>Ga0115005_10004526_pt1 | contig 10991 bp, 11 predicted proteins | sample ArcOceMetagenome_FD_87163 | JGI IMG/M metagenome (GOLD analysis project Ga0115005, IMG submission 87163) | Marine eukaryotic phytoplankton communities from Arctic Ocean - Arctic Ocean - Greenland ARC118M Metagenome | ecosystem: Environmental > Aquatic > Marine > Oceanic | place: Arctic Ocean...
AGCGCAATATTAGGCTGCATAAATTTCTTAATATCCGCTTTGCGAGTTCCCGACTGACACCTTCTCTTATTTTGCGCAACGAATTGAATGTATTGTCCATCTGCAGAAGGGAACACATCATGGATCCAAGGCAAGAATGGATCTTTGTTGGTAGGCGCAGTTTCTTCACTGGTTGGCCACTGTTCTGGAAGAGTGGAGCATGCAATCCTCTCAAATGTTTGTTCCGTGAGGGATGACGCGGTGCCTTTCCTTGCGGGAAGTGGTTTTATTTTCCAATCGTCTTGATTGATTGGTTCAATGAATGCCTTGAGTTGGTAATTACGTGTATCTTCCTCCTTCGTCTCTGGTATTGATACGTTTACCGTTTCTTCGCTTTGTTGTTTTTTACTATCTACATCCACTGCGTCTTTATCAGTATTAGCTTCAGGATCAGCTTCAGCATTTGACGTATTGACATGAATGACTTCATTTTTTTGAACATCGCCCTCGTCCTCTCCAATGCCCTCGTCCTTATCATTACCAGCGCGTCCAGAATCATTGCTCATAACCTTCTGCACATCTCCATCTTTATTGCCGGGGTGGATTTTTTTAAATGCATCTTCGTAGATAGTCGCATCGTCTAATAAATTCTTGTTGTACTTGGCATCATTGACAACGATATAAGTGGTCACTGCAAAATAACACAGGAGAACAACGGCGCTCAATGCAATTAGGAATTGAGAGCCGGTTAGTTTTCGTCCATCTCTATTGTTGATCCTTTGCTGCCCAGATGTCGACCTCGGGTTTCTACTTTTGGGAACTCTCATGCAGAATTATGGATCTTGCTAGATATTGTACAGGATGCACCTGTTGCTTGTCTGTCAATTACTGTAATTGATTGGGATTGGTTTATTGGTTCATTGACGATTCCTTCATTGATTGAATGATAATTGAATGATATCATATCGATGGTGCAAGGTTTCACTTCTTCACTTCGTCGCATTTTACCGGATTAGTCGCATTGTTGTGTATTTTTTGGCAAGGTTCTCTTCAATAGTTTATTGAAAACCGTCTTTTAACCGCAATATGTTTCAAATGTTACTCCTTCAACCAGCTTCAACCGTCTTTTATTCCATCATTTTTTGCACGACATTCAGCATGGGAAAAATCTGATTTATAACCTGGATCTTTCTTTCACGCTAGGTTCTTGCATCATCTGACTATGAAAACACCATATTTTCATGCTCTGGTCAACGTTGCAGATTTCCTCGCGTTTGATCTCTGGTACGACCGAGTGTGCTGTCGTCGATTTCCTCCTCATCTACTATCTATTGTAGTATAGAATGTTATGACTCTATCTGTGATTAGTATCATCTTGGGATATCCCATCTATTTCTATTTCCAAGCTGTACATATCGTTGTGGCTTGGATATAAAATATGCTGGTTTCCACTTGAGATTCTTGGACATTGGAAATCAGAAAATAATTTAGAGAGGTTGCCGACATAACCAATAATACTAATGTGATTTGCTTCGAAGGAGCACATTTTGGACTGTTCATGGAAAGGATACGATTTGAGCGAATTTGTGAATCGTCATCCCGGAGGAAAGGAAGCTGTTTTGTTTGTTATTTGACAGTTATGCCATCCTTTTACAAATGGTCATAGGTACGTTATGTCAATGATATTTGGATGGGCGCAATCAACTATGAATGAATCAAATATCGTGCAGTAGCCAAAGATCGTGCAAATTTGGCACGAATGGAGTAGGACTGAATTCAGAATGCACCATCCCGGGTATTTGATGCGCACGATCCAATGAACCGGCGGGTAGGCTTGCAACTTGTAACAACACGCTCCACCTCTACATCGTACATTGTACTACACCTGCGCATTTTGCATTGCGTAAGGTTTCGTAATAGAGCTTGAAAGATGCCCAAAGAAAAGAAACATAATTTGATTGGAACATACCACTGTCCCAACCAGATTACACTCAAGGACCGTCTCCAGGAATCTCGAGACGAGATCCGAGAAGAAATCGAGGAACTGATTCGTCTCAAACCTAATGATGAAGTTTTGCTCGTCGACAGGTATGATTGCGACGAGCCGACGTTGCTTCATTTTAAATCCTTTACTAGGGGCTTCTATAAGTTTAGCTTAGATGGGGAGGAGGAAATCATCAATAACAGATCAAAAACTTTCCTTGACCTGTTGAAAGGGTATGACGATATTGTGAAAGTTCAGGCGAGCGGGAAAATGATTCCCATCAAACTCTTGCATACTGGCGAATCAGTAGTTCAATATGAAGGCAGGAGGCCAAAAGCTGCAGATTTGAAAAAGGCTCTTGAGGGATGGGAATTTATTGATACGTATCAAGATGGCTCCTTTGGTGTTATCAAACCCAAGAAATTTGCTTTTTCTTGGAGCGTCGTTCTTGAAATGGCAAAGGATAAAATCACTGCATCCTTTGAGCCAGATCCTCCCAAGGATAACTTTGAGATGGTCTTCTATCCTGATTTGGAAGACAAACCAGGCACCATTATGAGTGACTACATGGATGCGTGTGAACGTAAGGATTCTGCATTTGAATTGAAATTCAATGCAGTTTGGCGATGGAAACAAAAATGATGCGGTTATGAAGTGTACCCGGCCGTGCTCTGAGTTCAGACTGTTTCCTGGCTTTCAAACCTTGGAATCCTTTTGATACGTAGTTTGAAATTCCTTTCCGCCATCAACGATCACTTTACTGGGCCAGAATGGACCTCAATTATATAACGATAATGATACATTTAGTACAAAGGATTAGCTCAATGCGCACCCTAACTTCGCCTGTGATGACCAACGCTCACGTTCGGAGCATGAAAATGTGTGGTGGCGTGGTGGTGCTGTATATTCAATATCAATACACCTCGACATGCTAATAAATTTCCTTTAACTACACACGTACTTATGAACATCAAATGATCAAAAAGAACCATACCTCCCAGTTATGAACCAATTGCGTCTCGCGGAGAAATATCATTCGACAACTACTTCCTCAAACGATCCAAATATGGAATAGAGATGAAGAAAGAGAGAGGGGAATCGTCTCAACTCTTCAAGGGCCGTGCGAAAACATGCTTCAAATTCAGCTTTATCAGGAGGATGCTGGTAAAAGGTGCGCAACATCTGAAGAAAATCGCTTGGGCTTCTACCGTAATGGCTCGTACCGTCATTGACAGGCGCAGAAAGGAGACCAGACGATGGCAGCTTCTCTCGACAGTCTTCGCCAAGGCGAAGAGATTCTCCTGATGGTAGTACTTTCTTCTTTCTCACAATTTCTGAAACAAAGAGAAACTTTTTACTAGGTTCCCAAAAGACAGGGTGTGTAATGCACTTGGCGATATCCTCCTGATCGCAAATCATGCGGGCGACGAGATCAAAAGCCTCAATCCCTGCAACCTTTGTCAACCAATTCGCATCTTGAAGCTTCTGACATTTTGCATTATCCAGCTGATCTTCGTATTCCAGTCCGGGGATATGATTTCCACAAAGAAGCAAAGATAATATGCAGCCCGCAGCAAAAATATCTTTCCCTAAATCTGGCATCTTCAGTTCATCTGGAGGGTTGAACAAACATTTTGTGGATCTTTTTTCGGGTTCGATACCCAGTAGGTTGGACAAAGCCGAGCTTCATTGTGATTTGATTGACATCGGTATTTGACCTTGTGAAGAAAACGTTATCAGGATTGATATTACCATGACACAGACCTTGATGGCTCAAAGCACATAATCCATTTAGAATCTGTCGACATAAACCAATGCGCGCATCATTGGACAGCTCATCTCCAGGCCATTCAATATATCGTAAGGATTACCATCGACATTTTCTATTGTAAGAATTCCGAAGGGGCCATCTACTAGGTACTCAATGATTTGAATGCTGTTGTCGTTCGGTGGCATTTGCTTGTGTGTACTAAATGTTGATTTTGAGACGCCTTTTTTCATTCGTATCTGACGTAAATTTTTGATAACAGTGGGAACTCTGCTCTCTTCTACCTTCACCCTCGCATAAGTATCGACAGACCATCATCATTTGTGACGTTAGAGCTCTCCTTTGAATGCGTATTACGAACTAAATGGGGTTTCTTTTTGGGCTCTTTCCTTTGCGAGCGTTTCTTTACTTCGTTCTTCTCTGAATTCTTGCTCTTGGAAGGGCCCACACCAGTCTCCTCAACCATTGCAACTAGTTCATCCAGTTTTTGTGAATCTTCTATTAAACTTTCTAAAACAAAAATACAATCTAGATGCTTGTTTCGCTTTGCCAGGACGATTGGGGTTTCGCCCTTCTTGTTCCTCAAAGTTGCCACAGTCGCGTAACCTTTCTCGACAAAGTAGGTAGGTAAGTGTATCACTTAATCCACACTTTGCCGCAGTGTGCATAACAGTGTTCCCCTCACGGTCGAGTAGCTTCATTATATCCCCGGCATACGACTTGAAGCAATCTACACGCCCAATTGAGGCAGCACAATGGGAAAATTCAACTTCCAAGAGTCGTTCAATGGGTTTTTGACGATGAAACCAAGAACCGTTAATTGTGACTGGGTGCCGCCAATCCCCACTGTTCTTCTCCCGATCTTTCAAAATTGTGTCGTCGCCTAAAACAATCAATGGCAAATGTCTCCCCGATATGCAAAAGTATGTTATCTTGGTAATGATCCTTGGAGTGACCTTCGCAAATAACTTCAATTAGCAACTTTGCAAGGCAGTTGCATGATATGCAATTTGTCTTGTCAGTTAGTGAATAACAGTAGTAATCATGCATGCACGTATAAGAATTCAATTGAATCCCCCTTGTGATGAAAATTACTAATGCATATTGGTCAATGATATCGAGTATATTATTGCTCCTCATCATCGACCTTGCTGCAGAGCGTAGCTCAAATTGAAATTGAAATTTTCCCGTTGGCAGTTCATCCCAAACATTTTGTACAATAAACCTTAGACTAGTAACTGCAGGAGTAAAAATGGTGGTCGCAAACGTCAACCCTATCAGGGTTTTGAAATATCCATCCTGAAAGAGGAGATTTATCCACGAGGAAGATGATCGTGCAGATGAATGGAGAAAGCGAACGATATCAGATGATACCTTACTTCCCGTATTCAATACAAAAGCCTTCCCAGACAACGGCACGAAAGAGGATTTTTTCAAAGTTGAGTTGCCTGGTCTATAATAGATGTCTTTCAATCGCGTTTGTAATCTGTTGACGCTATCGTTCGGAATACTCATTGGGCATAAATATTGGAGTTCACCGAGTAACTTTACCACAGCGCGAAAAATCCCAAAGTTCATCAATGAGAGGTTGGCAACACACACGCATCGAATCTGTTCTATTTGGATCGTTGAGATGAAATTTTCTATGGGGGTATGATTTGAACATTCCACAATAGACCACAAGGTGTGATGGCAGAGCATATGGCATAAAAATCTTTGTGTCATTATCGAATGAGTTGTCTGAGATCACAGCTAGCATTACTTCGATAATTTTTTCAGCATTAGCGTTTGGCGATGATCATAACATCTTTCTGCTGCCTCGTCATCATTGGTGCAAAATAGGTTGCAATCTTTTGCCATTTTCCAAATTGAATCCACAACTGACCTATGAAGAGTATCAGGGTATTCGCGCTGTTCCTCCGGAGCTCTCGTTTCTTCCATGAATGCGGTCCACCCTGAGAAAGTTCACTACACACCTATACTCAACACGCTGGCGAAAAAATATTCTTCGATAAAAGCATTGTATTTTGATGGCTGCATCTGTTTCCGCAGAGGAGCGATAGCGCACGGCGGCAAGAAGAAGCCATTTCCGGGCTGCACGTTGGATTCTAACGCAAGAAAATCTTTGCGACTCCTTTCCCTTCGACATCGTATCCAATTCCGAGTAGTACGTTGTATTCTACAAACGGCCTTCACGTTGGACCCTCAAGAGCCGGATGTAATTGGAGATCTCTGAAGGATTCCTCCTCCCAATTAGAATCAATATGTTTGCAACATCGTCCTCGTCAACTTGCTGCTCTGCTATCATATGATGCGCTCCCCCCCTCGTAGATATAGGCATACCTAAGTTCTTCGCAATTTTTCAGCTGTGTTGTGTGTTGTTCTCTACAGTAATGTTTTTCGTTGTTCAATCAGTCCATTTGTGTCAGCACATTCACTTTGATGTTGTTGTCTTCCTCGTCGGCGCGCCAAATCAACAAGTCGTATCTACAATTTTGCTCACTTTTACCAAAGCAAGGAGTTACAACACTATTGATACATTACATCACACAATAAACGCACTGCATTCCAGAGACCTAATTATCAAAACATCTAATTTTCTCCCTAAATGAATAGATTCCCGGACTATGCTGCAGCGCCAAAACACGTAGAGCGTCTCAGAACTACGAGTACTCTCCTGCTGGTGAACCATGCAGCATGCCGCTGCTCCTCTCTCTATGGCATGTGACGCCTATAATTTTACTTTGGTGCTTAGCGTTGCAACCTATTTATCTTGTCTCCTCAGAAATTTCCCAGCCTCGTAAGGATTCGAATCACTGGGATATTTGACCGATTGTTAGGTTAAAAATATTCATACCACTCTGTGAATACCGCTCCTGCTACAAAAAATGCCTTTATTATGTGCCTTGTTCACATACATTACTGCCATTAGCACCCACGCTATAACTGATACCGCTATCGATATCGCTATAATCCCAAATGTAAATATGATTTTTTTAGCGACAGCAATCTTTCAATTATATCAACCTTGATGGAATTAGTACTAGCAGACTAGTAGTAGTATCCTTTTCAATGATTCGGGGATATTGACAGTTTCTTTGGCCAAGGAAGTGGTGGAAGAAACCCGCAGCATATTTGATAGGTTTACTGGTGGTATCGTCGACAATCAAGCTAGTGCTTACAACGGGGCTCTCTTCTGCCAAGACGGCGCTGGTACCGGATATCTTATCCACAGCATCAAAATGATGTGCTCCCTGTCTTTCTATTTTACTATTGTTAGAAAAAGAAGGTGCATTACAGTATTACTAGGAAAATTCTTCACCAAGGAGGAGTTCTGTATTCTAGCTATAGGGCTACGATGGATAAGGGAATAGAAAAGGAGGATCCGGATACTACTAGAATTGGATTTGCACCAATTAAAAGACTTATAACGAGAAGAGCTGGGAGGTCGTTGAAGATAGATAATCGCCACCTTGCAAAAGCAATTCATCGATCAGTCAGAGGATCAGAAGAGCAACAAAATAATTCAAGCCGAAAATTCAACAAGGACAATACAGTAGGCCATAAATCTTGTCTTGAACTGGATGATCCTGTACGTTAGATGATACGACCTCTGTAGTATTATACACAACTCCCTATCCATTATCATCTTTCACAAGAGGAAGGTCCTAAACGAAAATATCAAACTTTGATGGATGAACCGACCCAATTCACGTTTGATCTCCTTCTACAGTATGTTCACATGGACCTTTGAGGATGTGTCGATTGAAACCATATTTTGCGACGAATAGCATTCACATGGTTATTGAATCAAGTCCCGTCCCATCTTCAAATTGACATATACACATTGCGAGTTGGCATCGTCTTTCTCTTTCCATGTAGCATCGGCAATTTGATATAATTATTCAAGGCATTCGTCTATTTTATCGTCCCATCGTATCTTCTTGTATTTTCATCGTACAAATTGCTGAACATACTCCTCACCCAATCCACATTCTGCATACCACTTCTTCGCCATATCTAATTTAGTAAACACATCATCAAACCCAATCACAGCATCGGTATCTTGATCTACATACAATAAGCTACCAGTAACATGAAAGAGTGTCACCATTTCATCGCAATCTTGATCCACAATCAGAGTGTGCGTCTCGCCAGGGGGCTCAAACACATACGTTCCTGCCTCTGCATGCCAATCATGCTCAACATATCCCCACGATCCTTTCAATGTTAGCGCGTGGACTGGCGATGAATGACGATGCCGTCCTAGTATCCCCCCCCCTTTGAATTTGAGGAGATTGACATAATACCCTTGTGATGTACAAAAGCAAAGAGGTCTAAAGGATAGGCAGTCGGTTTGAGGAACCCAGACTCTAGGATCTTCCTCGGCTAATTCTTTCGATGATATGGATAATCCTCCAAAATTGAATACATTAGGAATAACAATGTCTGGCAAAGCTTCCTCGGGGGCAGCTTGGAGTGACCAGCTGGTGGTGCTGGTGCTATACTGCTGTGGCGATGTTTTTTTCGTAGAAGGTGCAAAGGAATGCACCGGCTGAAATAAAGTGCATACTAGAAGCATGCTGCTGATGGAAATTTTGGTTTTCATTTGATTGTTGCTGGGAGGTTGGTTAGAGAATCGGTTGTTTGTGTTGTGTATGTTCAATGTATTGGTTTGCAAGCTTGCAAGGTTGTTGTGGGTTGTGGCAGAATCATCATGCTAGCATGCAGTGAGCAGTGATGACAAGTGGAGCACTTATTTATGTTGAGAGGAATTTTACGTAGTTTTCTACGTGACCCAGCATGTATTTTCCACAACGGATACCATAGGCCTTACAATGACTTCCTGTATGTCACAGCTTGAAGCTCATTTTTCACACAACTACTAGCGCTCATCGCTCATCACAACGATGAAATTGAAAAAATTATAGCATGGAATTCATAATGAAAAAGTTCATATCTACTGGACCGAAGAATATATTGAGATCAAATACATCCTTCTGAATATGAAAAATCTTTCCGGTCCAGTAGTTAGTGAGCTTCAACATAGTATCACACCAATGAATGAGCGACCGTTGAAGCAAAAAGAGAAGGTTTTCCTGCACCTGCTGTACCAGCAGTAGAGGCCTACGTTAAATTCCCCTGTGTGCGAGACGCCAACATACATACGTGGAGGACGGAGGAGGAAGGATGGTCAATATCCATACAAAACTCAAACAAGCACACGGCCCTTTCTAGGCTGTTAAAAAATGATGCCACAACAAGAACAAAAATGAAGCATCCTGCGGGCGTTGTTCGGAACAGTTCTTCCTCAAAGTTTCCCATAATACTATTGCACCTCTGACAAATACCCAAACATAACATGCGTTCCTTGCTCGAAATAAATGATCTTTCTCTCTGTACAGTCTCCGCATCAGCCCCTCACATTGATAAACCTCACATTGATAAATGGATTCCCACCTTGGTGCTGGCTGGAACAAAGGCTGCTGCAGAGGGAGATAGCAGCGATTTAGCAGCACAGTGCATGTCGACGTTTCTATTAGATGCAGCAGGATTTTTCTTCAATGGTGTTACGGCCACAATTTTTGGTTACCTTAAAATTAAATGCAGATGTGCCCAAGATGTGCCCCGATCTCAGCTCCTGCGACATATCAAAAGCTGATAACGCAAACGAGTTTAGACAAGGTTGCGTACGTGTAGCAGGGGGAGCAGGAAGAAAAGTTTATGAAGGATATAGGATCTCCATCTGCCAGGATACAATTGGTGATCTCAAGGAGGTCCTACCACTTTTACCAATCAGTGCCGATATGAATATGACAACCATTGATGAAATTATCGACGTACTTGAAAGTCCTGAGGAGATTGAGATTACTGCTGGTACAGTATCCTGTCTGTCTTGATTCATTGCCCGGACAACTTTGACATCATGGCTGCACTTTCATCTATGCATGAATTAGCTACAATTTTTCAGGATCTGGGAATGTTGGGGTAGAAGCTGATACTTTCGAGAAGGTCATTGGAATTGCTGATCGACTTTTGGAAGGAAACAAGTGCAATTCTGCTTCCAGCAGCAACGGTTAGTAATGGACTGCTGCCTTGGCTGGAGCACTTGCGCTTGGAGCATTTATCTTCATATTGTAAATAGGACATGATTAAGTGTGGTGAGAAAGCTTGCATTCATTTCAATATCTTTCATCTTCCTGCTGTGCAATTGAATACCAATACTAGGATGTCTTGAAATGGATGCGTACTACCGTTTATCTCATTTGCGTGCGATGGTGTCAAATGGACTTCACAAGCAGATGCCGACACGCACATCGATGCCAGGTCAACACACTGTAGAAAAATTGAAATGGCACCGCAGTGTTTTCCCATCTTTCATACACGCAAATAATTTGAATTATAAAATACTTCGAATTGATTTTAGTAGTAGATGACATCTTCAATCTCAAATTGGAACAAATTCTATTAGTATGATGTTTAGTTTCTCCTTTTAACTTGATTGAGCTTTATATAGTGCTTGTTGGCATTTCAACTCCTGCAATTCCATTCGATACACGATGTGTCTTTTGGATCTCTAACCCTTCTACAATTCTGTTCCCCGCTTCGTAGCTCTTCTAACGTCATTGCACACTGTTCCCATCCTCAACCCGTCGCACCAATTCATTAAAAACAACTTCTTACATCAGAGTCTTTGGGCATCATCCTGGATATCTAAGGCGAAGCTAATGCTGAATAGATCTGGTTGTTGCTTGTTTTGATCGCGTGAAGAATGAACACATCTCAAAGATAGATTGAAGATGCACATACATACAGCAGAGTCATCACACCACTCACCACTCTATTGTTTTGTCTTCGTCAAATGACATTTTAGAGATTTCATGGGCGCACCTCTTAACCTATGAGCTACAAGCTGTTGATATGTACCGGTACAACCATAATTGGGCGAAGGCAAGAAGCAACGAGAGGCACATCAGACGACGGACGACGACGATGAACCCCCTACATGCGCTTTGTTCATATTGAATACTATTGAATATCTCATGTCAATTAATGCAATGGAAGATCCAAGTAACCAATCCGCCAGGAAGCATCAGAGCTCACCCGCGCCAAATAGCCAAAATGACCCTCCTAACAAAAGGCACAACAAGTCTGCTGCTACTAGGACTAGTGCAGTCATGATGATTGCTGCTGATAGTACTTGTACTACGCGTAACCTGACTCCTTGTTCTCCTCAAAGTTCTGGAGTGCTGGCGGCTA
>Ga0115005_10004527_pt1 | contig 10991 bp, 10 predicted proteins | sample ArcOceMetagenome_FD_87163 | JGI IMG/M metagenome (GOLD analysis project Ga0115005, IMG submission 87163) | Marine eukaryotic phytoplankton communities from Arctic Ocean - Arctic Ocean - Greenland ARC118M Metagenome | ecosystem: Environmental > Aquatic > Marine > Oceanic | place: Arctic Ocean...
GCCGATGGGGAGGTTAACGCTCCTTGGCTAAGGGCGATATTACTGTAAAGGTCAAAACGGGATATTCGTAGCTTAGGAGTGTCGGACATGGGGCTGCTCACTGTAAAATCTTTGCAATCTTATCACGGCTCTAATTGACCCACCAAGGACACACGATTATATTTACACTATCTAAGTGAGTCTTCATTGATTCAGGTCCGTTCGATTGTCGTTGTGGACATAAATTTTACTGGTTTGCCGCCAGCAGTATGGATAGTAAATGGACACGCAAAATCTCAAAGACATCAATAAAAAGTTAGATGAGCTCATTTCTGCTTATCATCGAGTTAAAGATGAAAATCGCCAATTAAAGGATGAATCTGATGGCTGGGCCCACGAACGCCAACGGCTGCTTCAGCAAAATGAAATGGCTCGCAATAAAATAGCCGAAATGATTTCTCGTTTACGGGATATGGAGCATCAACCAAATGATTAATACGCCATTAATTGCCTGTGTGGCCTATATCCATGGAGCGCATCATATATGATTGATGAAACGACCGTTTGCGTTGAGATATTGGGCAAGGAATACCGAGTAGCCTGCCCGCCAGAGAATCGTCAAGATCTAGAGCGAGCCGCCAAGTTGTTTAATGACCGCATGGTGGAAATTAAAAACCAAGGTAAGCTTTATGGTACCGAACGAGTGGCTATTATGGCTGGATTGAATTTAGCCTACGATTTTTTGAATGCCACTGGCTCAAGCCAGTCGGCTCAATCTCAGCTTTCTAAAATGAATGCTAAGATTGAAAGCGCGTTGGCACAAGATCAGCAGCTAGATTTAGGCGAATAAACTCTTAACTGAAGATGAAATGCAAGCGATTTAATTAACATTGAATTGCAGCACAACCCCAAAAGATCGGTTATAATTCAAAAACTCTCTGGGGTGTTAGCCAGTCTTTGAAGTCCTCGAGCCTTACTCATTATTTTGGAGGTTCCTCGACATTGAGGGAGTGCATGTCCGCCTTGAGCGGGAAGCCCAAATCAGATCAGGAACCACCACCTTGGACCCACCGGTTCAAGGCCTTTCTCTGACAGCGGCACAGTGGAGAGTCCTTTTTTTTGCCTTATGTTAATTAAGGTCGTCAGCTATGTGCACTTCTGCACAAGATCAATAAGTCACACTCTAGATTACAATCAGCACCTATTTTTGGACCCACCGGTTCAAGGCCTTTCTCTGACAGCGGCACAGTGGAGAGTCCTTTTTTTTGACTTATGTTAATAAAGGTCGTCTATTTACGCAGGTGACATCGACCCTCTAGAGACACCGATAAAAAGTAGGCATACTGTTAGATTATAAAAACTTCGGGTACTTTAATTTTGAGCATTAATTACGACCCCACCGACCGCTCCAGTATTCGCAAATATATGCGTCATCAACGTGGACAATTAACTGATCAGCAGCAACTTACGGCAGCAAAAAACCTTAGCCAGAATATTATGTCTCAGCCATGGTATCAACGTGCTAGAAACATAGGAGTTTATCTTGCTAACGATGGAGAGATCGACCCAATTGTCATTGCGACCAAAGCAATGTTTAGACGAAAGACGTGTTTCTTGCCCAGCTTACACCCAATACATAAAGGACATTTGTGGTTTGGTAACTATCAAGGTCCCATGATAAACAATAAGTTTGGTATTGCTGAGCCAGACTCTAAACGTAACAACATGCTATCAGCCAATCAGTTAGATGTGGTATTTATGCCGTTGGTGGCATTTGATCAAAATGGGGGACGCTTAGGAATGGGGGGCGGATTTTACGATCGTACTTTTGAATTTCTGCATAGTACTCAGCACCAAAAACCAAAATTAGTTGGACTGGCACATCACTTTCAAACAGTAGATTCATTGCCAATTGAAAAGTGGGACGTTCCCTTGTCCGTTATTATTACTGATAAAGCCGTTATTAAAACGACTTAGCTGGTTAGCGAATAATATTCTGAGAAACTTGAGAATGACTATTTTTAGTTCCGTTATCGCTATTGGCAGATAAGCTAGTAGCAATCGCTCCAAGTACAAATACGATACTGATGATAACCGTTAGGTCAGGTCGTTGTGATTTCATAAGTTATTTTAGCCTCAGCGCCTACCTTACTTCATGTAAGATTTAACGTTATTAATGAAGCGATCCTGTATTTATTATTATTGTTTATTTTAGGCTGTTTAGAGTGCCAACACAGTGACGAGAGTCACATGTTAACGGGTGATCTATTTGTGCAGCCTTAATATACATATAATTTGTTATTTAGTGTAGCAATTTTGATGCCCAGTTTATTGTGACCACCACTTTCAAACAATAATTCTAATTTCAAATGGGTATGTTGTAGCCTGTTAGCTTTTCAAAAGTCAACCTGATGAATTTTTAATTGATGATTTAAAAACTGAAAAGATCGAATCATGGAATGATATTAGAAAGGATCAAGCTCGTAATTTTATTCGTGAAATGAAACCCCATGACCATGCTCTCTTTTGCCCTCCCTAAATGCAGAAACATAGGTGTTATGGGCATTGTACCTATTATCAATAATTATTATGCCGATGCTTCAGCACTAAACAGCAGCAGTACTTATTATGATAAACACGCTTTAATTGATAATAGATGGCTAACCATTTATGTTAAATTTCAATAGAAATTTCTTATTATATTAACGCTAAGTGAATTAAAGGCGCTGGTCACTCATGAACAAAGATTAGAAAATATATCGTTAATAAAAAATGCCAGTAGACTGTCTGTAATGCGCGGAGTTAATGAACAATGGCAGTGCATTTTTGAATACGCCGCACCTTAACGAGTTTTCAATCAGATAAATCTCAATCTGGCCATAACTTTCTATTAACCTAGGCGACGGCAACGCAATCTCAAAACGACAATCTTGGTCTCTGGGGCAAATGCATTGAATTCGATCTCCAGTAGCGAAATTCTATAAAATGTGTCCCCACGACTCATTCCTTGGCTGCCTCTTTGTTGTCTATTAAAATACACAGGCATGAAAAAAATAGCCTTCAATCCCAGCCTTTACTGGCCCTCGCGGCTAATTAACTGATAGGTACGGCCTTTAGGGTAATGAGCAAATTAATAGCATTCCATATTTTTATAAACAACCGCCAAATTAACATTGCCATTTACTGAAAAAGAGCCAGGTGAAGGATTCAGGTTGCCCAGCACCTCATCCGTTGCGGTGGCTATCCATGAAAGACTGCTCATATAAAACCCCAATATGCTAAATCTGGCTTAAATACTCCACTAAAGCCCATGTTGATCGCTAAAATAGCGAGCAAAGTCGGTCAATACTGGCCACGTTGATTATTATCTGTATTTTTGTGCTGGGTCTAGGCGCACAGACCGCCGTTTCATTGGTCACTCTTAAGCGGGTAGCAATATCTAAATACCATAAAACCTATGAGATTCGTTTCATTCTCTTTGTGCAGTAACAGCAGACTCGGCATAAGTGTCTAAACTAAACATATCCAAGGAGCACATATGTCAGATTTAGATTTATTATTTGGACATGATGAGCAATCAGTAGGCATAACGACTGTCGATACCGACCAAACTGGTAATGTATGGCGAGTATTGATTGTTGACGATGAAGATCAGGTTCATAAAGTAACGTCGCTGGTGCTAAATCGATGCCAGTTTGATCAAGACCCAGTGGAGCTGGTCCATGCTTATTCTATGAAAGAAGCCTGTGAAATTTTACACGATCAGCCACCATTTGCTCTGGCGTTAATCGACGTGGTAATGGAAACCGACGATGCTGGCCTAAGGCTAGTACAATACATTCGTGAAACACTTAAAGACGATGATATACGTTTAGTCTTACGCACTGGGCAACCTGGACAAGCCCCAGAAGAAAATGTCATAGCCCGCTACGATATTAATGACTATAAAAATAAAACTGAACTCACCAGTACCAAACTAAAAACCCTGCTTTATAGTGCATTACGCAGTTATCGAGACATACGTACTATTATTGCTAATCGCCAAGGCTTGTTTAACCTAATTACCGCCACCAGTAAAATTGTCGATACCGATCAACTTCCTATTTTTGCCAGTGCCGTATTAGAAGAGGTAGGAACGTTACTCAATTTGGGTTCCGATGCAGTGTGTACTCACACGCCTTTAGATGCCATAGCCGCCAAAGCAGAGCATCAGCAATATTCAATCCTGGCCGCTACGGGGGCTGTTAAGGAGAAACTGGAGAAATCCCACCGACTACCGACAGAGATAACCAATTTTTTTGACAAAGCTAAGGCCAATCATTGCGGGCTTTATGAAGCGGGTGTGTTTGTGGGTTATTACAATACACCATTAGTTGGAGAAAATTTTTTATACGTTAAGCCCAACGCTTCACTAGACCGTATGGGACACCATTTATTGGATATTTATACGCGCTGTGTTGCAATTACCCACCACAATCTACATAACAAAGATCAAATTCAAAAGTCTCGACAAGAACTGGTTTACATTTTAAGTGAAACCATCGAAAAGCGTATCCCAGATGAAAGTAACCATGTGCGAAGAGTAAGCGAAATGTCATATATGATGGCTAAAAAGATAGGTTTTGGTGAAGGCATGTGTAGGCGTATTAAACTGGCAGCGCCACTTCACGACATTGGAACAATAGGTATTCCAGACGAAATACTGACCAAAAAAGGTAAATATAACCCAAAAGATATTGAGTCGATGCAAGCCCACACAATGATTGGTGCCGCTATTTTAAGTAAGTCTGAACGCCCGGTATTTAAAATTGCCAGTATTATCGCAGCACAGCATCACGAACGCTGGGACGGTACGGGTTATCCTAAAGGGTTAAAAGGAGATAATACTGAGATGAGCGCCCGAATTGTTGGTATTGTGGACATGATTGATGCATTGGGCAGCCATAAAAGCTATCGACAAGCATTTAATCTAGAAGAAATAATTGCTTTATTAAAGAATGAAAGAGGGGCCGCATTGGACCCTACTCTTGTAGATTATGCGATAGAATTAGCGGATGATTTTCAGCGTATCAGGTTGTTATATCCCGATACTATTCATTAATTTTAATGGCATTTTTTATAATACTAAATAAAACTAATCAATTTTTTTAATTAAGCTTTTGGCTAGTTCATTCCCCAACTTTTTACCCAAAGACTGAATTGCTTTGTATTTCGCCTGCTCAATTGATGCACCACTCACACCCTTTGAATCTTGGCTAAACTCACTTAACACTCGACCGTCGTTATCTTTAATTTCCACCTGCCCATCAGCAAATACAAAATAACGCCCGCCCTTTTCTACTTCTCTTAAATCGGCCTTAAAGAAAAAGTTTAAGTCACCAGTGCCACGACTCACTCGCAAACCTAACTTCGTCAAGCTTTCAGCTAGTCCACTGCGAATCTCACTGCCAGCATTATTACTGGCTGTCAAAGAAACTTTTAAACGATCGAACAAACCTTGTATGCGTGTTTCAACGGCTTTTAAGTCGTCACTTTTATATTTGGTAAGATTGTTCATATCAATTAACTGCAGCTGTTCAGCTAAACGTGCCCGTTTTTCTAATAAACCCAAGGCAGGACTAATAGATTGCAGTTGCTTTAGCGTTGCTAAATCATTAGAAATGTTATCAGAAAGCCGAATTATTTGCTGATCGAAGACTGAAATTCGCTTTCGTAATTTATTTGACGCTTTAATTCTATCTAGATGCACAAGGCTATAAGCTACTTTACCAACAACATCTACATAGTTTTCTTTAATCTCTAAGTTATCGATTTCAGCTTGTGGAATCGAACTAGAAATTTGGTTACGTACTGTTTTAACTAACTGGGTTTGCTTGCCAGTTTGACGTACTTCTTGAGTGTCTTGTGAAAAATCACCTTTCACAGTCACCTTAAGCTTTTGTATCATAGTTACTCGTGCAGCATCTTGCGCTTGTTGAATGGCCTTGGCCTCATCAACGTAAACAGGCGCACTTCCAACCCCGTAAACATGGCCAGCCATAACGGGCTCGTTTACAATCCAGTCAGGCTTAGCAGATATTTTTTTAGTGGGATTTGAACCGCATGCAATCAACCCAAAACTGATTGCAAGTATGCTTGCCAGTTGTAACTTATTCATTCAATGACCTCAGGTTTAAAACTAATTTGTCTTTATTATAAACGCCGATTTACCAGCCAAAGCTGGATTTTTCTTGAAACTTTTTAAGTTTTTTCTGACCATTCCAAACTTCTTCATTACTTTCCATATTAATCAGTTTTAAATCAACTTGATAAGTGGTTACTCGGCTACCATCAACTTGGTCTACAAAAGAATTAATCGATCCCGATAAAGCGAAATCAGAGGCGATTTCTTGTCCCATTTCTTTCGCATTACGTGAATTTAATTCTTGATCCGCACGCTCTATACGAATGTCTTCACGTTCTGCATTACTGGCAATAAATTTAGCATCGCCGCTGCGAATAATCGCACGCTTAAGATCGTTTAGAAATGTTTCTGAAGATATATGCTCATGACTTCTATTGCGCACACGCTGAATAATCACCGTTGGTTTATCCCCACCGTTTACAGATCTAAAGTCACTAATCCAAGGAAATGACAGCATGTCAGTGACCATCTCTGTGCTCACCAATGACGAGTCTTTATCATTCCACTTATCAGTCAATGCAATTTCTTTGCTCGCATCGACTCGGCTCACTTGCGTGCTACCACAGCCAGTAAGTAGGCCCGCACTTAAACTCGCAACGATAGCGAAGGGTACAATTCTGTTTAACGATCTTTTCATTGATATTGTCCTTATTGTCCGTATAAGTGCATGACGCTGCACCAAATTCTTAGGCCATTGTTTTTCAACTTAGTTCTGTTTTAGCACTATTTAATTAACATCGCCTGCGGGTTTTTTCAAAAATGATCTTACTTTCCATACGAGCATCTCTCCTTTTTGGATATTGACACTATTAGTGTGCATTTTAACGCTGCCATCAGCAAGTTCACTTATTAACTCTAATTCATGGTGGCCTGGTTCTAATGCTATGCGTTTAACACGTATTTGCCCAGGCAGAGTTAACCAGTTACGAGTTTCTGCAGATGAAGTAGCTGCCGTAGTAATTTTACCTAAAAAACTAAATACCGCTTCAGCTTGGGCATTTCCGTCACCTACTAACGACGCCACTTTGGCAGCCGTTAAGCCCTTAAAGGCTTCCCTAGCCATCGCTTCTTGCAAATCACCACTGGCCGTAAGTAATTGCTGCTGAACAGCTATATGTGCCAATGATTGACCAACAATCATATCTTCACTTTGGCCATTAAACATGAGCTTAGACGACTTAGGTAATTTAAAACTAGTAACACCGTAATAAGGCACAGTAACCCGCAGACCCTGTTTCATTATATCTACTAACCCTAGACCCTCTACCACATCCCAAAGCGGTCCTAAGTATTCACGTTTGGTCAAGCCAAACTGTAATAATGAAGTCACTACTCGTTCTTCATATACTGCACTTAATAAGTCTGTAATTCCTTTATCTGCATATAACGCAAAAAACCAAAATCGCTGGTCAAGCTGCATAGAGGGAGTGCCTGACAATATGGGGGAAATGGCAATTTGACGAGTATTAGTATCGGCGTAAAAGATCATGTTCATCTCTTTACGTTCAGGCACTATGCCTACGTGTTCAATAACTAATAAATGACCCTTGTCATTAAAGTCCTTAAGCTCCATACGCTTTGCTTGTGTCAGCTTATCTTGACTAAGTTTAGGCCATTGATTATTCCAACCACCCGCTTTTTGCATCATTCGGATAGTGTCAAACCAAGCTTGTTGAGTCATTGATGCATCTAAACTATATTGCTGCTGATAACCATTTTCATACAAAGTTGCAGCCTTTTGATAGGCAATTCGAGCGTTGTCATATTCTTTATGATTTTCGTAAATTGTACCTGCTAAAAAATGACCAAAAGCATCGTTACGATAAACAATCTTATCTTTATCAATTATCTCACCTGTTAACTTATCGAACACTCGCATCAATTTGTTGAATAAGGATTTTTCACGTTCAGCCTGCTCTTCATAACTGCCCTTATTATATTCAATAGAAGACAATACTAGATTCATCCGACGAGTTTCTATACGCGCCCCTTCCAACGCATCTACCTTGGCAGATCTGCTATCAGCTGCAACGGCTAACATCAAAAAATTCAAAGCTTTATAATAATTTATTAATACTCGCTCAAAATCTGCTGCTCGATAAGGTCCTTGGCGAGGATTGCTCATAGCTGTAACAATAATATCAGATACACTTTTAGTATAAAGATCTTCGGCTATGCGTTCAGCAGAATCGAACAGCTGATTAGATTTTTGATAATCTCCAGACAAATGATAAACTACGCCCAGTTCGGTATAATAAAGCAGACGGTCGTTGCCTTTTGGATCAAGCGCCTGCTCTAAAACAGTGGCAGCTTGAGCATACTGTTGCTGCTCAACAAGTTCTAAGCCCTTGCGAATGTCTTGGCTATAAGTCGCACACCCTGTCATGCAGGCTGATAATATAACAAGGATTAAAACCCTTATAGGGTAATGCATATTTAAGACTCCAGTCTCTGAACGTTCAATCTTGTTAAACATCCGTTTTATTATCGATACATTTCAGAGTCTATCCACATTAAAACTAAATCGCCAGTGAACACTAAATAGAAATCGGTACTATCGTTTGTTTACTATACTAAACGGCCTAAAACAGATAACACCTGCTTTAACTTTATAGGCTCTTCATTTACTAACTGATGCCGCCCGTTCTCAATATATGTCACCTCAAATCCAGTAAATTTGTCTTCTAAGACAGTCATATTGTGTTTCGCATCTACCGTTCCGTCAGATGTACCCTGAATCACTTGCACATCTAAATCCACTCTCGAGCTACTTTCAATTTTTTTTATCCACTCACGTAGAGCCCCTATCCATCTCGATTTCAAATACAAAGGCTGAAGTGGGTCATGGTTTTTAAGAAAATCTAAAAATTCTAAATTATTAGAATTAATCGAAAAACTCCGTTTCATTTGTCGGACAAATGGCTTTGAAATAATATAATACAAAACAGACATTTTCCAATTGGTTGGCCGAACTAGAGGTGCAAGTAAATAGACGCTTGCAAACGGCGACGTCTGTTTAACTAGGCCACGAGATAATAAATAATTAATAATAATTGCGGCTCCGGTACTTTGGCCTATGGCGACAACTGGCCCGGGTAAATACTTCTGAATTAAAGCTAAGCCCTCACTAAAGAGTGAATCATATTGATCAAATGAGTTGATACTGGCACGGTCTCCGCTAGACAAACCATGTCCCGGTAAGTCGTAACTAAAAACATTAAAACCCTGCTGCAAACAATGCTTAATAATGTGGCTGTAAAGTCCCACATGATCGTAGTAGCCATGCTGTAAAAAAACCGTACCCTTTGCTTCTGACAACTTGAATAAATGCGTCACGATTTTAAATTCATCAGTTTGAATAAAGCCAATTGAATGATTAACATCGGCAATACAATGATCAAAATTAAGGCCGTAGTGTTGCTGGTAAGCGGTCAACTCAGCAGACAAAGGCGACGCACTGGTCGATAAATCTAACTCTAAAATACCTTCAACAATATTTTTTGGCTGCCAAGCCATAGCATGCTCCTTATTTATCAACATTAATTGAGTATAGACAGTAATAGATGACTATTATGTTAATTTATTGCTGTAGATTGAAGCGGACACCCGCTGGAAAGCTGAACCAGTAATTATTTAATAATACACAGACTGTCTAAGGTCTCTGCAATGACTTTAGGCATGCGACTGGGACGACCTGTCCTTAAATCGATACACGCGTAATGGCTTTTAGCCCTTACTAGTACCTTGTCGTCGCTGGGCCGAATAATTTGGAATGCTCGACTGGTCAGTAAACGCCCATCGGAATGTGTAATCCAAGTACCAACATTTAACACTTCACCAGCATAAGATGCCGCCAAGTAGTCGATTTCTGTTCGGGTGATCGCCATTGATTTACCCAGTTCCTCTTGCAGTGACCATGGCATTCCTTTTGGCTCAACATGCTGCCAACTAATTTCTTCAAACCACTTAAGATAGACTTGATTATTAGTATGACCCAAGCGATCGGTATGGCCTTCGGAAACAGTAATATCCATAATAAATGGATCTGGGTAGTCCCAATGCATTTATCTTCCTTAGTATTTGTTTTTGGCGCTAATGTTTCGTTAACCACAGTAATCTATTATTCAAAAAAGCTAAACCAAAAAAACCGCAGCCTTAGCTGCGGTTTTTAGATCAAATAACAATTAATAAATAACTATGTAACGTGTGGATCTAGCTCGCCAGATTGATAACGATCAAACATAGCGTCTAATGATAGAGCCTTCATTTTATGGGCATTACCGGCTGTACCGAATGCTTCGTAGCGATCAACACAAATATCATACATCGCTTGTACCGATGCTTTTAAGTATTTACGGGGATCAAATTCTGCTGGATTTTCAGCAAGAAAACGACGTATAGAACCAGTAGATGCTAAACGTAAATCGGTATCAATATTTACTTTACGCACACCGTGTTTGATACCTTCGACTATTTGTTCAACTGGCACGCCATAAGTTTCAGGAATGTCGCCACCAAACTCATTGATGATCTTCAGCCAATCTTGTGGAACAGAAGACGAACCATGCATTACCAAATGAGTATTCGGAATGCGCTTGTGAATCTCCTTAATGCGATCAACTGCAAGAATGTCATCTGTTGGCGGACGAGTAAATTTGTAAGCACCATGGGAAGTTCCGCAGGCAATGGCCAGTGCATCTACTTTAGTTTGTTTAACAAAGTCTGCCGCTTCTTCAGGGTCTGTGAGCATTTGATCATGAGTTAAAATTCCCTCTGCGCCAACGCCATCTTCTTCACCTGCTTGGCCAGTCTCCAAAGAACCCAGTAC
>Ga0115005_10004530_pt1 | contig 10990 bp, 8 predicted proteins | sample ArcOceMetagenome_FD_87163 | JGI IMG/M metagenome (GOLD analysis project Ga0115005, IMG submission 87163) | Marine eukaryotic phytoplankton communities from Arctic Ocean - Arctic Ocean - Greenland ARC118M Metagenome | ecosystem: Environmental > Aquatic > Marine > Oceanic | place: Arctic Ocean...
ACACGAGATTCTGTTGGTTCGAGTGATAGTTCTGTTTCTGTGTCTGTTACCGGTACGAAGTCAACTGCGGATATGAGTGACGATCTTGACACTGATGAGAGTTCGAGTTCTAGTCCGCAAACAAAAGTTTCAGCGGATAAGGAGAAACAAATTACTGTGGAAGAGGAATCATCATTGGTGGGGCGGGGGTTGCCCGAGAAGAAGAAAAAGAAAACGAAGACGAGATCAGGATTGGATAAATCGTTTTGTGCTTTCAGAAATTTTCAATGTAAAAACCTGCCGTGTGGGGCTGTGTCATTTCAGTGCCTCAGTAAAATGTTATCGAATTACTGCACAGAAGAAGAAATTGGTGAAGTTTACGTGACTCTTCTCAAATTGAATCCGAAGTATGGTTACATTCCTGTCGACGTATTTCTCAAGAAGTTTCCGGAAGTGGCTCAAAAGTATACATCGTTGGACAATCATCAATGCCAGACGGTGTTGATGGCGAATATGAGTAGTGGCACTAAATGATTGTCGTGGTGCGTGTACCGTGTACCGTGTACATGCATTTGATGGACGTATCAGTATTACGTATTCCTTCCCTCATAAGAGTACTACACACTTGCTTATTCTGAATTTGGCTCGAATTGCACCACCCCCGCAGTAACAGAGACCGATGCAATAGTGGTAAAAGAAGAATGTATGTTAAATTTTAACTCCCAATTTACCACTTTCAGTCAAGATAGATCTGTGACTATCTTAAAAGTTGAAAGAAGCTACAATGCATATTTCATATTTGAATTTCAATTCTGTACATATTTAGATATTTACGTGTAATAGGATTCTTTTAGCTGCGTATTGAGTATCTTTTAGTGATGAAACGATAAGCCGACCCCCCCACAGCCAATCACAATACGGTACAAAATTTCGTGGATTCATCAGAATGTTATCTAAATGATCCAAACTTGCGCTCTACAGACATGACAGACTTAATCTCCGTCAAGGTGTCCATCAGTGTTTGCAAGCGATCCAAACTTTCAACCTTCACCATAAACTCAAAAATTGCATGTTCCTTTGTCGAGAGACTTCCTGTTCTTACAATCTCGGACATATCAGACACGACCTCACCGCAGTCTGCTAGAAGGTATTTCCGGTCCTTGGCTACTACCGATATTTCAGTCAAGTAGAGAATGTCCTCACCTTCCATGTAAGACTTGTCCCATTTCATGTTGACTACTTCCAACGATTCACCATTTTGTGATTTTCCACTCTCGCTGGCTTTCTCTCCTACTTTCTTCCCCAATCTTGCCTTGAGGCGAGACAGCTTTTCCATACTTTTCTTCAGCCCGTCATCTAGAAGTGATGACTGTTGATGTTTACTATGTGCAGCCTTTTGAGCAATGGGACAACCGCATCGATGGACTGTCGTCGCAAAATCGTTGGCTGTTTTTCCGATAGGTCGCGTTCCAATAATGTCGTCGCCCAGGATGGGCAGACACTCCTCGCATAATTGATCCGGATCCGCAATTTCGACATTTTTCGAGCTGAGTGTATAATCACCGTTGATCGGTTTGCTGCTTCCGTTGAAAACTTGCGCCCCCATGGACGATGCAGGTGATGCCGATGCCGGTGCCGATGCCGATGGAGGAATAAGAGGAAGAGACTGAAATAAATCAGAACCGTCCTTTTTAGCACTCGTTTCATCCAAAATGAAGTCGTCGCCATGGTCATCAAGGGCTGTACCAACGTCTCGTGCATTCTGCCTCTTTTTATTCACCTCGGTCAAAATTTGATTCGACAAATAGTCCTGACGACCGTTCTCGGCGCTAACGAGTGATTTTTGGGGGACGAGAAAGATCTTTGCCACGGCTGTACGGAGGAAATCGCGGTCGTGACTGTCCCCAATATCAGTTAACAAATCATCCACATCATTGTACTGCGAGTTACCCGGTAAAAAATTGGCAATCTCCTCCGGCGTGGATGGCACTTCAAAGGAATCTTCCAAATAAGAGGACTCTTGAATAAGTTCATTGTACATGCTTAGAAAGTCCATGAGCAAAATGGCACCTGCATCCCTGAGGCTTTCCTTCTGCTTCCTTCGAAAGTAGGATCGCAGTTTGGACCTTGTCGAGCGAATCTTGGCAAACCGCATCCAATCTGTCGCAGGTTTTCCCTTGCCAGTCAACACCGACACAACGTCTCCGTTATTTAGCTCGTAGGAGAACGGAACAGGCTTTCCGTTAATCTCCACCCCGTGCATGGTCAATCCTACCTCGGTATGAATCTGAAATGCAGCATCAATAACTGTAGCCCCCTTGGCAAGATTCAAAATCTTTCCATTCCTCAAAAAGACAAAGACTCGCTTTCCCAATAATTCTCTCCTCACACAGTCGACAAAATCACGAGAACACAGAGCCTCATCTTGCCACTCCTTGATACTCGATAACCACGGAGTGTTGTACAATTCCCCAGCTGGTTTATTGGATACATCTCTCTTCTTTCCATCCGTATATGCCCAGTGCGAAGCCATACCATTCTCTGCAATTTGGTGCATGGCCGATGTACGAATCTGTACTTCAATCGTTTGCCCGTTCAACATGAGTGCAGTATGAAGACTCTGGTACCCATTTGGTTTCGGAAACGAAATGTAATCCTTGACTTTAGTAGGGACAGGTTGAAATCCTGGTAAATGCTGCACCAATCCAAGAACATGGTAACACAGCCACACGCCCACGTCGGCATCGGTGTCATTTCCATCCTTGCTATCCCGTTTAGGTTCAATAATCACTCTCAACGCAACGACATCTGTAATATGATCCAAATTATGCTCTCCCTTGGTCTCCATCTTATGCCACAAACTATACAACTCCTTGGTCCTTCCAGAAACCCTGACTTCCACCGCCTGTTCCATAAGAGTCGGATTATTATTCAAAGTCTTTTTCAAAATCTCCTGCGATCGATCTAAAGTTTCCCTAAACTTTGTCTGATGCCTCCTCAACCTGCGATTCAACTGTTTATATTCCTTGGGATAAAGGTACATGAAACTAGTATCCTCGAGTTCGGACTTGAATTGCCATATTCCCATGCGATGCGCGAGGGGTGCAAAGATATCCAAAGTCTCTCTGCTAATTTTAATCTGTTTCTCCGGCTTCATATACCTCAACGTGCGCATATTATGCATCCGATCTGCCAATTTCACAATAATGATTCGATAATCATCCGTCATGGCGACAAACATTTGTCTGAGATTTTCCGCCTGTTCATCTGCATAATCCTCGAATGCCAATCGGGGCAATTTGGAAACTTTCGTTTCCCCCTCTACAATGGTCTTGACAATGGTTCCAAACATTTCTGATATTTCGTCAAATGTCAAATCTGTATCTTCGACGGTATCATGCAAGAGGCCCGACATTACTGTTTCAGCATCCATTTTAAGCCCGGCTAATAAGATGGATACTTCGACGGGATGGATGATGAATGGCTCGCCTGATTTTCGGACTTGGCCTTTATGTGCGGTATAAGCGACTTTGAGGGATTGTTTGACTTTACACACGTTTTCTGTTCCTAGGTAGGATACGTGTGGCATGAGGCTATCCCAATATGTTTCGACTTGTGCTAGATCTTGTTTTGTCAGTAAGGAGAGGGATGTGTGAATGTCATTTGGTTTGGTAGTGGAACCGGATCTCTCGTCTACGTTGGCGTGGTTAAAGGCATCTGGGTCTGTCATAATGGTGGTCCATTTGTTGACTTCTGGCGCCGTGGGTGCTTCTTCGTTGTTACCGTTACTGTTATTAACGCTGTCGCTGTTATTAATGCTGTTATTGATACTGCTGCTGCCGTTTTCCTTTACCTCGAGATTCTCATTTCCATTCAAGAGTGTGGAAGATTGAGATTCATTTATAGTAGTGGCATTCCTCCCGTGGTTGGCATTCGCATTTGCATCAGTCGAAGAGGATAAAAACAGAGAGACGGACGATTTCCGATTCTTCTTGGACCTCCTGGAGAATACAGCAGCAGAAGCACCAGGCATCAAAGCAGTAGAAGCAGAAGCAGGATGAGAAGCGTCAATACGTGAAGCCAGCAGCATGGAATTCGCATTAGTATTAGCAGCAGCATTGGGAGAATTATCATGTACTCGTAAATCGCTCCAAGTGTGAGCAGCAGCAGCAGTGCTTGTTGCATCGTGGCCACGAACTCTCAAGGTCCCAATCCCAATCCCAATCCCACTGAAGGAATGTGTGAATGGCAATTGTAACAATGTTAATGAGAAGGACGTAACAAGAGTCAGCATCAGCCGACGCTTCCTCCTCGAATGGATATCAGACATTCTTTTTTAGTCGTCTATATATATATCTTTGTTGAGCAGGTTCGTGTAGTTACTGGTTTGAAGACACGAAGGGAGAGAAGTGACCCTTGTTGCTACTGACAGACTCTTTGTTGGCAAGAATTCTGTTTGCTAATGTACGTACTGTTTACCTATCAATACTAGCTAGCTAATAAGAGAAGAGTATGTAGCACATCACACATCACACATCACACATCATCATGTTGCAGGTTCAGTCAGATCGGCAGTTTGGTAGGTACGTGTACCGGTAGCAGCCGGTAACACAAGATGGGTTAGTGGATACGTTGACATTTTTCTGAAGAAGACAAGGCTATAAGGCTTTCAAAATGTTTCCACTCACTCATCCAAATCCATCTTCTTCACTTATTTCTCATTTTGGAATTTGGCGGAACCAACACATTATTCATTGATTCATTGATTTTATTCAAACTTTTCCTTACTTCGTGCTAAATTTACGTGTACAGTACGCGTACGCGTACGTGTAGGAGGATAAAACCAAATAGAAAAATTAACCAGCACTACAAGTGCTGCTGGTACAACGTGGTGGGTACTGCTAATGTAATATTTACCAAACAATCAAACAAACTCTAAGCTTTACTATGGATTGAAAAAAAGAACACATTAGACTTGGCATGACCTGCCCTGATGATATAATGTAGTCTATGTATATACATATAATCTATTTACTAAAAACGTTTCTCATGAGCTGCTGTCAAAATCCAGTTGTATGCACGTACCATTGTTGCACACATTTTCGAATGACAAATGCCAGCTCCTGTAAGAAATGTATTACATTAAACATGTTCCATACAAAGGCATCTAATACCTCAACAAGTTCCGCACGTTTTGGGGCAAAATGATTGCACTTTACGATTGCCGCAATGGTTTGACAGGGAATCGCATGATTTTGCAGCCAAATTGACCCAAAGGAGACCTGGCGAATCCTCGCATGCGCAACTATTGCAGCTACTCGGGCAGTGATTCCTAACCTTGGATTGGTTTTCACATCGTGAGAATGGGACCGAATCTCCAATGTCGGAACAAAATTCCGCCTTTTTACTTTTGGTTTGCATGATATCATTACTGTCAACACAAGACGGCATGTCTAGGTATATATAGTCCACGACATCTGTGAGTGGCACCTTATATTCTTTCAGTTTGGGTATCATGGCATCTCTCAATTCTTTGAAGATATCTTTGTGTGACCACGAAGATGCGTAATTATGCATCTCCTCTGGATCTTTGTCCAGGTCAAAAAGCCATGGAACATCACCCTTTTGAAGCACCAGTTTGTATCCATTCTTGACAGCCATGGCCCAGTCTGGGCTCTTTCCCGTTTGATATGAAAAACGTATTTGATTGTTATTGGTACTCCGTAACTCACTACTTGTGAGCTCTTCGCTTCCGTCAATTCCTTGGAAGTTCACTCCAGCTGGCAAATGCCTAATTCCCATTAAACTCAGAATTGTAGGTGCAAAATCGACTGAGGAATAAGGAGTCTCGATGATCTTGCCTTTTGGTACTCGGTCGGGATATTTTACTATAAATGGGATGCCTGCAGAACTTTCATAAGGCATATTCTTGTTCAGCCTGCCGTGCTCCATCAGCATATCACCGTGATCAGAAGTAAACACAACAACAGTGTCGTCTTCAATGCCTAAATTCTTTAATTTATCAAGCACTTTCCCCTACAAATTGAAGATGTGTGTGTGCGTGTGTGTACAGAAGAAACAAGTGAGGAATGATCCGTCTTTTAATATTCAAAGGAAATGCAGTGTGGGCCTGACATTGAACTTACAATGTTGTAATCAATGCATTTCACCCTGTTTTGAACAAGGATGTGTAGAATATGGACAAAGAAATGAGCCGGTGAGCAAAATATTTTCCATCACAACAGATAGTAAGAACAGACAACTTACATTCCAAAATACTGCTGCATGTGGTCCGTAAAGAATCTGTCCTTGTATTCGTCAAAGTAATCATCGACCTCGTCGGGAGGAAGGTCATCCTCGAAATTGCGTGCAAATCCTGGCGGTGCAGGGTCGAACTTCATATTCTGTCTTGCCGACTTTGGGATATCGAAATCGAGGTCATTGTACATGTTTCTATAAAACGGTCGATTCTTGTTTGGAGCTGCACGTAGTAGAGAGGAATAATACAATGTTAGAAATTGTGGCGCAATTCATTCCCAATGCCAATACTTGTGAGAAAATGGATAATGTGCACTTACTGTGTGGATCAGGGATTGAGAGTACCAATGCAAACGGTTTATTATTTCTTGCCGCCTTCTCCATGAATTCGATTCCTCGGTCCGTCAAAAAGTCTGTAGCAAAATGTTGTTTCTCACTTCCTTCAAAATTTTCCTCTCCTTCAATTTCATATTCTTTCACTCTGTTAAAGCTCACATCTTCCAAATACTTCCAATGCCCTCTATTGTAACGATACTTGTTGTCGTCGAATCCAAAGTCTCTACCATTTGGACCACCCCATCCCTGTTTTTTAAACGAGCATATTCAATATATACCGTGAGCAAAGTTGCATTATATGCATAAATGTACCACAAGCATTGCAAGAATACGAAATACTAACTTACAGGCTTTGGTTCGCCATCCCTGTTTTGAAAACGAGTACGAGTAGTGCGCGTGTATATTCAATATGTACTGTGAGCAAAGTTGGCATTATATGATGCGTATGATAGCATAAGCACTGCAATAGAGACACGAAATACTAACTTACAGATGCCACTTGCCCATGTAAGAAGTTGTATACCCTCTTTTATCCCGCAATATATTCGCAAATGTCTTGATATTCGTATCCAAGAGTCCGTGATTCTGGTCGGCTGCGCCAGTGAACGGTGGATACATGCCCGTCATGAAACTCGCGCGCGACGGTGTGCAAAGGGGCGATGCCGTATAAAAGTTTGTGAAAAGTGCCCCATCCCGAGCGAGAGAATCGATATTTGGAGTATCGAGATATCGATTGATGCCCCATACGTCGACATCTTTTATTTTCTTGTACTTTGAAACTAAGTAATCTCTGTAACAGCTCAGAGTTCTCAAGTTATGTTCGTCTGTAATAATCATGACAAGATTTGGATTTGTTTTACTAGAAGGTTGATCGGTAGGGCTAGGGTTTGGTTTGCTGGAAGGTTTTTTGGAAGGGCTAGGGTTTGGTTTGCTGGAAGGTTGATCGGTAGGGCTAGGGTTTGGTTTGCTGGAAGGTTTTTTGGAGGGGCTAGGGCTTGGTTTGCTGGAAGGTTTTTTGGAGGGGCTGAGACTCGGTTTACTAGAAGGTTGTTTGGAGGGGCTATGCGTTGGTTTTTTGGAGGGGCTAGGACTCGGTTTACTAGAAGGTTGTTTGGAGGGGCTATGCGTTGGTTTTTTGGAGGGGCTGGGGCTTGGTTTGCTGGAAGGTTTTTTGGATGGGCTAGGACTCGGTTTACTAGAAGGTTGTTTGGAGGGGCTATGCGTTGGTTTTTTGGAGGGGCTGGGGCTTGGTTTGCTGGTAGGGTTTTTGGAAGGGCTAGGACTCGGTTTACTAGAAGGTTGTTTGGAGGGGCTAGGACTCGGTTTACTAGAAGGTATTTTGGAGAGGCTGTGCGTTGGAGGAGTAGAGGACGGCTTGATACTCTTCGTATGATAGTACGATGATGCACTAACGTCTGGACTTAACGAAAGCTCTGCGCTCTTTGTCACAGTTGGAGATGAGCTTGGATTGAATGTAGGAAACCTACTGGGTGTCTTTGGAGGGTTCGGAGTGGGAAGAGATGTAGGATCCCTCGTTGTTTCTCTGGTGGGCGCAGCAGTAGTAGTAGTCGGTTGTGAAGAAGGTGCGAGGCTGATATAGGGTTTGCAATATCCACATGCCTTTGGACAAGCTGCTCTCACCATCATTCCATTGTTAAAAGTGTCGCAGAATTTATCCTGTCTCCACGTTTCCTTGCTCAGCCAATTACAATTATTATCAGCGTCGATGGGTCTCGTAAATAGATAATCAGGGTCGTCCTCGCAGCACAAGCCGCATGCTACAGGACAATTAAGGTGGACTTCTTTACGCTGACAAAAGGTAATTCTTCGATTTTCTGCAATGTGGATGTCGCCACAGTTAAAGTTATTCCCTGTGCTTTGTTTCCAAGCTCGATTATTGCGACATGTTCCATCCAAGTTTGTTGTTCCAGCAAATGCATCAAGTCGGTAGGACCGTGTGAAATCGTCATCAATTCCTGTCTTAGTATCTCGGTGGGACTTAAATTCAGGATCGTCAAATATGTTCGCTTCAATGCTGGCGAGTACCGACCATAACATGAGCAGGTTCAGTTTCAGTTTGAACACAATACGCATTATCTACAGTATTGTGAAAGAATGGGTGGAACTGACTAAGGAGATTCTGGTTAGCCTTCTCTCTCTGATTGTGTTTTATGTCAGCTCGCAGTTTTAGGACTCTTTTAGTCATGAAGCGCACACGGCAAATTGCCCTTTGACGTTTGAGGTTGCGCCATGGATACATAATAAGCTTTGCGCGAAACGAAAATGACTAAAGGGGTGTTGGAATTCTCAATTGACTTTCTGATGTCAGGGGCTTCTCGGCTTCTCGGCTTCTTCTGGGATTCGATTCTGGGATTCGATTCTGGGATTCTGGGATTCTGGGATTCTCAGTATCACTCGCGGGTGTTCATCAGTGCGTACATCTCACTGATGAACAGCGGGGGAAGGAAGAGTTGTAATGAAACATGAAACTTCGAAGGGACATTTAAAAAAAGTCACTTCGAAGTTTTTTTATTAAATATATAGCAGAGCACTCATTTTTTGAATGAAAACCTTCGAATCGAATCGGCGATGAGTTCTTATGAACAGAAGGGATTAGGGCTATGAAATAGAGAATGGAAATGAAAGATCTCAACGACGCGTTTGTAGTAGATAATTATCAGTGGAATATTTAGAGGTTGTATGAACTCCCTCTGCCTCTTGTTCATCCCAGACGGGGAGAAAGTTTAGTAGTACTAGTAGTGTGATCTCTTGTAATCGATTGTATACCCAGTGATCGCGCCAAGAACTCGGGGGTCTTACATGAGTCACACGTATTTTCGTCCTCTTAATACCAACAAGAAGGACAGTGTCCTTCCCTCTTTAACCTTGACTATACAGAAGAGGATTGAAGTCTTGTTGAATGGAATCATGGGAGGTTTATGTAAGAGTTCAAACTGACTGAATTAGTTATCACGAATTGGGTTGAACTATTTAAACTTCGTGCACTAGTACACTTAGTTAATGGTAGAATGTACTATAGTATAACTGTTTCTAAATTTCGAAGAAGGAATGAATCAATCTTTAATCCATTCTCAACAAGAGTACAAACAATATCTCGCTATAAGGACGTCTTTTATAAACATCGACCGCTATAAGGATACAAAGAAATTTATTAGTGTCCATACACTAACAATAGGGGTGTGCCGTTATAAGCGCATCTGTATTCGGGAAATCTGGAGTGTCCATAGCGAGGTATTGTCGTCGGGTTATTTGTGTTTTATCATGTTGTTCACTACTTGCAGTGCTCACACAATTCGATCTCTCTCACATTCCAATCTTGCTTCGTACATGTTCTCTCTTCTCTCCCTCGTGAGTTCCAACCTGTGCTTCATAGTTTCTTCCAAACTCATTGCTCCTCCAGCATGCTCTTGCTGCATCGGTACTTCTCTCGTCGACATGATTCATTCTCTTGCTTGGATTGATAAGCAAAAATAGTATGAGACGTCTCTTCTACTTTGTCTTGCTTTTTTTCGGATTGGACCCGGATGCATCTTCATTGAAAGACCCGACATTTTCCAACATTGGTAACTTCTGGACATGGTTCTGCCGGGACTACTCGTACATCTGAAGCCTAATATTCAGAAGAAAGCTCGTCGCCTCTTCTTCTTCCACTTGCCCTTCTTCTCTGCCGCTCTCTTCAGCATCTTCCTTGTCGAGACAAGAAGAAAGTCTTCCTCGAAATGCATCATACTATCATATCATCGAATCCCACGAAAGCAGCATCAATTGGATATTCTTCTTCTTTAAAGGTAGATTTGTCGCCAGGGGTCATCATTCATCATCCATCATCCTCGTATCCAAGAACTGCCTTGTCGCTGCCATCAACAATCTCTTCTCTTTCTTTGAACTGCTGTTCGTTGAAAGTAATGGACGACACACACTGGGGTTGCATTACTTGTTCCCTTTCGTTTCGCTCTTCGTAAAACCTGTCCAACAGTTTTTACCTGTCGTCAGAATTGGGCAACAGTAGTGCACAACAACAGCAGTGCACATCGTGATCTTTGATTTGTGAAAGATCACCAATGTTGATGGCATTCTCATTTATCATACGTGTATTGGCATCACAGTCTCATTCAATGAACATAACATGTTATTATTTTTTCCTTTTTTCTGGTGCGTACCGTTACCGTATGTACTACCGGTATGCACCTAGCTAGACCGGTACACGGTACCGTATGTACCTGCTGTACCCGGGTATGATACAAGTACGTAGTGCCTGCCCTCGTCGGTCGCTCATCATCAGCAAATCGAACGAAAATTGAGGAAAATCAACCAAAACTTCTGATTTCAGGAAACTGAACTGACCGAAGTGAACCGGAAATGAAGTCTCAGAAATACAATCGAGTCCCAGATGGGC
>Ga0115005_10004533_pt1 | contig 10983 bp, 2 predicted proteins | sample ArcOceMetagenome_FD_87163 | JGI IMG/M metagenome (GOLD analysis project Ga0115005, IMG submission 87163) | Marine eukaryotic phytoplankton communities from Arctic Ocean - Arctic Ocean - Greenland ARC118M Metagenome | ecosystem: Environmental > Aquatic > Marine > Oceanic | place: Arctic Ocean...
AGTGGCACGCACACAGAAGCGACACAATGGCGACTCCAAAGTCACGTCGCCACTACAAGAGCTATTGGAGAGACTAACATCAGCAGGATATAAGGCAGAAGAACGAACAATCAACGCCTTAGATTGTGGTGCCTCCATCAGCAGGCGGCGCACATTTGTACAAGCAATACATCCAAATCTGCATGCACACATGGCTCGAAACCGCGAGCACATCATCAAGAAACTGTCCAGACACCGTATAACTCTTCACCACAGTGAAACCAATAATGATTCTACATTCAACGGAACCTCAGTTCAAGAACATGAATTCACAGAGAATGGTTTCATTTGGCCCAAGCCACGTTTCAAGGCGCAGCGAGGACACAGATCTGAACAACAGGCCACGGAAGACCCAAACAAAATGTTCCACATAGAGCTGAACCAAACATTAGCTCACCACATGATCCCCTGGGATCAAGTCCCAGAGAGGTACAAAATGAACAAGCAACAGCTATCAGAGTTCCAAGTAGACGATATGCACAAGGAGGCAGTTATTCACGTCGCACGACGCAAAGGCGACAGTTCCTTAGGCGACTGGCACAACCCTTCAATAATAATATCAAGTGAAGGAGCCGCGGCATCAATCACAGCTTTAGGCAATAGCAGGTTGATCCATGATGAACACGGTAACATTCGAAGGCTTATGCCATGCGAAGTGCTTAGTATAATGGGATTTCAAATAGGAGGCGAAAACCAACTATACAAATCAATACTACGCACAAAACAGAACTACTACGGTGATCTAGGAAAGACTTTACTAGACAAAGACAGCAAAGACTTCCATCGCAGAGAAGAAGATAATGGTGTGGAGCGCATATCCAACACAGTCGTCCAAAATTTGTGCACCACTGATTCTACTCTTTACCAGTGGGGCGGCAATGCTGTACCAGTCCAGATGTCAGCATCACTGGCCAGAGCCACGATGGCAATGCATGACGAACACTGGATGAAGCAACATAGCCAACAAATTTGGGACAAGCTGCAAATTCGTGAAAAAGCCAACGCACAAGGTGTACAGTTGGACAACTCAATTCCTCTACCCGGGGGAATGGTGGCACTAGATGCAGACAAAATAACAGAAGCTGATCAGGAAATAAAGTCCTCAGAATGGACTGTCAACAGGAGTCAAGACAAAAGGGTAATCCCAGATGCTGCCAAGACCTGCACTATTCGCAGTAACAATACTGCCGGTAGTGTAGATAGTAGCTGGTTGGACCCCGCCCCTATGGGCACCGTGCATAGCGCACGGGACATGTTCACAACTCCTGAAGACAGCCCAAATGGAAAAGAGGCAGGACACACAGACAAAATGACAGAAGCCGATCAACCCGAACCATCAGGGATTGAAACTGAATCAAATATAAAGCAGGCCAAGTTGTTTGAAAACAGCCTATCCAAAGCAAAGAAGGAACAACTAACTGTACATTCAATGCAAATGGAGAAAATGCTTGAAAAACAGAACACGCTTGCAGAACTGTCAAAGCAGAAACAAGTTACAAAGAGGCAGACTCGCAATTTTCACAGACAACGCAATCTATTAGACCAACATGTCAAAGACATCGAAGGCAAAGTGCAGGAGGCTTCCAGGAGCTTGAAATGCACAGGCACAGCCTACCGACAGTTCCGAAAATATCTGAAATTCAGCGACATACCAGCCGACGGCACAGATGATGTCAATGAAATCAACTACACTGAAGATGTATATTACAATATCATCAACACAATCAGCACTAGTGATGTGGAGGACATAGTTGATCAATTCACTCAATCACGACAGACTAACGCCGAAGACATAAGCAGTATGGTTGATCAAATATGCGGAATAGATTGGAACAACATTTCAAAATTGGAAGAAGAAACCGAGAAGCTCAAGACCACTACCACAGATCACAAGGGTGTAACAACAGAAGCAACGGTATTACAGACAGATCCTTCACTGACAGTCCACGAAATCAAGGCAGCAATGAAGCAAGTATCTCCAGGACTCATGAGAGCTGAAATGGATAAAGCTATCCTCAAGAAGAAAGGAAAGGTCTGCATGGATGAAGCACACACCTGGAAGGAGATGCGTAAATCCCAGATGACTGACCTCCAATACCACACATTAATCCAGTACTGTGAGACCAAAATGATACCAGCCAACCCCCAGGATAGACACTTTCTAGAGACCAAAGACACATATGTAATGCATCAGGGTCTACTCTACAGAATTTGGGATTCAGGTCAGAAACTGGACGGATCATATATGCAACTGTGCATACCCCGGGAATATCAAATTTACCTCGTCCGGCAATATCACAACAAACTAGGACACCCCAGTTCAAACGTAATGTATGAGGCGCTCCGACGACGATATCACTGGACATCATGCTGGAACGACTGTGTAGCTTTCACCATCTTCTGTGATGGATGTCAACGATATAAGGATAAAAGACCCGCGGCAAAGATAGGACGTGCACAGTACTCTTACGACTCAGGTCTACCAGGACAGACTGTGCTCATTGATGCCATCGGTCCATATGGAGGAGCTCAACACGCTACGAAGAAATGCAGATATTCAGGCATACTCATACAGGATGAGTTCACAAGGTTCATTAAACTATACCCAGTCGAACATGTGGACTCGTTACACATAAGTAGAGCTCTACTGGACTGGGCTGAGACTTTTGGATGGATGGAAACTATAAAGAGCGACTGTGCGACCAACATGGTGTCAGAAGGTATAAGACAATTCTACAAAGACGCTGGTGTTAACAAAACCGAAAGTGCAGCTTACAGACCACAGAGCCATGGCAAGATTGAACGGGTAATACAATATCTGAACGCATCCATCAGAACCACCATGGCGGGTGACAGAAAGGGTTGGGATGACATAGCAGGTGCCATGGCATCAGCCTGGAATGCCTTACCTAAGCGCTTCCTTTACAACAACTGCCCTTTCTACCTCATGTTCGGGAGAAGACCACCAAATCAAATTGACTTACATCCACACTTCCCAATCAAAACAGAGCAACACACTCTAAAGAATTGGGTACAAACAAACCTCGAGCGCATCCAAACCTACAGGACTGTAATGGACCACGGACTTCAGCAACATAAACTAGAAATGCTGTATAAACAACATCAAGCCCACCAATCTCGTGAAGGAATTCAATTTGAAACAGGCGACAAGGTTAAAGTATTCCTTGCAATGGCCCCAGCCCGTGGAGGACTAGCAACCAAATTGCAAGCCAGATGGGCCGCTGGATACGTTATAGCTGATCGACATAACGCAGAGACCTGGAGGGTAAAGAGAGAGTTAGGTGATGGGAAGTCCATGCCCATACACTCTTCTAGACTAAAGCCGTACATGGATCCACAAGACCGAAAGAACCTCATGAAGTCCACGATACTTCACGAGGTTCTTCAAGACCGCAATTCTCCATACACCCCACAAGAGGATGATGACACATTTGAATCCCTAATCCCACAAGACATGGCGGATGTGATCATCCTAGAATCCGGACAACAAACAGAGCTGGGAGATGCAGAGGAGATAAGCGCGGACGTTAAACTCATCAGAAAAGACATGGAACTCCCACTTGACGAAGCAAGTTTCAAGTCTAGAATAATGGGCGCCTCTCCGGAATGGGATGTACCCCTACAGCACAGTGAGCAAACAGAGCCTAGGAAAGCACTAAGGACTCCTCATAACGAAGGCATACACCCAAATTATGAACCTCTCGATGAGAAAGCAAGCTTCAATCCAGATGAAAAACTGGACTGGATAGTAGATGAGGCCATACCCATGCCAGATTCACTCGAGAGGACCCACGCTGAACAGGTAGAGATCTCGCGCAAGCAACCAAGCACAGCACAGAGTAAAACCAGGGATGGTAAACTCAACTGTATACAGTACAACGGAAGGTCAACGACCCTGAGAGGCATAGCTGATCTGCTCAAAATACCTCTTCCCACACTGTACGAGCTCAACGAGCTATACTACCACAGAAACGTGAGAACAGCTAGAGTAAAACCGGGAATGATGGTTCACATTGGCAAACTAAAAGTCCCCAGCAACTGGAATGTCGTGAAGGTAGACCAAAGCCAGGTTGGGGAAATACCTGAAGAATTCACAGTGGAAAGAATCCTTGACAGCAAGATCACCTCACAGGGTGAAATGTTTCAAGTCCAATGGGCCAAACTACGGGGACAGAGTTATGGCGATTTAACTTGGGAACCGAAAGATCACCTCACCTGCACAAACGCCATGACAGCATACAAAGACCGTGTACTACGTGGTGCCTTCACCAAACAGAACAAAAGTAAAGCAGTTCTAGCCAAGGCGAAGGCGGACAAAAGGGCAAGAACTGAAGTCAAGAAAATAGCAGATGATCGAGAAACTGTTGAAGCTAAACAGAAAGCACTCGCTGCTATTGAAGACTTATCGTACACATACACTAATGACTCAGCAGACTGTATTTTGTCCATAATCACCAACGGTAACCAGTGCTTACCTACAACTGCCAATCCCTCAGACGACGGGGTGCAACCGGACCCAACTGCACACCTGGACACCGAGGGAAACACAAGGAACGAAGACACAGACGACGATATGGACGAAGAGGATAACAGAGAAAGATGGGAGAATGTCATGGCTATTGACGGAGAGGCAGAAAACGACAGAGCATGTGATGTTATAATATCCCCTGAAGAGTCAGCTGAAAGAATGAAACATATGGATGTCAAATCATCAGAAGACGCACAAGAATTCTTAGCTCATCTAAACAAAACATATGGAGCATTCAAGTACGAAAATGTAGACAATGACAACAAAAGATACATCAACTTCCAGAAGGCCGTCAACCAGTTGGAAGGCAAGGCTGCAAAACAAGAGACGCGCAAGGAACAGATAGGCATCAAAAATGTCGAGCTGAACTTTGGCCACAAATTTGTAGAATCCAAAATGATGAACATAATCATGACTGCGAAGCAGTTCAACAATGCAGAGAAAAGACCAGACACGGAACAGGAGATATCAATAGAGTTCAAAGAAACTGATGGAATCAGTAGATCACTTGGAGCCATGATACATAACATCACAGAAAGCGAATCAGGAAAGGAAGTAACGCTTGAGGTGAAGGTGGGAGAAAGACAAACTTCAGACATAGAAGCCACGAGAGGAGACATCTTTCTCAAGCACAGGCGTAATGCTACTGAAAGAATACAGAAGGCTATAACCGACTCACACGGAGGTGAAGATGCAGGATGCACGAGCCTTGTAAACATCATCCGAAACGATAACGAGGCAAACACTTGCGAGAACAGAATAGGGAAGTACGAAGCCGAATGGACAAAGTCACTCAAACCATTCAAAAGCGCACAACTCAAATCAATTCAAACAGCATTCAAGCACAGAATCAGTGCAATCCAAGGACCACCCGGATGCGGCAAGACCAGAGTCACAACACAGCTGGCTGCCATGGCTGCACATGCATTTAAGAAAGACGGTGGCAAAGAAAAGGTCGTCGTCGTGGCGCCAATGAATGCCACAGTGGAGGATCTGGTATATCAAATGAGCAGGATAAAGGACCCAGGTGGAAATCACATCAAAGTCATATGGTGTGTATCCAGGTCACATGCAACCCTAGTCTCGGAAAGAACAGAGCCATTCACGCTGGGTCATGCATCCATATATCCACCCCCTGGGTATGAAAGACCATTGGGACAAGGCAATCAGGACAGACTTCAAGCATTACACCAGAAACGCGAGAATAGAAAAATATGTCTAACTAGCTCGCAGCTCAGGGCATATCTCGGACTACTCAAAGATGCCGCAAACAGAGTGATACAATCTTCCCAAGTCATAGCCTGCACAACTCTACAGCTTGGAGCTCAGACTATCAAGAGTCAGGAGTATGGGTTAGGAATCATTGAGGAAGCCGGCTTAGTGACTGAGCCTGAAGCTCATCTCATGATAGCTGCCAGTCCCAGACAAATGGTATTTGTAGGAGATGAAAAACAGATGCAAGCCAGATTCAACGCACCAGAGGTGGAGAGACTTGGATTAGAATCGGTGTTTAAAAGGGTTGTCGAGATCAACAACATTCCCAAGACACTCTTAGATGAGCAACACAGGATGCCCTCATCATGCATACGACCTTCGAATTCCATATTCTACAACGGTCAGATCAAAACAGATAAAGATATGGAAAGCAAGAGGATCCAACAGAACAAACTATCGGGAATATGGAAAGACCCATACCTAACAGCAGTGTGGACCGATACCGCAGAAATCAGAGACAAACTTTCCAAGGAAGATGCAAACCAGCTTAATGAGATTAAACAGAAGGGACAGAATTCCAGCCCTTCCAACATTGGAGAAGCCAAGGAGTGTGTAGACATTGCCAAGTGGATCATAGAGACATCAGGAACTCATGAGGGAACCCAAGAGAAGATTTTCCAAGCGCAACACATCACTATATTGGCTATGTACACAGCGCAGGTCAGCGAGATCAAGATGCAACTGGCTAAGCATGGCTCTCTCAAGAATGTTGAAGTGCAGACGGTAAATCAATACCAAGGTCGAGAAAACAAGATAATCATAATAAGCCTTGTCAGGACAGAGCCCACCAGGTCTGATTTCCTCAGAGAACCAGGACGTATCAATGTAGCCATAACAAGATGCACACATGGATACATCATGGTGGGCGATCTCAATAACTTCAAATCCCTACAAGATAAAGACTCCAAAGGACTTATGACGGACAGTATATGGGCTCCCATATGCAAAGAAATCACAGGCATACAGGGACAACTTTCCAGGACAAGTGAGTCAAGGAGTCCAAAAGCAAATGCAACCGACCCTGAAGTTAAAGGGGCTGAAGAAGTAAACAAGCCCAAGCTGATTGAGGATAGCACAAAGGAGGACGGCTCAGAGAAGATAGCCACTGCACACATTGAGGACGCCGATTCAATCGCCAAGATTGAAGAAACAAGTAAAGAAGACGGAGCACCAGATAAATGTGAAGAGGACATCACAGGTGCTGAGAGTGACGTCAAAGCTAACGACGACTGCACAAATCCAAGCACAGAGAAGACAGAGGAGCGCGACCACAGGATAAAATACAGATGGCTCACAATGCTACAGAGAACATATTACAAGATGACTCGTATTGCCAATCTTGGTCCCAATGACACCTTGGAAGCACTCCAGGAACCTACGGGAACACAGACAGCGGCCACAGGAGTAGAGCAGGAGCGCAGAATGATGGCCTTATCCCAAGCCAAAGAAGACCTGAGTCCAGAAGAAGGAGTACCAAAGAACAGGGCCAGCTTAGTAAGGATTGCTAGATCAGGATGGAATCAACCGAAGCCATCTCCCAAAGGAAGCATTCTCAACGAAGACCACACAGTCTCAGAAAAACAGAACGCACAGGAGAACAATCCTAAGAAAAATGCAATACTAATGGGCCTTAGAAACGCAGAGATCATAGCTATGCTCAGAAGAATAGCCCATACAGCCAGAGAGCTACACGCACACACAAGAAGGAAAGGAATGAGTCCAATTCAAGCCTCAGCCAAGGATGTATTCGGAAGACGGATCTACTTCAAGGAAATAGAAAACCAAGGACTCGTTATGCCCAAGAACGATAACAAAGAATGGTGTCATGTAACTGCCCAAGCCAAGCAGAAGACGGGCGCGACAGAGAAAAGGAAGGATTTCATTGGAAGGATGCTATCGACATGTCTGTGCCGGATAGAGCAGAGACAAATAGAAGCTGAGTACAAGATGGAGATCAATGGGTTCAAAACCATAGAAGAGGATGGACACACAAGAAGAGTCAATAAGAACGACACCAATAAAGTCACTCAACAGGCCAAAGTAACTGAAGGGGACATAACAAAGATAATCGAGATGATCGCAGACTTCACAGTAGACAAGGACTCCAGGACAGACTCAAAGGCGGAAAGAGAGCTTGAAGAGAACAAACTCTCAAAGTCAAAGAAGTCGGGAAGGGACTGGATGGCAAAGATACGTGCTTGTGCAGCAGGAGGATTCATGGACCCACCAGACTTATATCACAACGGGAGTGAACAGGAAGAGAACAGTCTAGAGTATTGGAAGGAACGAGTTGAAGGAGCAAAACATGCTCATCATATCAGGCACTGCACATACTGGGAGTCAGCAGAACAAGTCGTGCAGCGCGAAGATGAGGAGAATATCAACAAGTTTACAAACAATATACAGCTTGAGAAGAATGCAGCCTATGAATGGCAAACCGCGGTAATATGCAAAGCAGCCCACAAGAAGGCCTGCCGACACTGGGGTTCGCGAGGTGACCTACACATCAGAGTAATGAAAGAAGCCCTCAAGACCGCGCATATTACATCAACCCGGGAGCAATCTGAAGGTATAACGCTGAGCCAATCTGTCACAAATGCAGCTCTGCAGACACTTGACAAATCAACGTTTACAAAAGCTAAGGAGTGTGAAGTTAGAGACGAAATCATTGAAATGGTCAAGAGAAAACACAGCGTGGCTACCATATTGGCTTACATCATTGGGAAAGACGATGTCAACCTCAGTAGGTGGATCGAGAGGAGACCACACGGTTTCCCAAGTGTGGAAGAAGCAATGAGTACTAGAGCCAGAACTCTGGAAGAAAACACAGGAGACAGTACTATACAATTGAGTGGACTTCAAATGATAGAGAACGCCTCAGGACAGCCAATACACTGTGACCACCCTTGTATAGAGGGAATTCAATGGAACCTCAACTCTCTAAACCAGAACATTGGACACATGCCACAGACTGGGAAGTCAGCACCAGAGGACGTAATAAGAGAGATGAACCAAGGGCAAAGCGGTCCATTCAACAGATCCAACGCCACCAGTAATGAAAGCATTGATGAATTACTCAACAGCGTAGGTGACAAACACATCGCCTCAGTGAGCACTCAGGCTTACCCATGTCAGACCCGGGAGGGGGAGGTACCAACAGTACTAGTGACAGACAAGAAGGAGACAGAGACAACTGTAGAGACAGTGATGCCGGAAGATGTAGCCGCTGTAGAGACAGTAACGCCGGAAGAAGCAGGCCAGAACGCAGCTCCAACAGCTGAAGAAGAAGAGATAAACGCAACTAATCCTGAAATTTGTTCCCATGATGTCAAAGAATGGAGACAAGCAGAGACAAGCGTACGTCAAGATGGCTGTCACAAAATGTCCCTAAACTTGAGCAGACCCGGAAAATCAAAACCCACGTGGCAAGAAGAAGCACCAGGAGGAACTATATTATGTCAGAATGTGGTAATAAGAAAGAACGGTGAAACTGTGAGATGCTATGCTGAGAGTTTCGGAAATTGGAATGAAGAAGTTTGCAACGGAAAGACGGATGAGTGGATAATAGACATCGACATCCTACCCAACCAGGGTGATGTCTGGGAAATGTTTGGCATACTCTGGGAAGAACCCGCTGGAAAAGAACCCAACAAGATTAGTAACAAACAAGAAGGCCTCATTGAGTTCAAACACACCAGCCCGGATCAAAAGGAAGAACGGTCTATCCTGAAATGTTCACTAAATCCTGAACATATCTGGGGAAATTGCATGGGATCCAGTGAAGCTCTCATGAGCAAAGTCAAAAAGTGCAAAGGCAACCTCTTAAAACGATACTGCAGATGGCAACGCGTTGAGAGACACAACATCATCCGGGGATGGACAGACAAAAGGACGACCAGAGCAGCCTGGAGACATGAAGAAGAAGCTAGTACTGAAGCTCTCAGCAAAAGAGAAATGATGTCTAAACTAGCAGACCTTATTGAAGAAACCGGAGATCCATGGGAGTACGTGAAAGTTGGAGAGGAGGAGAACAAAATCCCAAAGCACATACTTGATGACATCAGAGTACCTCTGAGAATAGGTGAAGTACTATCAGACTCAGGAAGCTTAGAAGAAGAGTCAGAAGGATGCCAAACTTACACGAGCCCAAGCGGAACTGAACCCATCAGAGTAAGTGAAGCATTTTGGACAAAGCGAGCAGAGTTGGTGAAAAAGTGCAAAGGAGAAAGAGAAACGTTAACGCCAGCGGAATTGAAAGAGGCAAAGAAAACTGTGATTGTGAGAGAAACCGACTCCATGAGAAGAAACAAGCCGGACCCAGACTACCCAAAAATGAAAATTGAAGAGGAGCATAGTAGTTCACGGAGAAACCGATTCCAAAGAGAAGAATTCCAAAGAGAAAAAGGTCACAATTACAGTATACCCTTATGGAAAGGAAAGAACAGCACGGCTCAAAATATGTTCAACGCAGATGAGGAAGTCAAGAGGCTTGCAAAATACGCGGAAAGCAACAGATCAAAGAAATTCATGATGCTGCAAATGCCAGAAGCAACAGACTGGAAAGAAGCAATGAGAACGCTGACAAGAGTGGATAACATACATCTCAGGGCGGAGATGTGGAAACATCTGGAACCAGAGAAATTGACATTGCCAACACCAAAGCCAATTCCTCTGGAGAAGAATGGTACAATCAACAAGAAGAAATCTGCCAAGAAGCACAAAGGCACTTCTAGGAATGAGAAGCGTCCAAGCGAAGAGCAGCAGGCGGACAGAAACGCATCATGAGGAAGATGCAAACAAGAAATGTAAGATACTAAAGTTAGAACAATTAGGCCGGAAACCAGAGAAGGCGCGGACAAATGGAAACTCGCACTCGGGTGCAACAATGCTGAGGACAGAGATCCAAAGGCGCAGCAAGTATGAGAAGACGACAGAAGGGAAAGATCATATCAAAAGATGGAAGACAACGATGTTGGGCGTAACAAAAAAAGCATTATAGCCAAAGATTACACACACGACAGCGAGCAAATTCAAAGAAAGAACAGGGAAGGGTTCCCAGAAAGAACGACACGATCCAGATCACAGCTCAGAGCAGCGAAGAGATAAAGTCAGCCAGAAGA
>Ga0115005_10004535_pt1 | contig 10981 bp, 2 predicted proteins | sample ArcOceMetagenome_FD_87163 | JGI IMG/M metagenome (GOLD analysis project Ga0115005, IMG submission 87163) | Marine eukaryotic phytoplankton communities from Arctic Ocean - Arctic Ocean - Greenland ARC118M Metagenome | ecosystem: Environmental > Aquatic > Marine > Oceanic | place: Arctic Ocean...
GCTCGAAAATGCCTGTTGTATCCTTCAGGATAGTGGTTGTCCAGTGTGGGAAGGTGATAATGGCTACAAAGGATCTACCAATCTCGACAATGTCGACGGGTACAATCGGTGTGAACCTACAATGTTGCGTAGAATCAATAGAGTGAATTATGCAATTGGTACAGGAGATATAACTGTCGAAATAAAATTGCCCCCATTTAACGGGGAAAGGGACCTAACGCAACCATGTGACAATGAAGGTTGGTGTGTTTTTACGTACGACCATGTCGTGGCAGGTGATTGGGTAGGTATTTATAATATGGACGAACATCCTAGAACCCATTCCCCAATTGCTTCGTCGCTCTTGACAGGTGATCAGTTAAATTGGGTTGCGATGTTGCCTCGGGTCCTGGCAGAAGGTGAATACATGATTTACTACTGCAATGTCAATAACAAAGTGATGGATGCATGGCAATTTGATAATGTGGCAAACAGTGTATGTGAAGAAGGATCACAAGAAGAATGTAAAAACAAATGTGTGCACCAGGAAGGGTGTGCAGCGTTCACTAAGACAGGTAAATCATGTTGCCTTGCGTCGTCGTGGGACAACATACGTATCGACGATGCGACATACCACATGAATCCACAATCAGAATGTACTGGTTCATCAGTATACATGGTGGAAGTAGGTACGGGGGGTTGTTTGGAGATCATGGATGGCAAATGTGCCTACATGGATGGTACCGAGGAGGAGTGTGTAGAAGTATGCATGCCTGACGAAGCATGTGCGGGCTTTACCATGTCAGAGCTCAACATGGAGACCACACTGGGACAGGAATGCCAAAACTTGGAATATATGTCCACTTTGGAACAAGACACAACAGATGCACAGTGTGAAACGGTCATGAGTCTGTTGGAGTGTCAAAAACTACCGGAGTACTCCGGTACGGTTGAGGGATTTGGACAACCACGTGGATGTATCAAAAAGGACGACGGGTCGGTGGTGTTCAACACCATATCCATGTCTAAGATTGTACAGGGAGTTCAGGACGAAGGCAGATCAGAATGTCATGGAAGTATGTTTGCGATTACATCGGCTAACGCATGCAGAGAAGCTGCGTCGGAACATGGTTTGACATTTGGGGGAGCAGTACATTGGGACGGCAACCCCAATGGTTGTGTGGTGTACAACCACATTACATACTTTAACACCAGGGGCTATGGTACATCGTTCTACTCATGTACAACGAATGGCATTTCCGGTTGTATATGTGCAGCTGGATTGTCCAACGCTCTCCAAGACGAGCTGCGGTCTGAATGCTCCGGAAACCCAGTTGAATCTGCTAACAAGTGTGAAGAGGCGGTGTTGGATAAGGGTATAGTGTGGGGTGGTGTAGTGGGTTGGAACATCTACACCCCTCATGGTTGTGTGGTATGGTTTGATGGTGAAACGAGCATTGGCATTTATAATTCTGGTGGTCGTTTGGATGTACAATGCACAACAAAAGGTATTACAGATCAGTACAATTCAGTTAGAGATTTTTATGGTGGAGGGTACTTCCAAGGTTGTGTCTGTCCATTGCAAGTGCCGTGTGACTTGACCAATGAAATCAGTACGTTCAGCGGGTGCATGTGCAAACCCGCCCACAAGGAGACCTACTTGGGATTGTTTGAAACGGTTCAAGAATGCTACGATGCATGCACTGCTGGCGACGGTGAATGTGACGTGTTCATGTTCAAAACCAAACAACATTTCCAACCGTTTGAGGCAGTCGTGGACACACATAAACATTGTTGGCAGGAACACGTCGGCAATGTCGCCTGTACTCTCAAACCAGGGTCAGTCGGGTGGTCCGTCTACAGACGGAGTCGGAGGTGCCGTTTTTTTGGTACAGACATTGTGTCAGATGGCGATGATTGCACGACCACAATTTGCAACATACGCAAGCATCTTGGCATTGAGTCAAAGTGTCTTGTACAACCACAATCCATTCATTTGTTGGAGAGCACCACAACTACAATTGAATCTACAAATGACTTTACACAAGGCAGTGTGGTGTTTGGATCACCACAAATCTTTGATGTGACTGTGACTCCATCAAATGGAATCGTGGGTGCGGGTAACATGTGTACACGGAGCAACGGGGTTTACACTTGGGACAGTGGTGGCACCACCGCAGTGAATACAAAGGAGCATACTGGGGATTGTTTCGCAGAACCATACCAGGCATACCTGTGTCAACCGGAACAGGAGGTACTCACCTTGAAACAATGTCAACAAGCGATCCGAGGACTGGGGGTGGTGCTGACAGCAGGTGGGATATTTGAAACCGATGGCACTTCGCTGACCACCAACTCCGACACAAATCCTTCTGGGTGCTATTTACGAGGCACGACCGGGTATTTCAATACTTATGCAGGGAACCCGTGTCAAGGTGAATGTGTGTGTCAAGCATCGTATACCATGTACCACCCGGCAGACGTGATCACAGGGGACGGTACTGGGTGTTACTACAACAAGACACACATTGTCTCTGGGGAGAACATTGGCAACCCTGTCAGTGCGTTGGTCCAGACGAAGTCCGATTGTGAATCCTTTGTGAACTACCACGTGTCTTCACAACTCTATGATCTCGGTGGTACCATCTGTTCGTACAATGTGTCACATGTTGTGTGGGGACCCAGTGTATGTACAAACGGGACAGTCGCCGGGGTTCCTTCCGGGGAGCTGCCACTCAAGATCAGCCAATGCGCCGGTGGGGTATGCAAGTGCAATCCCCCAAACCAAGCACCGTACAACAGGTACAGGACTTCGTTCACCGGAGCACGTACCAGAGTAATTGAGCAACGGTTTTTCGGCAGGCACAAACGTAGCAATTTCATGCAGGGTCCACAACCGTACCTGATCAATCATGTGAAGTACAAGAACAATCCAATTACAATTGACAATTGGGAAACGATGTACGACCTCTGGGTGAATTCCAAGACCAATTTCAAATGTTCCCAACCAGAGTTTGCCAAGAGGGGCGAGGGGTGCGGTGCCAACATCATGTGTGTTGAACAATCCGAAGTATGTAGAACAGTACAGGGCGTGCAAAAATGTGTACGAGGCACGGGCGACGACGAGTACACCGGTGTGTATACATACAAACAATGCCTGGCAGACAGTCTCCAACTCAGTTATTTACAAGAATCCAGTGCGTACCGGGGCAAACATTGCATGGACGAATGTCCAGAGATCACTGAGTTTGGTACACCGTGTGCCGGGCATGGGCGTTGCTCCCAGTCGGGGCAATGCAGTTGCGACGTTGCAAGTACCATGGTAAAGTATACACAAAATACCCGACAAGTGATCTCAAACGAAGAAGGCAAGCCTTTGATCTCTTTCATGGGGCACGAGTCAATGACCATGGAGGAGCGCACCGGGTGGAGGGGTACTGGGTGTGAGAAGAGATGCAGGGGGTACGACACCGATACATCCGACATGTCTGGGATCTGTACAGAGAACGGGCGCTGCAACGCGGACGTGACATGTACCTGTGCCATAGGGTTTACCGGCGACAATTGCCAACTCAACTGTCCTCGAAGAACCGGGACGACGGACAAAGTCATCTGCAGCGGGCACGGGGCATGCCAACCCACCATTGTGACCGCCAAGGATTCACAGCGGATAAATAACACTATATTGCTTTGGGAAAACAACTGCACAGAGAACCCGGTACTGGACACAATTGTTATGCCCCAATCAGAACCGACTCTCAAGTACGGCAGATGTGACGACATTATAGAGACACTGGTGGGGTGTACAACGAAAGCATCGGAGTTGGAGATGTCCGGGGTGTTTGCCATCAGTAGGAACGCGACTGGAGTAATAGTGAATACTGGTACAGATGGTGGTGTCCCAGCCGGGTGCAGTCTGGAAAGGAATGACAGGGGGTACACCGTGCGTTACAACGCACGGCGTTACTCCGACGGCATCTGTGGCGACGAGTACCAATGTCTGTGTTTGACACCCAAATCCATGGAAGTCTCCCTGTTGCAGTTCTACGAAGAGGTATACACCAGCAGTAACATTTTTCTGGATGCAAATGGCAAGATACTGCATGCTCCGGAAATCACCCCCAAGTATGTGAATGACAATGGTTTTGAGTATCCGTTTCGGGTCGTGGTGGATGGGTCTGTGGATGGGTCTGTGTCTGTATCATTGATGCATACATCCGACAACTTACACATACGTGGTGGACCGGGTTGCGAGTCAACAATGTTGTCCAACCCTGATGTCGTTCGTCCACAAATTGAAATAAAATGGTTTCGTGACAGTGAGGTCAAATGGAAAAAATACAGTCGTTCTACCGTAGACAATGCTACACCATCACCAGAGTCGTACTTCTCTTGTGGTGACAGTACTAACTGTGAGCAAGAATGTCAAGAAAAATGTGCTGACATGAACGAAGCAGCGGAACCAGATCAAATCAGATGTGCAGGGTTTGTCTTCAAGAACCAAAGGTGCAAATTTGTTGCAAAATGGTCTGCAGTCGTCAGCGCCGACAACAGTGATGTTTTTGAAATCCAGTCATGCCAGCCAGTGGAGGAATTGACACAACTGTGCGATGTCTTGAACAGAGAAACATTGTTGTGTGCAGAATGTGCGTGTACATCTTCAAACGGTTACTGGGGAGGCACAGACTGCCGCACATGCCAGATGGGGTTTGGTGGACAAACTTGCAAACAGAAATGTCCAGGGTACGATGGAGTATCGCCGGAAACCATCTGTGGGGGGTTGGGTACTTGTATTTCAGGATCGAAAAACGCTCTCGGTGAAGAGTTTTTTGAACCAAGTTGTGTGTGTGGTGATAACCCCTTTGATGCAGTCGGGAAGCAACAATGCGAACTGCATGTCCGTGGGGTCACTGTCGTTGAGCAGCCGACGTCCACGTTCAGCATCCAGACGTCGTCGTCGTGTACCCATGTGCCTACACTTGACAAGTGTATAGAACTGACTTCGAGTGACATAACACAATTAGAATCAGGACCACAAGGATGTTATTACAAGCCTGGTTCCAATCAAGTCTATTACAACCCAACACCGTCTGTATCTGATTCCACATTGTGTCAAATCACTTTGGGTACTTGTGACACATCTATCACAGACAAGGAAACATGCCAGAGAGCCGCCTTCGAATTCGATGGTACTTTCGAAGAAACAGGAGATTCAGGATCAGAACGATTTTGTTCGTATGATGCGGACAATAAACAGTTCAACTACGGACCCGGAACCACTGGAACCACTGGAACCACTGGAACCACTGGAACCACTGTGTGTGGTGGGTACAGGTGTGTCTGTGACACCAAATACGAAACCGATGGGAGGGAAGGGGGTACATGTTCGTGCAAAAGGGGTTTCGCAGGTACTTTATGCAACAAACCGACACCGACGTGTTTGTTCGGTGGTACTCCTGACAATTTGGCATGTATATGTGAAGACGAACAAGATCGTCTTGATGGGAGTCAGAGTTGTTGCCCTGTTGGAATGGAGAGCACTGGGATGTTGCTCAACGGTGTACCTTCTTACTTGACTGACAGCATGTTGCTGGCGAAATGGGACTACACACCAAGGAGAACCAAAGAATATGTGGAGGAGTGCCTGCCTACTGGTCCGGTACCAATGGATTTCTACGTTGAACCAGGTAAAAAGTTTGTAGATCCTGTAGGAGAAATATGTCTCACTGAACCAACATACGACGCAGATAAATGCATCCAGAAATGCAACAATGATCCCACATGCAACGCAGTCGCTATTTGGAACGAGGATGGGTCGAAGGCTGGTGAATGTTGCTATGTGACTTCATGGTCATCGTTGCAGCAAGATAGACATACAATGTACGCCTTGGCGCTTGGTAGATATACGGACGTTCATATCGCGAAAACCAAAACAGGAAACGTAGAAATATGGGATTTGGCAGTGGAAGGTACATATGAACCGTGCACAGGGAACGGTGTGGTTACCGATGGAGGCAAATGCCAATGTGACGATCAGTTCAAGAACATTTTCTGCAGCTGCCTACAACAACAATCAATGGAACACCATCATAACTTCCACATGTATATTGAAGTGGATGGAACAGTCTGTGACAACAGTAACCGTCGAATTAATTCAAAATCACATTGTCAAGAAGCTGTAGTAGCATTGAACAAGCCAGTAACAATTGATGTTGAATATTCGGCACCGAATTATAATCAAAAAATAGCTGGTTGTACAACGGGGATCCACTCGACTATTAGCAGTTGCAGCGCGCGCTGTTGGGGTGATGAATGCAATGCATATTCATTCAAGGAAAACAGTGGTAATAATCCTGACCCAATGAAACCCTATTATGTATATGACGGAGAATGTGAAGTATATTTCACTGAAGCCTGGGCTTGTGAAGCAGCGGTAGCTTCATTGTATCCATCCGCTAATGAATATTATAATGGTAATAAGGATACGTGGGCAGCAGTTAACATTGGATGGTACAATACGTGGGTAGCAGGTTGTTCATACATCCACGATGGTGGTGTCCATCACACCAACATTGAACCTTATTTCAATACACGCCCTGAAAATTATTACAGTACTGTTTCAGGTCCTTTGCCACATTGCGGGGAAATGATATTAGGCAACCACGTGGCTTGTATCTGTAGATCTGAAGGCAAATGCTGTACAAGCAAGACTGGAAAATACAACAAACCTACAGTTGTTGATGACACTGATGCTTGGTTCATAGTAAATAAAGAGTTACCTGACCCTGATAATGTTGTTGTGAATGAATTAAATGAAGAAAACAAACCTGGGGGGTGTTATATTGAAGGTACTGATGTGTATTACAACCGACACGAGGGCACGCCGAGTGCAGATAAGAATGCAGAGCATACATTATGTTATCGACAAAAATTATTAAATACATTCACATGCCCCATTGACAGGTGTGGTGATAATGGATGCGATTGCAGACGAGGTATGTTTGATGGTTTTGCGGATGGGAATTGTGAAAATTGTGCAATCGGTCAATATTCAGATGATAGCGGTGCACAATCATGCAAGGATTGCGAAGCTGGCAAGTACAATAGTATTGTCGGGCAAGCAGAATGTAAGATTTGTCCTGCTGGGTACCATAGTAGTGATGGTCACACAGAGTGTAAAGCTTGTTCAGCAGGTCGATACGGTGTTAATCAAATAACTTCTGACACTCCATGTGAGTATTGCAGTGTTGGTCAAACCTCAGTTGCCGGAGGAAACTGTGTTGCATGTGCAGTCGGCAAGTACGGCAATGCAATGGGTACATGTATAAATTGTATCTCAGGAACGTATCAGAATGAAATTGGTAGTGCATCTTGCTTAGATTGTCACAAGGGACAATCACAACCCACATCACAACAAACGAACTGTATCGTTTGTACCGCAGGGAAGTTCCAGGATGTAATTGGTAGCCCAAATTGCAAAGATTGTTCAACAGGAACGATATCGACAGTAGGGTCAGTGAAAATAAGGGATTGCAAATGTGACTTCATCGACCCTATGCAATTGACTGCAACATCAAATTTTGAAGATCCTATTATGAAACCTCGAGTCGAATCAAACATAAGAAAATATGGGGAATCCGAGAAATGGGCGTACCAGATATGTTTTAAATCAGCAATACAATATATATCTGATCATTTCACAAGTAACCCATTTTTGATAAGTATGAATAACAATAAGCAGCGGATAAATACGATAAAAGCCGCGAGTGCTCAGTGGAATAGCTATTATGTTTATCATGAGATTTATATAGAGAATGACAGCAATTTCCCCAGGGGTTGTTACGTTGATTTAAAACCATCAACCAGATTGGACAACACTTTTGGTATAAAATACAACACATACAACACATTTAGTTGGACGGCAACAAGATTGACATGTGCAGATCATGACAGAGTACGCTGTATTGTTCCAGGGGCAACATTGGAGGAACCAAACAATCGGGGAGGCTGTCCAACAAACGTAGATGAAATTCCGGATTGCACATGTGATACCCTTGAATGCATAGCTTCATACGAGTGTAAGGAAGCATATGCACTTCTTGTCAACTATTGGGCGGGACGTGGATCCGCCCAACATGCAAACCTAATTCTTGCTGAACAATATCTGTATAACGATTGTAATGTTGGCAATTGTGGAAACGCGCTCTTAATCGATCAATACAATAGAGAACATCCAACACAAGTAACAACCGCTAACCCTTACCCTTGGGATTATAATCCTAATAACCAGTGGGATCCTCCGTTAGACAACTCGAATAACCAGTGGGATCCTCCGTTAGACAACTCGGGGGACGTTAATGCCGACATAGTACGAACAACGGACAATTTTGCCAATTTGTTACACTGCTATGGTTTACACAATGAAGGTTCATGTTGTCGTATTAGACCTGATTCACGATCGCCTGTTACAGTAACTACTCAGTTGATGATGGCGGGTGGTTATTTTGACTGGGAGTATACTACAGTAGATTTGCCCTCCCCTGCAACAACATGTGATACATTTGGCGGAGAGTATTTACGAAGAATCGGTGACGTCAGTGTGTGTGCAGGAACAAATATACAAGCCAATTGGTGTAAAGACAATGAATATCTTGGGCTCCAATAAATAAACAAATAAAAAAAAAATTCGATGTATATATACCAACTCTAAATGAATCAAAATGCCAGTACTTGGTGTCATCCGCGTCATGAACACAAAAATTGCCCAGACACCATTTGGACCGTCCGTTTCTGGGCTGGGGTCTGGATCGGCAGTCATTTCCTACGAAGCCACGGAACAGTACAAACAGTACCATCCTGACGCCGACGTATGGATAGCAGTGACCAACCACCATGTTGTCGGTTCGCAGTCGCATGTGATGTGTAACTTCCATTTCAACCTGATGCCTTTCCCAGCCCAGGTCTACAAGATCAACCCAAACAACGACATCGCGTTTCTCATTATCGACCTGCCATATGCACAAATTGGCAAACATGCCCATGCGGACTTCCTTGTCCATGCGTCCAACACAACGGATGTCATTGGCACCTCTGTGTCACTGGTCGGGTACCCGTTGGGGACCGAATGCCAAACCATCACAAGAGGCTCGATTGCGTCGTTCAATGTTTTGGCGGGCAACTTGATCTACGAGAGCACCGCGCTATGCAACCCGGGCAACTCTGGTGGGGCGATGATGGCGGATGGTAAGTTGTTGGGCATCAACACCGCCATCATGAACCCTGGGTCCGTGGTGACTATTTCCAAACCATGGACCACGGTGAAATCACTATTGACCTACATCAAGCACGAACCTCTGCCGGCGTTCAAGGTGTTCGGACTCGATGCTCAGCAGGAGCATCGGTTGCGAGGTGTGTACAACACTGCTATGCACCCAGAACAAATGTTGGCGTCCTGGCAAGAGCACTGCGAAGAAGAACATGGCAACTTCCAAGAGTGGTTGGTCCAGTCATCCCCTGAGTTGGTGTCCAATGTCTTGCATTTGTTGGAGAAGAACCCAGCCAAATTGAAGGGGTTTGCAGCTGCACCTCGCCAACCGATGCACATGTGTCCAGAACTCATTGTATTTGACTCGTACTTTCAGATCACACCCACGTTGACAAATACACCCTCCATGAAGATGGTGTACCCCAGTCTGACTCAATCTGGAGCCATGATCAGCAACGTTGGACCACACGAAACCGGTGTTCAAATAAACGATGTCTTGGTTGCCATCAACGGCGAAAGTCTGGACAATTTTGGGCGGTTTGATACGGGCATGCCCTACTTTACCGCGTTCAAGTACCACCCTGCAACATCCGTGAAGTTGACAATAGCCAGACAGGGTGCGGAGAAATTGATCGACGTCATGTACAGCTACGACCGAATACAGACAGCGAACCTCCCCAAGATCCATGCAAGTGTGTTGACACCCCACGAGATACACCGGGCGATGCCGTTGGGTGGGTTGACCGTAATGCAAATGACGTTGGAGAGTGCGGTACAGTTCGGACACCAAAAGTACACCCAACCGGCGAACCATAACGACTTGGTCTTTGTCGTACCATCGGTGCACCCGGCGTCACAGGAATGGCTTATCCAAAGGATTGCACCTGGCAGTTTGATGACACATATAGACAATAAAGTCCTGTCGGAATGGGGCAGCAACGACCAAGAAGTATGGAGCGCGGTCAATGCCAAAATGAAACAAAAGGGTGTGCAACACGTGACAGTGACGTTCGAGTGCCGTGTCCAGGGAGAAGTCAATCAAGTTCAAAATGTCTACGCGGTCAACAACCACTGCAATCAAGCTCAAGCTAAACCATTGAAACCTTGTGTGTGTGAGATATGTGTATAAATGTATGTGTACTCCATGTAAATGGAAATCAATACAATCATAAACTTAAAAGTAATTACATGTCTACAACCTTTCCAGCGACTCAATACCAGAGCACCGTTGTTCCGTATCAAGCAGTACAAATACATTCCAGAATGGTTTCACCGGTGGTGGGACGGTAGTTCGAGAGATTCGGATTTCGGTCGCATCAACGATTTGTACAACAATGCCATTGTCAACAAGGACAAACCCAATATGATCATTCACCTGCGGGCTTCGATCATGGGGTTGGATTCACTGAAGAAGACCTACGAAGACGACACGACGACGGTCGCACGGATAGAGACATTGATTGAACAGATCAACACGGTTGTCAACACGGTTGTCAACGGCGGTGCCATTAACTCTGTGTAGGTATTTAACCATCACTCAGAGTATAAATGGAACATATTCGAAAATCGATCGTGCAAGCCCATGTCGTGTGCACCGAGTACGACATCGCCGTGCCGTCCAGAATCATTGATGAAAACGAGTATTCAGGCACTTGTTTCCGTGTGGACCACAAGTTGTTTCCGTTTGGTAACAAAGTACTGTTTCTGACCAATTTTCACGTATGTGACAACGCGGAC
>Ga0115005_10004536_pt1 | contig 10981 bp, 4 predicted proteins | sample ArcOceMetagenome_FD_87163 | JGI IMG/M metagenome (GOLD analysis project Ga0115005, IMG submission 87163) | Marine eukaryotic phytoplankton communities from Arctic Ocean - Arctic Ocean - Greenland ARC118M Metagenome | ecosystem: Environmental > Aquatic > Marine > Oceanic | place: Arctic Ocean...
CAGAGCTTGTGATTAAATAAGGCTTTTGTAATAATGTAGAGTTTGTAAATTGTACTGGGGCAATAAAAGTGCTAACTTTTCTAAATTCAGTAAGCTATTAAAACAAAACCAGTCTAATAACTAATGCTGTAGGTGCAGAAAGTGAGTATTAAGATATTGTTATGGGTATCGACCTTTCGGTCAAATTTATTAGAGATCAATACAGGAAGGTCACAAATTGATGCGTTATTGCTTTTATGCTATCACTTATTACACCATTCACTTTATTTCAGCGATAGGATCTGTTGTACTATCTATATTGGCTTCACCTATATAGTCGGTATAATAATCTGGGAGTACTAGAACGATATGTGTTAGCTGGTTTCGTGTTGATATTATGTATTGTTATTGTACTTTTATCCGCAGGCGTGGTATATCTGTTATTCATCATATTGTAAAATGTATCCTTAGTACTATCCTTTTTTGTTTCTTTATTTGCAGTATGCAAATGACCACTAGTAGAGATTTCGCCGAAAAATTAGATAATGAAGATGCGTTAGCCAAGTACCGCAGTCAGTTTTTTATGCCTCCGGGTAAGACTAGAGCAGAACAAATTTATTTTACTGGAAATTCACTCGGCCTGCAGCCGAAGTCAGTGAAGGATTATATCCAACAAGAATTAGATGATTGGCAAATGCTGGGGGTAGAAGGTCATTTTCATGGAAAGAATCCGTGGTTTAGTTACCATCGTTTTTTTGATAACGAAGCCAAGGTCGTAGGAGCGAAGCCAGAAGAAGTAGTGATGATGAATAACCTTACTGTAAATCTTCACTTATTGCTTGCTAGTTTCTATAGACCAACGGGTAAGAGAACCAAAATCATCATGGAAGGTGGCGCTTTTCCTAGTGATATGTATGTGATAGAGAGCCAAGTGAAACAGCATGGTTTTGCATATGAAGATGCTGTAGTAGAGATAAATCCACGAGAGGGTGAGCACGCACTTCGTACAGTAGACATAGTAGCTAAAATAAAAGAAGTAGGAGAGGAATGCGCTCTAGTATTCTTTAGTGGAGTTCAGTATTACACTGGTCAAGCTTTTGATATAAAAGCACTCACGGAAGCGGCTCACAGTGTAGGAGCATATGCAGGATTTGACTGTGCACACGCAGCAGGTAATATCAAGATGGAATTGCATGACTGGAATGTAGATTTTGCAGCTTGGTGTACGTACAAGTATATGAACAGCAGCCCTGGTGGAGTGAGTGGTGTTTTCGTACATAATAAGCACGGTGATAATCCGGATACTCCAAGACTAGCAGGCTGGTGGGGACATAAGGAGAGTGAGCGTTTTCAGATGAAGAAAGGCTTCGTCCCAGAACCGGGTGCTGCAGGATGGCAACTCAGTAATGCTCCCGTACTCGCTATGGCCGCACATAAAGCTTCATTGGATATGTTTGATGAAGTGGGTATGGATGCTCTAGTAGCCAAAGGTAAAAAGTTAAACGCCTTTTTAGAGCAAGTAGTGATGGATGCTCAAGTGGTGAATGATAAGCTAGAGTTTGAGGTGATCACACCTGCAGAGCGTGGCTGTCAGTTGAGTGTGCTGACCAACGAAAATGGCAAAGCTCTTTTTGATTACCTCACAGAAAGAGATGTATTGACTGATTGGCGTGAACCTAATGTGATTCGTCTTGCTCCAGTCCCTTTGTACAATTCATTTATGGATGTATGGGAATTTGGGGAGTTACTGAAGGGATTTTAGGGGGAGCTTCTCATATTTAATTTTGTTATCTCTTATCAGATTATCTCGGAATAATCAGTAGTCCAATTTCAAAATTATCATAGATAAAAGACTAAATATTTTATTTTGTTATATCACTACCAGTGTATTACAGAATGACGTATTTAAGTAACTCAATCTTTAGTTATAGTTAGATAAGCCGTTTGTGTAATAAATAAATGGCTGTAAAAGAAACTGTTTGATGTGACATTTTATAGTTTCATTGATATACTACCAAGACAGTCTCCAACCGCCGCATATAAAATTATTTCTTTTCAAGTTGTTGAAAAACAATTCTGTAACTAATGCTATGCAGCCGTTTTTTGCCGCTATAATCCTGAAAATAATTTATTCTATTTATACGAGATTGAAAATCTAAATTGGTGTAATACGTTTGTCTAACAGTGTAATTCAATTGAGTCCGTTACACTACGGCAATATCAAATGTGCTAAATTAATAGGTATATATTGAGTGTTTTGAAAATAAAGACTTTGTTATCTTCAAGAGTACACGATTTAAGGTTTTTGATTTAATGGGACTGTATGTTATTGCTCGAGCAGTAGGATACCCTGAGAGGTATGTGCTTCATTCAGAAAGTAGAAGTGTTCTTTAATCAAAATGTACAACCAGTTGTGCTCAAAATTTTGATACGTCAAATCAAGTTAGTGACGATTTTAAATAAAACTTTAGTACATAAGAGCTATGTAGAAACGAAAAAACCCAGTCCTTCGACTGGGTTTATAACTCAACTACTTTAACTAATATTACCAGTTACATACATAACTAACATTATCAGTTGTATACATAACTGATAGTTGAGTTACTGAAAGAAGTCACCTTCCCTCAGTAACTATTGTTTGCGTAGGATCATCACTCCCTGCGGTATTTATGAAATTAATACGTAGTAGTATTTGTATTTGTTTCAATTTCTTGATGCAATGGTACACCCATCTATTGGGTCTTTCCTAATTTTTAATGTCAAATGTCTTAAAATGATTCAAAATATTCCATATTTGGGAATATGCTTTTTTTGAGAATGGAATATAATGGAGATTGAAGGTGCTAATAGTATAGTAAATTATGAACTAATAAAACCTTGTGGATACAGTGATATATTGGGTTAAGTAGGTGTACACGCGTATGTAATCAAAACTTAAAGTACTGTATTTAGACTGCCTAATTTATTTATTCTTTCTAATGCACCTTTGAAATCGTGAACGCTTTTACCTCTAGTATGAGGTCAATTTGGGGTTGTTTGAACCGAAAATTTTCGGCATTTCAATTATTATCAAATAAAACTGCTCTATAGTTATGGAATTGGACGTCACGTTGTCTATAAAGTTGATTGTTCCTAGAATACCTCTATCTCTTATTTTTTTTAGTACTTGGGAATCTGATTTATCGTTCGAATTTAATCGCACAGAGGATTAGTTAAGACTTGCTTGATATTTTGGGTGCAATATGAATACGTAGATGGATTTAGATATTATGATTTTCGCAGCCTCATAATTTTAATTGGATACTTCTCTTTGGCAGTTAGTTTAGACTTGTAAATTTTTGTTACTGATGTATAAATACGGCAGGTCTGTGAAAAAGAAAATTAGCTTGGCAAGTGAGTATAAATAATCTTGAAAATATAGTTTAGAAAACTTTTAACAATATTAAGGAATTAGTAGTGTGTGGATACTTAAAAAGTTTTGCTAAAAATGAAGGAAATTTACGACTTTCAAGTTTATGGGAATTTTGCAATGAAGTTTGCTTTAATGTTGTTTATGCATTCGTTATAAAACATAAATAGTATTAATTACTAAGGCAATAATTAAAATTACTACACACACACAAAAACATACGTACCCTATCTTATCTTCTATTCTCATTTTGTTTTTAGTTTTAACATTGTTTAAACTCATTAAGAGGGAATTTAACACCTACTATTTGGAGTAAGTATTAAATTAAGAAACCTAGCCCTCACTAGGTTTCTTTTTTGAATTTAACTAAATAATTACCAGTAATAATTTGAACTGGTAATTTGTTTCTGAAATAAGCGATGCTTCATCAGAAACAATGGGAGCCCCCACTCCCTTTAGTATTTGTGAAATTAATACGTAGTAATCTATGTATTTTTTCAATTTCTTGACGCAATTATACATTCCTTCTTTTGATCTTTCCTAACTTGTTGCGCAATAAATCTCAAAATGATACAAAATATTCCATATTTGGGAATATGCTTTTTTTGAGAATGGAATGTAATGGAGAATGAAGGTACGAATAGTATCATAAAATATGAACTAATAAAACCTTGTGGATGCAGTGATATATTGGGTTAAGTAGGTGTATACGAGTGTGTAATCAAAACTTAAAGTACTGTATTTAGACTGCCTAATTCATTTATTCTTTCTAATGCACTTCTGAAATCGCTGAATCCTTTTACCGCTAAGATAAGGTGATTTTTGCCTTGTTTGAAGCTAAAGTGCTCCGGCTCTTGGTTTACAGAACTCATAATAGTGCTGAAAGTAGGAGCTTGATAGAATTCTTCTCCCAGATTATTACTGAAGTATAGAAAAACTTCTTTATCTCTTGTTTTTACTTTCTCAGCATAGATGTTTTGAGCAGCTATCTTTAGTTTTATACTCCAGATCAGGTTTTTCACCGCTTTAGGCATGTCCCCAAAGCGGTCTACTAACTCTAGCGTAAGAGTCTCTAGTGTTTCTTCATCATTAATGGCTGATAAGGCAGAATACAGATTTATTCGCTCGGTTACACTACTTACATATGTCTCTGGTATGCGTGCCTCAAAATCTGGTTCTACAGTAGCTTCTACCATTAGTTTTTTAGTCCTAGGAGTGCCACTGTCTAGTAATTCGCTAAACTCTCCATCCCTAAGTTCTTGCAAAGCTTCATCTAGTATCTTATGATACATATGAAATCCTATCTCTGAAATGAAGCCACTCTGTTCTGCTCCTAAAATATTACCTGCTCCACGGATATCCATATCTCGCATAGCTACGTTAAATCCACTGCCCAAATCAGCGTATTCCTCTATAGCCTGCAGTCTTCGTCTACCGTCTTCTGGAAGTGTGTGCACTGGAGGTGCTAGCAAGTAGCAATATGCTTTTATATTGCTACGTCCTACACGTCCACGCATTTGATGCAAGTCGCTTAGACCAAACATATGGGCGTTGTTAATGATAATGGTATTTGCATTTGGAATATCTAGTCCACTTTCTATTATAGTGGTAGCTATCAGTACGTCAAATTCTCCTTCTATGAATTGGACCATGACCTGCTCTAGGTCATCTCCCTTCATCTGACCGTGACCTATAGCTACTCTAGCTCCTGGCACTAGATCCCGCACTCGCTGAGCTATTTCGTGTATATCTTTTACTCTATTATGTATGACAAAAGACTGTCCCCCTCGGGCTATCTCAGCACCTATAGCTTCTTGGATCACCTCGTTATTCCATACTTGGACTTCTGTCTGTACTGGTCTACGATTAGGTGGTGGAGTCATCATGATGCTCATATCGCGAGCTCCCATGAGACTGAAGTGCAGTGTGCGTGGTATAGGCGTGGCGGTGAGAGTTAGGGTATCTACATTAGCTCTAAACTCCTTGAGTCTTTCCTTAGCACTTACTCCGAATTTCTGTTCCTCGTCTATGATAAGCAGTCCAAGATCGTGAAACTTGGTCTTCTTACTTAGTAATTTGTGTGTCCCTATTAAGATATCTAGTTTACCACTTTCCAGTCTCTTAAGGGTCTCGGTCTGTTGTTTGGCAGTTCTAAATCTATTGACGTAGTCTACTGTGCAAGGGAAGTCACGTAATCGGTCTCTGAAAGTATGAAAATGTTGCTGTGCCAATATCGTAGTAGGTACGAGGATTGCCACTTGTTTGCTATCTGTCACTGCTTTGAAGGCGGCACGTATAGCTATCTCTGTCTTGCCAAAACCTACATCTCCACATATTAAACGATCCATAGGGTTCTCACTTTCCATATCTACCTTAAATTCTTCTGTAGCCTTGGCTTGATCTGGTGTGTCTTCGTATAAGAAACTAGCTTCTAGTTCTGTTTGTAGGTAGGTGTCTGGGCTAAATTGAAATCCTTTTTCTGCTTTTCTTTTAGCGTAGAGAGCTATTAAATCTTTGGCTATGTCTTTTACTTGTGCTTTTGTCTTTCGCTTCAGATTAGACCAAGCGTCACTGCCTAGTTTATTGATTTTTGGCTCAGTGCCATCCTTGCCTTTGTACTTACTTATCTTGTAAAGTGCCCCTATATTCACATAGAGTAAATCTCCGTTTTTGTATTCTATTCGTACAGCATCTTGGAGTTTCCCACCCATTTCTATGCGTTGGAGTCCTTTAAACTGGCCTACTCCATGATCTATGTGTACCACATAGTCACCCGGATTTAGATCTTGGATTTCTTTAAGCGATATCTGTCCAGAAGTAGATTTTTTGCTTCCTGACTTTGCCAGGTAGAACCTATTGAATATTTGATGTTCAGTGTATGCTGCTATTTTGAGATCGTGATCTACGAATCCTTCACTTAGGCTTTTGTATACTGGCTGTATCGTATATCCAGATTGTAGGTCGTCAAAGATGCTCTCAAGACGTTCTATTTGTTTAGCACTTTCAGAGAATACTAGGGTTGTATATTTTTTCTGGTCAAGAGATTTTAACGTATCTATAAGCAGATTAAAATTCTTATTTATGGGAGGTTGCGGTACTTGGTTTAATTTTAGTTTTACAGAAGGTCTGAAGAATGTTTGGCTGCTAAACTCTACAACAGGCTTCTTGTTTAGCTGGTTTGCTATTTCTTCTACATCAAAATAGAGCTGCTCTGGATTATGCTCTGCGGTAGCTTTTTCTATTGCTTTTTCCCATCCCTTTTCCATTTTAGCTATGACATACGGAAGATCATACGTGCATACTATCGGTTTTTTACCGAGGTAAGCGAATATGTCTGTATGCTCGCCTTCCTTCATACTCTCTTGTACATTGGGGACTACTGTGGCACGGACGAGTATTTTAGTGCTTAGCTGGCTGATAGGGTCAAATTCGCGAATGCTTTCTATCGTTCGTCCATCTAGTTCTAGTCTGAAAGGGAGTTCACTAGCGTAGCTGAATAAATCTATAATACCGCCTCGTATGGAGAATTGACCAGGTTCGTACACGAAGTCTTCCCGATAAAAACTGTACTCATTGAGTATTTCTATAAGGAAATCTAAGTCTACTTCCTCACCTATTTTGAAAGTAAGTTTGGTTTTTTGAAAAGTATCTTGTGAAATTATTTTTTCTAGGAGAGCCTCAGGATAAGAGACTACTATCTTGGGCTTATCTAGATCCGATAGTGTATCCAGTACGCTTGCTTTGCTTTGTATTTTAGTGCTTTCAGGCACACCCATATCAAAGTTTCTACGGAAGGAATCTTTCCAAAGGAATACATAATTGTGGTCCGTAAAAAGCTGTAAATCAGTGTATACGTATTCTGCATCTTCCTGATTATTGCAGACTACGAGTATACTTCTTTCGGTGTATTTCTGTAAATGGGCAAAGAGAAGTGATTTAGCAGAGCCGATGCAGTTTTGTACTCCAAACCTAGATTTTCCGGCACTGATTTCCCGTTCCAATTCTTGAAAAATTGGATATTCATTAAAAAGTTGTACAAATTCTCTACTGTTCATTTAGAGGTGTGCGAAAATAATGTTTTATGTATGCTAATTGACCCAAGGATAACTGCGTTGATAGCTTTTAGTTTTGGTGTTAATTCTCAAATCGTAAATTGTGCTAAAGGACATCTGAAGTGAGCTGATTTTAATTTCTTCATTTTTAGTTATAAACTTGGTGTAGCCAAGTTCAGTTTGATTATAGCTGGGACCAGGAAATAAAAAGAATTCTGAGATAAAATGAACTTCCGTTATAAGTGAAAGTTCCTTCAGTAATTTGTACCCCTTAAATTGGAATAATGTATTCTCAGAAACGGAATATACGTATTTGTACTCAAGGGAATTGTAGTAGTGAAAGACTACTAGTATTACTTTTGGAATATAAAGAGTCGCAAGGGTAATCCTTGTCAATAGGGTGATAAGGAAGCTCCAATCTAGCTTGAATGTTATAAAAAGAAACATTATTACAGGAGAAAGTCCGAGGATATAATGGTGTATATCTAGACTTTCTGGTCTGATTTTAGGTGCTATTATGACAAGTTTAGTGGCATTTGCGTATCTAGAATAGTTTACTTCATCGTACTTATTAAGAATTACAGTTTCTTCAAGACTGTCATTAAAAAACAATTTTATGTGATCAATAAAGTGCTCATTCAGTTGGTGCTCTACTGTGCTAATGTGTCGTTGAAAACCAGCTAGACCATTTGGTGTGTAGCAAATAACAATAGCTTCAGTGTCTAGAGCAGCGAACTCTAGTTCTTCAAGGCTGCCTTTTATTTTAAAAAGCAAAGCAGATTTACAGCTATCCCATTCTGCGTTTTTTAATAAACTGTCCTTTGGCCAAGCGAAGTTTTGACATATTAATCTGGATGACTCTTGGTCATTCACTTGTTCTACTGACCACTCTGAATCCTCCAGTTTGTATTGATAGGTGAAGCTCAATTTGATAATTGTTAAAAAAAGATAGAAATCAGGATTAAAGTTTTGAGCTGCCTTTTTCAATGATGTCATTAATCGGTACTAAACTACTGATATTTAGGTAAAAAATAGGATGGCATTACGAACCTCTTTTCTATTTTTGTGACAACATATAAATCATGTTAAATCATTCCTATCTCAGCAACGCAGACGTAGATGCTACCGAGCATTTATACCAACAGTATAAAGAAGACAAATCCTCAGTAGACGAAAGCTGGCAGCGGTTTTTTGAAGGATTTGACCTCGCATACGGAGACCATGGTCTCCGTGCTGATGGCGGAGCTGCTGCGTCAGAGGATATGATAAAGGAAATCAATGTTCTTAATCTTATAAATAATGGATATCGCACTAGAGGTCATTTATTTACAAAAACTAATCCGGTACGTGAGCGTAGAACATATACTCCAGACTTGTCTATTGAGAACTTTGGATTATCAAAAGAAGATTTAGATAAAAAATTTAATGCCGGTGTGGCTATAGGAATAGGTCCTGCCAAGCTAAAAGATATAATAGCTCATTGCGAAGCTACTTACTGCGGACATGTAGGAGTAGAGTACATGTATATGACTGATCCTAAGCGTATAGAGTGGCTACAGGGCAGAATGGAAAAGCGCAAGAATACGCCAGATTTCACGTTAGAGCAAAAGAAACTAACGCTAGCGAAACTAAACCAAGCAGTGGCTTTTGAGAATTTTCTGCATACCAAGTATGTAGGCCAAAAACGGTTTTCACTTGAAGGCTTAGAAACCCTGATTCCAGCATTAGACTCTGCCATAGAGTTAGGAGCTAGCCATGGTGTACAGGAATTTGTGATAGGTATGGCACACCGAGGTAGACTCAATGTGCTTGCTAATATTATGCAAAAAAGCTATGCTGAAATTTTTAATGAGTTTGAAGGAAAGGCATATGAAGAGTCTGTTTTCGAAGGAGATGTAAAATACCATCTGGGCTACACTAGTAAGGTGAAAACTAGTCTTGGTAAAGAAATAAAACTAAATTTAGCTCCTAATCCGAGTCACTTAGAAGCAGTAGATCCTGTGGTGCAAGGGATAGCGAGAGCAAAACTAGATCAGCAATATGGTAACGATTTAAGTAAAATTACTCCTATACTCATACACGGTGACGCAGCTGTAGCGGGACAAGGAATCGTCTATGAAGTGGTTCAAATGGCAGGGTTAGAAGGTTATAATGTAGGAGGAATACTTCACATTGTTACCAATAATCAGATAGGGTTTACGACGAACTATACAGATGCTCGTACTTCTATATACTGTACGGATGTAGCTAAGACTACGAAGAGTCCTGTGTTTCACGTAAATGGTGATGATGTAGAGGCAGTTATATATACGATTAAATTAGCTTCAGAATATAGACAGACATTTAAGTCTGACGTATTTATAGATATATTGGGGTATCGAAAATATGGGCATAATGAGGGTGATGAACCTAAGTTTACCCAGCCGGTGCTTTACAAAGCGATAGCCAAACATCCCAATCCCCGTGAGATATATGCTAAGAAACTAAGCGAGCAAGGTAGTATTGAAGCTAACCTTGCGAAGCAAATGGAAAAGGAGTTTAAGGCCATGCTGCAGCAAGATCTAGAAGATGTGCGTGCAGACAAAAAGCCTAAGAATAATAATCTACCAAAGAATACGTGGAGTGAACTGAAAAGTGGCACTAAAGCAGATTTTGAAATAGCGAGTAAAACTGCCGTTTCTAAGAAAGAATTTGATGCAGTAGCTAAGGCCATTACTAATCTGCCCGAAAACCATACCCCTATCAAAAAAGTTACTAAGCTATACAATGATAGGAAGCAGATGATAGTTGAAGACACGTATGACTGGGCTATGGGCGAGCTTATGGCATACGGTACTTTGCTAGAAGAAGGGCACCCTTTGCGTATGAGTGGCCAAGATGTAGAGCGTGGTACGTTCTCTCATCGTCACTCTGTAGTGAATATGGAAGACGGTAAGGGGGAGTATGTCCCATTGAATAATATTAGCGACGAGCAAGAGAAATTTGATATATATAACTCGCTACTCTCTGAGTATGCAGTACTCGGTTTTGAGTATGGCTACTCTATGACTAGTCCAAATGGCTTAACGATTTGGGAGGCACAGTTTGGTGACTTCTCTAATGGATGTCAGGTAATGATAGACCAATTCATAGCGAGTGGAGAAACCAAGTGGGGAAGATACAGTGGCTTAGTAATGCTATTGCCACACGGGTATGAAGGTCAAGGTCCCGAGCACAGTAGTGCCAGATTAGAGCGATACTTACAGCTTTGTGCAGCGGCTAACATGCAAGTGATGAATCTCACTACACCGGCTAATTTATTTCACGCGTTTCGTAGACAATTAAAAAGGGACTTCCGCAAACCACTGGTTATTATGAGCCCGAAGAGTCTGCTACGTCATCCACTGGCAGTAAGTAAGACGGAGGAGTTTACCGAAGGAGGCTTTCAGGAGCTTATAGACGATACCTACGTAGATGCTAAAAAAGTAAAACGAGTAAATATATGTACTGGTAAAATCTACTATGATTTACTAGCTAAGCAACAAGAAGATAAACGTAAGGA
>Ga0115005_10004537_pt1 | contig 10981 bp, 9 predicted proteins | sample ArcOceMetagenome_FD_87163 | JGI IMG/M metagenome (GOLD analysis project Ga0115005, IMG submission 87163) | Marine eukaryotic phytoplankton communities from Arctic Ocean - Arctic Ocean - Greenland ARC118M Metagenome | ecosystem: Environmental > Aquatic > Marine > Oceanic | place: Arctic Ocean...
ATTCCACTGTGACCGTGTGCATGATGTGTGTACACACACAGACTCATCATTTCCACCCTCTTACCTGCACTAGTATCTCCCAACTATCAAGAGTACAGTGCTTAATAAAAACAACCCGAAAAAATAGATGTTTGGAGCAACCAGTGATCCTTCTGCAAACGCCGTCACTGCCGAAGAGGGGGGAAAAAAAAACAAGAACAAAAAAAAGAGGATTAAAAAAAGAGACAGACAAAAAATAGTGCCCCGTGTCAATGCAAAACGACTACTGCAAGCACTTACAATATGAACAATCGATGCCTTGATAAGATGCATTCCAAATGTCACCTTCCAAACGTCTTGAACTGTTGTATGGATTCCATACACTGTTGCAGACACATTCTCCCGTCATAATATCACAGCCACCATTCGGATACGAACAATTGTTCAAGCAATTTTTGTATTGGCACCATTCACCAAAAAAGGGACTGTCACACATACATCGACTTACTGGATAAGCAATATCACACCACCCATGCGCACTACAATTATTCCGGCAGTCCTCTGCGCAAGAACAATAAACCGATTGGGATATCAGTGCATTGAAAAACAAAAGAATCACGTGTGGTACGTCGTGGTACCCATTTAAAAAGATCACTTACTCATTGAACAATCAAGACCAAAAAAAGGTGGGGCACATTGACATGAACCAAAACCATCACAAACACCATTGCTTATACCGTGATGGTCTGCGTCACAGGCTACTTTTCGAACGGATGTTGTGTCTAAACTACGGTATTGATCTTCATCCACCCAAGTATGCCCAGTCGAACAACAATGTGTACAAATTTGTTCCAATGTTTGAGGATCGTAATAACAATAATCACCGGGGCAGGATGTATTGGAACAATCAATACCATAATAACCTTCGTCACACATGCAGGTACCGTAAAAACACCTGCCATGAAAACTACAATTGTTTGGACAGACATCACGAAACCAGACCCACATGTCACTGATGACACCACTGTATAAACTACCACCACTTTTGTACCCGACTTCAATGGTATCATTCACCCCGTAACCCGTCGGTCTTGGCCGATAGGGATCTCGTTTCCATTCGGTATAACCAGTGCCACCAAAGACAAGAAACAAACGATGTTTGTTACTCCATACACCACGATGCATGGATCTTTGTGACGGTTGCGACCACATTAAATTGTATTTGGGCCCACGATCATCTAAATTCCCATCCAATCTTTCACGGCACCCATCCCACCCAGGGGCACGTCTTCTTGGTTGAGGAATCAATACGTCTTCTTCATTTCTTCCAAATCTACCATCGGTGATCGAATTTCGTGTTGGACCACCTTGCACACTCAATGCTTTTAAATTTGGTATGTTGTCATACCCATCGTTGTTGATTAAAAATGTTTTCGTATGTGTATGTTTTTGTACCGTTATTGGTAATTCTGGCCCATTTGCAAAATCAACAATTTGTTCAAAATAATGATATTTTTGCAATTCAATGTGACTGTTTGCCAACGGTACCTTTTGGTTTTGTTCACCAAAATCATCGGTGCAATTTTTTGGGTACAATGGATGAACAAAATCCATTTTTTCACGCCATGTACCTTTCAATGTATCGTACAACCACATGGATTCATATTGATAATTGGAACGGTACCCACCATGCAAGATTAAAATATTACCGGCAGGTACCATTACTGCCCCCATTCTACCCCGTGGGGTAGCACCCGGTGGTTTAAGTTCCACCCAATAACCACTGGAGATATTGTACTTCCAAAAATCATTCAAATAATAATTATGAGTAGGAAATGGTCGAGGTCCTAAATTTTGTCGAATAAATGCAGTACCACGACCAGCACCCACCGACAACAAATGTGGGTATGGAAAATGTGCATTGAAACCACCAAACAGATACAATGACTCCCCTCCAGCTTCTTTAACATACGCAAATGTACCCGCGGCACGTCCTTTTGGCCATAATTCTTCGCAACTCACTCTTTTTCTTTCACTCCATTTTCTGCCTGGATCTGGAAAACATTTTCTTTTCGGTTTAATTTGACTCCATTCCCCACGTTCCAAATTTAAATACCACATGTCTGACAAATAACCACCTTTTGGATTGAAATCACCAGTATTTTCCCAATGGTTGGACAAGGAATTTGAAGGATGAAAACCATGCCACAATCGATGACCACCAAACAAAAACAATTTGGTGACGGTTTGAATTTGTGCAAATTTCCATCGTCGACCTGGTTCTCTCATGACACCGGTCCGAATGCCATCGATGGTGGGTTCCAAGCGATCCTTTTCACGATCTGGGATCTGTTCCCACACACTGCTGTTAAAATAATACACCCACATGTCTGAACAATAATCTTCACAAAATTGTGAAAAACCACCGTAGACAAACATTAACCCCGTATCCAACACTTCACCATAGACCGCTGCCGCATGGCCGTATCTTTCAGTGGGGGAGGTACATCGCATTTCAGTCGAAATGGCATCGGTGTAAATTTTACACCCCCCGTATCTGGTGTTTGGAAACACATTGGTCCAACCATCGTACCTGCACGACAAATCATCCCATCTTTTGCACGACAAATCGTACGTCCAAATATCATTGTACAATGGTCCAATTCGCACAACCCGTCCACATTCCAACAATGTTTTATTGTCCGCCAAACATTCTGCCTCTGTACCACCGATGATTCTGCCTTGGTACGATTTAATTTCAACTGTACCCCCCACAAATTCTAATTCCATACTACGTGGTGTATGTTTGACTAATTTTTCTGGACCACGACCACCAAACAAAACCACGATGTCGTCAGCAACTAAATTTAATGTATGGCCCCGTCTTCCTACTGGACCTGGTTTTGGGATCATTTTACCCGTCGCAGTGTTTGTTTTGCCGGAATCGACATGATCCCAAGTCCATTGCCGCCACGAATGTACTTTTGGTAATGGCACCACAATCAGAACGAGAAAGGTGATCCACAACGTTGCGATCAACCGATCCAACATGCTGTGTGTGCTTTGGCAACCGGCAGTGATGCGTTATATTTCGAATCGATCAGGTAGATCTGATTGGCTGAGATTTTACCTAGAAAAAGGTGAAAATCAATGGAAAATCCTCACCGGGAAACGCATAATACAAAAAATATAGGATTGTTCACTTATCAATATTTCGCCTACTCTCACCGATTGGAATCAAATCAAGTCGTATGGCATAAAATCATGTACTTATTAATAGGGCCTGAAGTGCAAGTGTGAACTTCAAGATGGACAGATTTTGGTATTTTTGCCAACAGATCGAGCGAGGAATTCTAAATTGAAAATCTTGGCAGAGAGTTTGAAGATCGAGGAATGAAAAAAAGGAGAGAGAAGTGCACCCGCATAAAATGAATGGTTTTGCAACGCTCGTCGTCCTAACCCTTCTTTCATCCACATATGGCACAGGAACCAGAGTTTCCTCTTCCTCCACTGCTTTGTCTCCACCGCCACTGTCCGATGCTGAAACATTACAAGCCGCAGAAAAATCACAATTGGATGCGGAAGCACAATTAGCATTGGCCAAAGCAGAAAAGGAAACAGACGAAGCAATCGTGGCCGCCGAACCCATTACAGAACCCGAATACGCAGAAGCAAAAATGGGCAACACTCGAATGCATCGCAAGGAGGCTGGCGAAAAAGACGCGTGTGGGCATGCTTACTGCAGTGATCTTGTTGCCGAATACAAACCAAAAACAATGCCGGTGGAGCAATTTGTTTCAACTTGCCAAAAAGCACACCACGATTGGGAATTGGAAACCACCTACAATTTGTCGTGTGACCCCCAAAACCCAACGCGTTTAAAAGCGCAAGCAGCCGAAGAATTACGTGTGCGGACCATGAAATTAATAGACGAAAAAAGGGCAACCAAAGAATCGGTCAAAGCCGATCTGTACGCAGCCGATGCGATTGTGACCGGCCGCATGACAGTGAAACAAAAGGCCGATGTGGCAGCAGGTAGAAAACAAAAAAAAGCTGGCGATTATTTACAAAACCACATGGATATACCCAAACACATAGAAGACAAGCGCGATGCCCTGAAAGTACGTGTACGTTGTAAAAATGGAAACAAAGTAGGTTCCGTGTATTCTTTGAAGAACAATGAAAAGGGTAGAGTACCAGATTGCCCACCTGATCTAGGGAACGAAGTAGAATTGAACCCCAATCAAGGGTATTTGAGAACAGGGGACAAGGTAAAACTTGATGCTGCGTTCAATGAATAAGTGCAGCTAGTATCCTGCTGTGTAATGTAGTCCTAGGGGTTTATCAGTATCAACGAATGTGGTGTGTACGGACAAAGAAGAGATCACAAGAGTGCTCAGATATAAACATGGCATCATACATTGGCAGAGTATTGGTGTCCAGATGTCGAATAGGGCGGTGTTACAGGTACGTGTTCAGACACAGTGTTGCAGGTTAGTTGTGGTGTGGGTAACATGGTCGCACAAAAAATGTAGAATAAAAAAAGAATACGGGAGTTGTAGTTGAATGGTAAACATGAAAATAAATTTTACGACATTTAACGACTTGACAAAACAGTTATTGTACAAACCTCAAACGCACTGTGTACTACAGGTACAGTACACTGTGGTACACACACACACACAGTATGCTCGCGGTACATGTACAGGTGCACACGCAGTGATTATTATACTAGTATACTAGTACAACAGTAGAAAAAATGTACGGTACCCAATGAAAGATTAATTGTACATACCATCGTACATGTGTGTGTACGATTTGAACCCTGCGCCCACCTGTTGAGCTGTTCAGTTTACAATTATTAAAATCGGGTACCCGGTACGGTCACGGTACTACATTCATGTACACACGTACACACAGTATTATTTCAAGCTTCAAGCATCCCTAAATGTTATTCCATAAACTCAGCTTCTCCGGCTTTCTCTTCCGTTTTGGTCGCTGCGTCATCCAATTTCTTTTTTTTGTATTCCTTTTTGATCTTACGCAAATCATTCACTCGTTCCGCTACATACTTCAACGCTTCCCTTAAATATTTTGTCACTTCCTCCAAGCGCTCTGCCGTCGTGCCGTCCCCACCCTTTTCATCGTAAGGATTTGGTGGTGCACTTTTGCCAGCGGGCAGACTGGCCGCACACCGACTGTGTAAATTTTTGATGGACATGACCACTTGACCCAATTCTCTTTTCCGGTTTCTTTTGGTGTCTTCTTTCATTTCAATGTCAGCACTTGCTGCACTGGCATCCTTTTTTAAATTTTCATTTAATTTTTGACTTTCATGTATTTTACTGTTGAAGACCAAGATGTCGTTTTGTGCCTTTTCTAACATTTGCGAATTCTTTGTCCGTTCGGTGTCAAAATCTTTGTTGCCATTGGATTGGTGCCTTTGCAAATCATTGTTTGCGGCCAATAAGGTTTGATGTCGGGACAATACTTCACTGATGTCTTCAAAATCATTGTCATTGGATCCTGGTGCAATGACTGATTCTAAATAAGATTGATAACGCAACAAGACACGAAGATTGTCTTCGGCGGTCTTCGATTCATTCACAAATTCACTCAACCGCTCTCGTTTCTCCTTTTCTTCCACCATGTACCCTTCCCTTGCTTTTCTTTCGGTGGCTTCTTTGACGGCTGCTCTTTTTCTTTTGGATTCGTTTTCTTTGATAAATTTTTCAAATTTTGTGACTGATTCTTTCATTTCTTTCTTGCGTTTTTCAAATTCCACCTGTCTTTCACTGACGGCATCCATTCTTTTGCGAAACTCCTCCTTCATGAAATCCAACGCATCGTCCACTTCACGCATTTCCTTGCGTTTTTTCAGTAAAAGTGTGGATTGTGTTGTTTGGGTCACGCCGGCGACGAGCGCTTCCAATTCACCCACATCTTCGGCAAACAAATCTTCAAAGGGGGCGTCAAATGCTTGGTCTTGGGTTTCTGTAAGAAACGTCTGTGGGGAATTGGGGGCGGCGGACATTGTGAGACCGTAAGTGTTGGGGTGGCTAGTTGTTATTGTTGTGGATTACGACGGCGGTGCACTGTAAACAGTAGGGTATGGTGGTTGTTGCTCCGTGTTGCTCCGTGGAATGTAGGATTGTGTAGTGGAGGAATGTGATTGTTGCGTGGTTGATTCGCGGTAGGGTTTTGTTCCTGTGGTTGATTCGTTCGCGACAGGCGCGGTTCGTAATCAATCGACAGAAAGTTGTTGGAAACTGCTGTGTATGAGTCCAGTGGGAAAATTGCCGAGGCCGAGGACTTCGAACTGAACTGGAGGACCCAAAATTGCCGACCCCCCAATTTGCCATTGTTAATTTTCACCACTGTTTCAAGGAATGAAAAGATTTATCCGCCCCACACATGATCCGGATTATGTAACTTCCTCCGACGACGGTTCATCCGACACGGAACAATACCGTCGCCAAGCTTCTGCCTTGGTCAAGTCTTCCTCGATGACACGGCAAGCAAGTCGTACCAGTGCAAGAAGAAGAGCCAGCAGCGACGACAGAACCTCTGGTTTAATGGCACTTAAAGCACTTAAAAAGTCAAAAAGGCAAGCAAGCGCGGCCAAGAAGACCAAACACATCAAATCCAAACATTCCATGCACTCTTTCGTGGATGCTTCCGACGACAGTAGTTCCAGAAGTTCCAACAATTCCTCGAATTCTGAGTCCGATTCCGATTACGACAACAGAGATCGTGGAGCAACTCGAAAAGCAACTAAAAAAGCAACTCAAAAAGCATCACGGAAAGGAACTCGGGATGGAATTGTTGCAGCCATGATGGAAAGAAAATCCAATGAAAAAATCAATTACCGTCACAACACCACCAACCATTCTTCTTCCTCTTCTTCCTCTTCCTCCTCTTCCGAAGACGAAAGCAATCGTACAACACGAAGAAACAGACCAAGACGACCGTCACGGAGAGGAACACGTCTTCAAACGTGGGAAAGTAAATACTCAATGTCAGGGGATGAAGCAGAGGGACAAGAAAACCATTCCGAAGACGGAAAAGACAGCAATCCTAAAAATCAGGATTCTTCTGATACCGATTCCGATTCTCCTACTTTGCGTCGGTACAATACAGATCGACCGCTCGCCAATACAACACCCACACCGGCAAACGTGCCCGTGGGTGAATCTTCCTCTGAATCTTCGGATTCTAACGTATCTTCCGACGATTCGGACACTGTTCGACGCAGGCATCAAACTTCTCGTCGTCGAAATCGAAATCGTCGGAACAATACGACTTCGTCGTCTTCTTCCTCATCATCATCTTCCACTTCTACCCACCGTCGAAAAAGCCGAAGGTCAAGGCATCGCAAACATCGTCGTCGAGAAAGCCGAAGGCAACACCGTCGAAAGTCTTCTTCCGCGGAAGAAGTTGCTGGTCAAGGCAACTCTTTGTTTGCTTCTTCAATGTTAGCCTTTTTACCTGCTGTGCCCACTGTGCCAATGGCGGAAACGGTCGTGGCACTGCCCATTCCCAACAACCACCCCATTCTACAGGCAGAAGACGCCGCCTCTGCTTCACCACCACCCGTTGCACACGAGTCTGCGTTTGCTGAATTGATTCAGACCCTTCAAGACAATGAATGGATGAACAGTTTTTCACCCACTCTGACTTTGAGAACAGTGTTGGATGAAATGCATGACTACATTTGCCAAGCCTTGGAATCAACAGGTCATTGTGGCGTGACAAAACAGGAACAATTGGTTTTATTACAACTCTTTCAAAACTTTAGCAAACAATCAAACATATGGAGTACAAAAGTTCAACACGATGTCGATGATTTATTAGATGCAATGAGTCTTCCTTCTAAGTTGAATCAGGCATTGATGCAACTGGGTGGTCACGCAAGTGGTACTGGTGGAAACGGTTCCACACTGCAAACGACCAGCGTCAACCAAAGAAACCAAAGTATCATTCAAAACAGACTGCGAGGAATGGTGAACGATGTACCACCACAAATTGGTGAAAGGATTACAGCGTGTTTGACACGTCTTAATTGGACACAATCATACCCCGGAACTGTCGTGGGATTGCCGTTTCAAGATGGCCGTCAAGATTGTTTTGCGGTACGTTTTGACGAGGTTGGTGGATTAAGAAACGATGTCGTGTTGCATGAAATGATCGTATTGCCAGGACAACGTTTAGAATCAAGAAGAGCGTCCCTGCGAGCTGCTTCGATCCGAAATAATTCGTTGGGTCGAACCAATTCACTCTTGTCAAGAGGAGAAGAAAACAATCAAGAAGACACCACTGCCAAAACCAATCCAGGAGAACATCCCTTTGGTGAAGTGTGTTTCAGTGATGTAGATTTTCATTACAGAGGATGGGTGTACAAACAAACAAAATCAAAAGGTTGGGCATTGCGTTGGTTTGTCTTGACACCAAACGGTACATTCATCTCTTGCAAAAGTGACAAAGCCAAACATGCAAAAGGATCAAGACAAGTCAGACTCGTCGCTAGAAATTGGGTGTGCACCGTCAAAGAAGGAAAGATCATCAAAGGACACAAAAACATTATGACAATTGTTCATTCAAATACAAAATCTAAAACACGGGGATTTGTATTAAGTACATTGTCCGGTACATCAAAAGTTGATTGGATGAATGCCGTGAAGAATTACATTCCAGTCAATACCAAGTAAGTGTAGTAAAGGTGTATTTATTAGTACATGACATGTATACAGGAATAACAAAGAAAGCAGGGGTACCGGGTACCGGATACAGGTGCACACCTTATACATGTAGCAGACAGGTACAGTACTACGTATACAACACTAGTATCTAGTATACCTGTACTACCGACAGTACATTAAAAGTAAGTGAAACTTTTAAGTGGGGAAATGACAAGTGATTTTACCGTACATTTATCATCACATGTGTGTGTGCACCACCTCGGTAGTCTGAGGCCAGAGAAGGTAGTAGTTGTACAAATAAATGAAGCTTCAAATGTGGGTACATGTGTGCGCACATACTACCCGGTGTACACATGCACACCCGATGAAAGTTTACAATTAAAATTACATGAAAAGGTACCTGGGTCCGGACCCTGTGTGCTGTGTGCAATTGGGAATACATGTTCGGGAGTAAAAAGTAAAAAAAGAAATACAATGAAAATGAAAACAAAAAATAAAAAAGCTTGCTTTACCAGGTAGGTACCCGTAATTCACTAATTCTGTTCTTTACTCTCTACTGGGTACACACAGAAACATTCTACAAGTGATGTAAAATTTAGGTGTTGTATACAGGCACCAATATAACACGTTTAACACTTAACGAGTGCGGTGTCACGTGTCACACACACACACACACATTTTTTTCCTTTCCAGAAACAAGAGTTCTAAAACACATGTCAAGCAACAGCCAATCAAGCATTCTTTTTATTGTCAAACAAAGACGACACACTTTTACGACTTTGGACGGCTAAGATCGCCTTGGCCAACAAAGGTGCAACGGACAATTGCAAAATTTTGGGGTTTAGAGCGGTGGTTCTCTCGTTCAAAGGAATTGAATTAATCACGACAACTTTTTCCAACGCTGAATTTTTAATTCTTTCATTTGCAGGTCCACTGAAAATACCATGTGACGCAAAGGCAAATACACGTCGAGCACCAAATTTTTTGATTTGTGCCGCTGCTTTGCACAATGTGCCCGCTGAATCAATCATGTCATCCACGATAATAACATCCGCATCTTTTACATCACCCACTAAATCCATGGATGCAATGACACCGGCTTTTCTTCTTTGTTTAATAATCATGGCTACCGAGGCATCAATGTCGTATTTAAAATCTAAACGATCGCGAAACTTTTTAGCACGGTACACACCACCGGCGTCGGGTGACACAATGCATGGGTTGACCAATTTTACATTTTTAGCAAAATATTCAACACCCACTGGACCACCGGCCAAATTGTCAACAGGTACACGTGGTCCAAAAAATCCTTGTATTTGCCCACAATGAAGATCGACCGCAATGACACGATCGACACCCATGGCCTCCAACAAACGTGCAACGTCCGCCGCTGAAATGGGCACACGAGAAGTCATCTTACGGTCTTGACGTGCGTACCCGTAGTAGGGAATGACAGCTGTGATTCGACGTGCGGAAGCACGACGCATTGAACTAATGAGCAATAACAATTCCATTAAATTTTCATTGGTGGGGGGACACGTGGGTTGAATGATGTAAATGTCTTGGCCACGAACATTCTCATGAATCATGACATTGACTTCACCGTCGGAAAAACGTCCCACCGTGGCTTTGCCCAGATTAATACCAATTTCTTCCGCAATCTCCTTGGCCAGTTTGGGATTGGCGTTGCCAGTGAACAATTTCGCCGAACGAAAAATTTCAGCACCTTGTTTTTTTTGATTGGGTCTGTTGGATTCTCGGCGCGGTGCTGCATTTTCAGCTTCGGCGATTGAACTTGTACTTGAACCAACAAACAACCCAACAGCCGCCAACGCTGACATGGCAAACAACGAACCTGTTTTGGCAGAGTTTGTGTTGTGGGTGGAGGACGACGGTAAGGAACTCATGAATCGAGATTGAACGGGCACTGGTGCGGTGCGCCTTGCCGCCACTTGCATGATTGTTTTGGCCAATCCAAATCGAAACATTGTTGGGAAACAGCAGAAGGGGTGGAAAAGAAGTTGTTTCGGCACGGGTCAATATTCGCTGGGAGGTCAAGATTCACTGTGGCCGGGGGATTTCCGTCGTGTCTTCGATTCAGCAGCTCAAAAATTAATTTCTTTGTCTCGCACTGGTAAGCATCGCCACCGCACCGTGTCTCATTTCCCCAGCTCGCTCAATATATATTTAAAAAAGATTCTTTCCAACAATTTAATTCTCCGAGGCTCGCTCATCTAGTACAACAATGAATTTTCTCCCCAACACCGATGAAGATCTTGCTGCTGCCATTCTTTTAAGTCAAA
>Ga0115005_10004542_pt1 | contig 10975 bp, 8 predicted proteins | sample ArcOceMetagenome_FD_87163 | JGI IMG/M metagenome (GOLD analysis project Ga0115005, IMG submission 87163) | Marine eukaryotic phytoplankton communities from Arctic Ocean - Arctic Ocean - Greenland ARC118M Metagenome | ecosystem: Environmental > Aquatic > Marine > Oceanic | place: Arctic Ocean...
AAAGCATCTCCTTTCCTTCTCAAATGTCAGTGTCTGATACACTCGACTTAGCAATGTTTACTGATGGTGCTGACACTTTGAACAGGGAAAAAATAACACAAATTCAAGTTTGTTTCAACTTCAATGTACAGTAAGTTCAAAAGTAGACTGAGCTTTCTTCTCGTCGCCCAAAAAAATTTCAATCGTAGTTTGTAGGATCTTTTTCACCAGAGACCTAAAACCACATAAAAATTACGAAATCCGAAAGTATGTTTCCTATTGTGTATAAGTATACTATAAGTATTATTGTATTTGGTTTCTCATCATTGACTTCCTCCATCTACTGTTTCTTCAGCAGTATCGCCAACATTCTTTTCTTCTTTCTCACTTTCTACAATTTTCGCATCATCGCAATCCATCTTTTCTTCAACGAGTTCATGGAATGCCTCAGAATTTGCCTCGGAATCATCCTCAACATCTTCCTTGGGAATGAACCACTTTGGACAGCCAAGTGTGCCATCTTCGTTGGGGAATAACCACTTCTTGTATTCCTCTTCTCCCCCCTGCAAGCGTAGACACTGGTTATCAAAGTCTACCTCCACGCTCTTGTTGTCCTTCAACGCTTCCAATAGGTCATCGTACGGAACACAATATGACAAAACAGATGGAAAGTTGAACACAATCGCTGCGGGTAAGTATCCCTCAACGTCCATTTGATTGCGCATGAAAATGTTCTTGACCAGCTCATCAGTTGAGAAGAAATATTCAACTTGATCTACTGCTGCCTTCTTGAAAACAGCCAGTTCCTGAGTTGTGGGAGTATACATCATCAAGGCATTGGCGTTTGCCTGGGTTTTCTTTTGATTCTTGTTCTTTCTCTTATTTTGCTTCTTGATCTTTGTAGCTTTATTCTTATTGGGCTGTTGGGGCTTCTTAATGTTACTAGTTTTGTTCTGCTGAATTGCATTGCTGCTTTTCTTTGCTGGGGGCTTAGTTCGTTGGTTCTTACCGGACTCATCCTTGGGTTGCTTCTTGACAGTAGTAGAAGGATTCTTACTCAGCTTGTCGCTTGTCAGTCCCTTGGATTTTTCAGATTTAGCATTCAGACTCTGTTTGGGGTATTCCTTGTCGTCTACGGGCTCTTGCTTCTGTTGCGGTGGGAAGGCAGAGGGCTCTGGGTCCTCTACAGCAGTGGTGCTCGTGCTAGCGTTGGCACTTTCCTTATTCGACGATCCTATTTATACCAACAGAGAAACACACAAGAAAATATTAGCAATTGTAAATATGGGATCGATGTGACTGCGCTTTGTTTCAGATAAAATGGCGGGCTTCAACCATCAACTTACCTTTGTCCTCAGGACTTGTCTTAGCAGACTCTGTCTCAATCGGGCTATCCACAGATGCGACTGTGACAGCTAGGTGTCTCATACCTCTGCTTTCTGCCGGAGTTGGCAAATCCTTGGCAATTCCATTCGTAGCACTTATCGACTGTTCAAGCTGATGCTTGACAAGTTCGGTTTTCCACGGATTCTTAGGAGGAGCTAAAGCAGGCTTAGGAACGGAGGAAGGTACTTTTTCAGATTTGGGCGATACACTTTCAGAGGACGATGAACTAGTGCTGTTTCCATCTGTCGACGCAGTCGCGTTACTGCTAGAAGAGCTGTTTTTGGACTGTGGGGCGCTGGGAAGTGGCAACGAGAGCTTCTCTGCGATGTTAGGCATAGGCATAGGTGTCGTAACGTTGTTTGGACTACACGTAGGTAGACTGGACACGGTGATGGATGTTCCAGCTGCTGCCATTTCGGCAAATGATAGTTTCTTCTTCTCGGTAGTAGCGTTTGACATTATGTTGAATGAATTTGTACAAAGTTTCTGTTCTTGCAAACGTGTATAGATATGATATCAGAAGGACAGGACCTAGCGGGTAATGTAGTATATATATTGTTGAATGTAAATAATAGTAAACACAGGAATGGACAGTAAACGATGGGATGCTCTCGATCCACTAACTTTCACGATTTTCCTAGGAACTTTCGAGGTATAGGCAGAGTAGAATTGGGTGTAGGTTAAGGAGGCTTCTTGCAATGTGTTGATAATAACACTTTTTGTTGTTTTGAAGTAGCACTGTGATGTTTGTAATTTTATGGGCAGAAAGGCTTCGAATCTTTCGTGAAATGATGTGCTTGTTGAACACATACGCTCCAGATCGCGCCAGTGAAATCCAACTTGAGGTTTGTAAAATGGGTTGCTTGTACGTAGGCCTGATTTTACCGCGACTCTGTGATCTTTGATGTGACGTACACAATTGCACCCCACGTATTACTAATAATCAGATAATTTAAAATTTTCAACATGGCAACAACATCTCTGTTAGCTCAGTTGGTAGAGCGCGAGACTGTTAATCTTGAGGCCAATGGTTCGACCCCATTACGGAGAGTTTCTTTTGCTCCTTTTCTTTATTACTTTTTGCAGGGACGGCCAAGTAAATACTGTTTTGCAAGTTTGTTTCCAATAATAAACTACCTTTAATTAGATTTACATCACATTGAACTTGGTTGTTATTACTTCCTTGCTTTGCGCAGTACTGTTTTCTACGATGTCAGTTGGACAGGTCAATGTACGGTACAAGCTTGGTATGATAGATATTCAAATATGTCCAATTTGGTTCACCAACCCAACATCATTTTTGAATTTTGATGTTGTCCATGGAAACCTAAAAGGACTGCATAGGTTAAGAGGCTATAAATTGAAAATACAGAAAATGTCAGCTCAATCTTGAAGAAGATCGTCGCGTCGCTCATTAAAGAAAACAAACAGTCAAAGTACAAGAGAGAAGACGTCAAAGAACACTAAATCGGCTATCGCGAAGGTGACACGGCATAATCTTTTGCTCGACCCTGCACAAATGTTATCCCATTCATCGCTATCGTCTGCTTTGAGGGGTAATTGTTGGAAATTCAATAGAGCTGCAAGTCGACACGTATGTCGCAGTGTTGAGAGCAAATCTGCAGCCGTTCAGAGGACTTTCCACAAGGTTCGGTCTCTGCATAGATATTCTCTGCCTGTTGCACGTTCAATTGCATCGATTAATGTTAATGTCAATGTTCGACAATTCTCGGAATCTTCATCTCACGAAAGCATAAGAATCTCCGGTATCCCAGACGATGTAGCAATAAAGATCCATCGTCATGCGTCTCGTCCTCAAACTGGGGCATCGTTACAGACTCTTATGAAGACCGGAAGAGGCGAATACCTTCACAAAACATATGAAGACCACACACATGATCCTCATGACAACTCAAAAGTCGCCACGGATAAGATCTTGAGGCAGGTGGCGGGGTTTCTTCGGCATGAATTGCCTATTCGACTAGCTCATCGTATATTAGATCTTGAAAGAGTTCCTCATATGAAGGAAATGAATTCGGTGAAGCAAGTTCGGGACCTCTATGTCACCTCATTCTTGGAACTTTTGAGTGTAGAGAAACAGATTAAAAATATGGCGCAAGAGGAAGAATTTGCAAGGATCCTTGAAAGCATTTATGAAAGGCATGCTAGTGTTTTGGTGCAGATGGCCAGAGGAGCGTTTGAGCTGAGGGCTGCAATCAGGACTGGCAGTATAACTCAAGGATCCATATCGAACAGTGTTGGTCAGAATGCTGTGGAATTTGATGCAATGGAAGATACACATGCATTTTTGGACCGGTTTTACATCAGCCGTATTGGGTAAGAGATTTTCTTTGAATGTCTTTCATGAATATTCTACTTCTTGTCAGACAAGCTCATCATGTTTCTGTACCTTCCTAATTGACCCGCAAATCTACAGAATTCGTGTCTTGATTGGGCAATACCTTTCCTTGAGGCAGCAACCTGTTGATAATTATGTTGGACTAATTTGTGTCAAAACAACTCCGTATGAAATCGTTAAACGCGCAATTGACGATGCGGCATTCATGTGTACTAGAAAATATGGCGATGCACCTGAGGTTATTGTTACTGGTCAACTTGATTTGTCGTTTCCCTATGTTCCTACTCATTTGCATTACATAATGCTGGAATTGCTTAAGAATAGCATGAGAGCAACTGTGGACTGGCATGGAATTGATGCAGACTATCCACCTATCAAAGTGGTCATTGCGGATGGAAAGGATCATGAAGATGTTGTGATCAAGGTGTCAGATGAAGGAGGAGGGATTCCCAGATCTAACATGAAACGCATATGGAGTTATTTGTTTACTACGGCTGATCCGGCGATTCAAGAAGGCATGGTGGCATTTAATGAGAGTGTTGATCATAGCATTGACTCTCCATTGGCAGGTTTGGGTTATGGACTTCCTATCAGTCGGTCGTACGCAAGATATTTTGGTGGTGACTTGAGTTTGATGTCAATGGAAGGTTACGGCACAGACGCGTTCGTTTACTTGACAAGGCTTGGAAACACTCGTGAACCTTTACCCATTTAAAGAAAGAATAGCGCGGAAAGATTTGGACTAAAATCAGGATGCGCTCATTAATGTTTTGTTACGTGTACTGCACTCCAATTCTCGCTGCGTCTTTACTTTCGCAAGTCTCCTTAGAACTGTTCAAAATTTTACTGTACAACTTTCATGTATCGCAATCTTTAGAAGAAGAAAGGGAAGCACATAAGGAGTTTGTTGTTTCAGGAAAGAAAGGTTCACGCATACATAATTGTAAAACCTGGGCGATCAAGAGCAAAGAAAAGCAGGACAAAATGCTAGATTTTGAGAGCCAGAAGGATCATGCAGAGAACATTTTACCAAACACGCGAGGAGGAGTCCCGCAGCAGCGAAAACCACCCCTCGTCCAAACAACTCGATTCGATTTAAAAAGAAGAATGGAAGCTAAAGTCATTTCTCTCGACACTGACCTTCTGCAAGAGTTTGAGGACATACTCAAAGATGAGATTCCGCATGATGTTGACAATAATAACGATGCTTCTGAAGACGAAGAAACGGTAATCCCCATTCAAAACGCTAACCATCTTACTCTAAAGGATCTTTTGCATTCCCTCGAAAAGAGGGGGATAAATCCTAGAGGTTTCTTCGATGAAGACGCCAAGGTACTGCAGGTAGAATTGGATAGAGAACATGATGAGTACATGGAATCAAAACGAAGAGAAAAGCAGGAATCAAAAGCATTGGAGTCTTCACAGAGACTAATTCGGCGTCGAAAGGCTTTGACAGAAATAGCTTTAAAGGAAGAAAAACAAGAAATGATGAGGAATGAGAGGATAATGGAGTGGTTTCTCTTGATTAAAAATGGAATTGCACCTTTGCATTGTCGAATAAGTGTGAACGATGCATCTGCAAGGTCTTTGTCTCGATTGCTATGGTCTGATTCTAGAATTGTATCGCTGGATCTGAGCAATTTGAATCTGTCTGATGCTTCTGGAGCGTTTATTGCACGCATGCTAAAAAATAATCGGTCCATTGTAAAACTCGAAATGGGCGATAACATGTTGGGGGACGAGACGTGCACCACGATGGCAGCATCGTTGCACATGAATAGCGTACTCCAGTATCTTTCCTTGGAATCAAATCCGTTGACCAAGGCTGGATCTGTGGCTGCTTGTGAAGCACTGTCCGCAATGATCAGAGCAAACAACGGATTACGCTACCTCAGCCTTTGGCGATGCAATATCGGAGCAGAAGGAGGGCGTTTGATTTCAGAAGCCGCCAAATCTAATAGCAAACTAGCATGTCTTGAAATTGGCTACAACCAATGGCAATGCGCTGACATCATTGTAATAAAAAAAATCGTGTCAAATAATGCACTGTTATATCAAGAGGAGCTCGACGCACAGCTTGATGTTGAAAGAAAACAACAAGAAACAAAGGACCTGCTTGAGCAGCAGCAAAAGCAAAACCAGAAATACGCAGATGATGCCAAATGGTTGGAAGTTCAAAAGTTGAAGCGGGAAGAGGAACGTCGAATAGAAATGGAAAAAACTGCGGCTAAAGCGGAACGAATGAAGGAGCAAGAGCTAAAAAGACTTGAACATGAAAAGAAGTCCAAGAAGAATAAAAAGAAGGGCAAAAAGAAGAAGGTTCGTGTACGCGTTGTAAAACTTATTTGAAGATTAATTCTTTAACGTGTGCCTCCTTCTGTTGCGAGCTTCAAATTTTGATCAATTCGATTTTCACTATTTCAATCAACAGAAGAAGTGAGTTGTATCCAAAGTCGAACCATCTTGTTTGGCTTGTCCAAAGCACGAAATGCTGCAGTTGTGTTTCATGTACCTTTATTATGCCAAGGAGCGAAACAGGAGAGATCTTAGATATTTCACTTCATTGTTCATTGTATAAGTATATCGTGGCGGACCTGTCTCAATAAGACCCAACTAGCCTTCACAATTTTGTCTGTGTGTTGATCATGGGCAAACGCTGAACTGTCCAAGAACACAACATTTGAACATTCAATAACTACTGCACAGAAGTTCGGATGAAATAGTACATTTTAATTAGTTCGCGACGAGAATTAGTAACGTATAGTAGTACTACCGTCCTGTCTGTTTTTCCTCCTTTGGAATTTCATAATGCCCAACAAGAGAATATAAAGTTCACGTTTACTTAACGTGTCCTTAAACTCCATCTTTAGTCTTCGCGTTGTGTGCAACATTAACACTCACGCGAATTAGGGGTGCCAAACGGGAAGAGCACCAGGGATCAACTCCTCACTGACCCACGCAGCGATGGTCATCATAGCAACACGTCCATTCTTGATCTCCTTGAGTCTCAAACTAGTGAGCTCAGCAGAGTCCCATCCTCCTTCACGCTTGGTGAATCCAAGAGGATCATATCCGTAATCTCCAGGAATAGGGCTCTCCTTGACCCACTGTTTGTAGTACGCAATAGACTCGAACCATCCAGCAACGAACAAAATTTGCAAGAACCCAGCAGCAGGAACCATCTGAATAGCATCCAAAGGAGCAGCATGTGCAAGATCACTGAAGGTTACTCCAGAGGAGGAGGAAAGGAGCCAATCATTAGCACTCTCAGGGTGGAAAGCGTTGGATCCAGTGGGTCCAAGGTAAAGAGGCATGTGAACACCAGACTTTTGAACCATGAATCCAATAGTAGCAACCATAGCAATACGTCCGTGCTTGATTTCAGCATTCTGGAACCACTTGGTAGCAGAGGGCTGAGCATCTTCAAGGATCCAAGCTCCAATAGGAGGACACTTGTTTCCGGTCTCGACGGAGACTCCGAAAGCCGAGTCGATCTTGGACATCTCTGCTACAGTCGAAGTGCGGGGGGATACATTAGCAGGAGCAAATGCAGCGGCAGAACCGGCGAAAAGGGAAAGGATAGCTGCAGTCTTCATGGTGGCTTGGATGGTATAATTGGCTTTACGATGTAGCTTGTTCATCAACGAGGAACGTGGGAAAGACTTTCCTTGTTTTTCAGCTGCAACCTTTTTTCCATGACGACTGAGAAGCATATCTTGTGAATTCAACTTGGGTTCGATTTCCTCTTGGATTGGGTCGTGACGTCACAGATTAATAAAAATGTCAATTTGAGCTTCGCTTCTCCTCGCGCGTAAAATGATTTGAAAATGACATTTGTTCTGATTTGTTCTTTGAAAAAATGAGTTAAATATTTCTGCGACATTTGGAGCTAAAACCTTCTGGAACACATTTTTTCCAACCCTGCACACATTTCAATTATCTCTCTCTCACGAATCAAGTCTTCTCAACACGATCTTCTGCGGAGAGGAACGAGGTAAAACGCACCTTGCACATACTATAGCATACTACAGCATAATATAGAGAAGCCTTGTAGTTAATAGAAACCAATATCTAGGAATTATCTCATTCTTTAGCTAGTTTTTTTATATTCATTGCATCCCCTCCGCTATATACGCGTGTGCAATACATATGAGGTGACATACTAGAGGTACAACACTCTAGTATCATATCACCTTATTCAAACGAGAACAATTCGTCTGCGTTTAGATCTTCTAATCCATCTCCTGAATTCACTACTCCTACAACTCCGTCTCCTGCTCCAGGTCCTGGACCTTCCCATCCGTCGTAGACAAAATCGTCAGGAAATTCGGATACAGGCATGTCTTCTATGCCATGCGCTCGCGCAGTTAGAGCGGCAGGTTCAGGATTAGGTATGCATAAATCCCCATTATTCATGAGGGCAGCAGGAGTAGATGGGGAAGATGCAGAAGTGCTCATACCAGTAGAAGGATCAGAGTCATCAGTTCTTTGCTTCTTGAGCGGCCAGGTATCTTCGGGTCGGAAATGGCTTTGATTCGTATCCCTTTTGTAATCATTCGTGTTTCCATTGTTAGATTTGTTCTGATAGCTGTCAAAGGCGGTGATTGGGTGGTGGTAGGGATCCGCATGATTGTGGTATTGATGGTGCTGGTTCTGTGAAGGGTCATCATGGTATGCCCGAGCAGCTTCCGGATAGGCGGCTGGATGATAGTTTTGAGGCGGATGGGAATCAGAACCGCAGTTATTATTTGGAGGAGGGTAGTATCCATATTGATACAGGTGTGGATGATATTCATGACGTGTATCATACTGAGGATCACTATAATCTAAATCTTGATAACCATTGTGACCAGAATAGTATCCGCCTTCAGGGTAAGCATTTTGGCCAGAACCTGCTGTGAAATCCTGAGTAGAAGATGGATCATTATAATAGGCGGGATAGGCGATGGGGGCATTATTGGCACTGGAAGCACTGGAGCATCTTGTTGGTGGATTTTGGTTAATGCTTTCAGATAATGAGCCAACGGCGTGCGCTACATCGGGCGGGGGATCCATAGAATTCTGCGCCTCAGCCATAGGGGCTACAAAAGCATTATGTTTGTAGAGATTCGTGTAGTACTCCTTATCAACTTCGTCTCTAGTTCGTTTCGCTCCTCGAGAAGAGTTAAAGGGGTCATTGTTATGACTGAAAGCCTGAACGTTCATGAGATCCGAATGGCTGCTATGATGGGAAGCATGGTCCAAAGGCGCATGTGATGTTGCTTGCTGTGGGAATTGAAATTGGGAAGGATATTTTTCGTCAATCATATCCAGAGTCTTCTCAGCAGCAACGGCAGCTGCAGCTCTCTCCTTGGCACTCAATCCAGTTTTTGTGACTATTTCTACAACTTGTTTGACATCCTCAGGGGCCTTGACCCCATCTGCATACCCTGACCTATCCAGTCTATTGCAATCCCTCAACGCCTGACAAGTTTTCTTCAATGCATCCTTTTCCGTCAGCTCCTCCCATGGTCCAGAGAGCCCTCGGCTGACTCCTCCTTTGCCGTCCCTCTTCAGAAATCTTCCGGGAGGATTGAGCGATAGGATATGTAGGATGATTTGTTTAGCGGCGGCTTTCTTCTCATTCACTGAATATTTAGCACAATATTGCTCATCGGTGTAGGATGTAATCAGTGTTCGGAATCGTTCGTTACCGAGATGCTGTGCTATATTCACTCCTCGGCCAGATAGAACATCGTGTTTGTGTACAGTAATTTCGTTCGACGATGACGCAGAAGGATCATTCGCATTCAAAGCTGGCGAGCGTTTAGATTTCCGGACCCGAGTAGATGTTCGGGCAGAAGGACTAGGATCGGGTTTGACAGCAGGACTGTTTCGTGTAACAGAGGCCATGCTTGATTCGTCGTTTTGTGGCGAGGAGTTGGAACCAACATTGGCTGGCAGTGAGGTTATATTCGACAGATCGTCGCAGCTGTGATTACTCATTCTCTTTCCTTTATTGAATTCTATTGCTGTTATTGCTGGTGGACTTTAGCGCAGTTGGTTGTAGCAGAAAGGCCGTTAGGATTGTAACAATTGGCACTACACTGTACTTGCTCGTTTATACGGAAACTTCGTTAGTTCAACGTGATTTTTTGCGACTGAAGCTCTCTTAGTGGCACAGATTCGAAATGTGAACCTTTGCTCTCTTAGTAAAGTATATTACGGCCGTTTTCAAAAAGAAATAGATTTGCAATATGTGAAAGAAACGCTGGCCTCTGACATTCAATGTGTGAAGGCACAGTTAGCATTTACCACGAGCTGAAAAAACGAAACTCCGAAGAAAAAACGACTTTTTCCAACAAATGAGTTGCACTAGATCTTGTTGACCGATGAACCTGAAATCAAGGGGCATGCAACTTCGGTACGTATACTATCAGATATGCGTGAATGTGCGTTGATTCTTTCAGTGCAGGTAGTACAGTTCACAACGCAGATGAGGTTTTCGTTGAGTAATGCACAAGGTGAACTTGGTCTACCATCAGATCGCCACCTCGCCGGTCGGTACAAAAGGTAGAGCCTACAGTATCTGAGAGGAATTACACGCGCGACTGATGCGCGAGTTTCGACTGAAGGGTCATTCCCCAGCAAAAGAAAAAGACATTTTTAATTTCTCTCGTTACTGTTGACTTGCTGTGAGAAAATAAATCCTAAATGTTGAAGGGTTTGAATCTCATTTCCCGGGAAAAAAATCCAACTAGTTCGAGCTTGTTCTTCTCCTATTCTCTCTTCATCGGTGTGGTTTGAGCGCCTTTAGTATGAATGATAATTATGAATTTAGGCATTTGAGAGCGTTTGAAGTGCTTTGGGATCACTACGACAGTAATGGGGTTTAGAATTGCATAGACTTTTTCTTTGCTTGGATATCTTTTTCGAGGGACGCCTCTGGCTCTCCTCTTCTCTTTTTTGGATGTGTTCTTTCATAACCTGTTGCATTTGCAAATATTACTACTTTATTGTAATCAAACAACCCCCCGGCAGTTGGATGACAGAACAATAACTAGCTGGCTCAACGAACGCAACTAATGTTCTGTATTTATCACAGGTGACCATTGGAAACTTGTGGGTCATTATCAAGCAAGTCATTGAGTCTTCAAAATTCACTAACTCCCCCGGTTCTTGCCCGTTTCGTCAGATTGCTGGCAACAATATGTAACTTCAAGGTGTTCAAAATTTAATCATATTCTCCACAAATCGAACGGACTACTATGT
>Ga0115005_10004544_pt1 | contig 10973 bp, 6 predicted proteins | sample ArcOceMetagenome_FD_87163 | JGI IMG/M metagenome (GOLD analysis project Ga0115005, IMG submission 87163) | Marine eukaryotic phytoplankton communities from Arctic Ocean - Arctic Ocean - Greenland ARC118M Metagenome | ecosystem: Environmental > Aquatic > Marine > Oceanic | place: Arctic Ocean...
ACAGGCATCAAGGGTATTTCTGAATTGAAAGAATTATGGAAACACAGGGAAGTCCAAAGATATGTCAAAGAATACCACTGGACATTGGAATACGACAGTGTGTATTCGTGGGAACGTCATGATGGCTGTGAGTGTACTGATTATAACTATCCTTACCATTGTACCTGTGTTCGTCCGACAAAACTTGAGCCTGTACTTGTACAAGCAAAAGGTCCGTGGGTAAATCTTTTTAGCAGAAACCAGAAGTGTTATGTGGAAGACAGTAGTAGTAGTGATGGATACGCTAGCAATAGTAGTGAGTGGCCAACAGTATTAGAGCCGTGGTGTGGTAGTTACGAAAAGTACAAACAGAATCGTCGGACAAACACATGCCTCGATAGTATTAAAGTTACACGCAGAGCATTGTTGGACAAAATCTTTGAGAACAAACCCGAATGGGACACCAAAGGATATTATGAAGTTGCATATGGAGATGGTGGTTGTCTTTGTGGAGATTGCCCGTGTTGTGAAATGGCTACTCAATATGTGTCTTGCGATTTTGGATCTTGTGGAACATGTCACACCAACCTCGACAAATGTACATGCAATAACACAGAGATCAAATACAGTTGCAATGGAATGGAAGAGGAAGAATGAAGAGGAGACACAGGAGACACAAGAAGAAGAGTACGGCGAAGATTGTGAAATCCATTTGCCACATACCGTATGAGATCATGTAAAAATAACAAACTCGTGTATTTTATAATGTAGAAGAAGAATACATGTATGTATGTCTAGAGATAAATTTTTAAATTACAGTGTACCCGGGTAGCTATCTTGGTATATTGTAACGTGCACACCTAGTGTGTGGGGACGTGGGGACAAGATGTACCTGACCTGTACATACATGAATGTCATGTATATCGATACAGATAGAAGATAGAGGATAAACACACCTGTGTGTTCAAAGCCAATTCACAATTGCTAATGCATTCTTTGTGTTTCATCGATTGCACTGCTTTTTCTCCCCACCAACATTTGGCACACTGATGTTGACAAAACAATCCTTCCCCAACACGTGTTTGTCTTGAACACTTTCCATCAACGTAGTCATCAGCAGTGGCACCGTCGTCGAAGACAGAGTGACACCAATGACCGCTGCTGATTTAAGACCAAACATTGAACCTAAACTCGAAGAAGACAGTGGCAGACCACAACATTTGACCTGTGGCTTGTGCGACACGAGAAATGGCAAATGCCGCAGGAACAATTGATTGGCATGGCGCGCGATGAATATGATGGTGATGGTGGGGGGAGTAGTGGTGGTCGCGGTTTCCAGATCTCTTCGGACGGCGTTGGCACCAAATGTTATAAACATTGGTTTGGCCGATGCTGGATACGTTTGACCCACCGCCGTCAGTGCTGTTAGTATTGCAGAAGAATCTTTGGGAGATATGTTTGGCCAGCGGAGGGTAAATTGTGTTTGTTCGTTCAGGCGCGCCTGTTCTTTGCGTTTGCGTTTCGAAGACATGTTGCCAGATAATCGCTGGCCCGTTTTACACGGAAGACACACGTAGGAATCGTGTCATGCCTGTTTTCGCACCAATTTTTTGAAATGTGACGGCAATCCACACCAAATCCACACCAATTTGTTACTAAAGCACAGTCCTAGTCCATGAATTATGAATTAGAATTCAGCCGGAGTTGGTCGGGTCCTCACAAAACTTCTGGAAAGATTTTGGCCAGATTTGCCCCCTAATCTTAAATTTTGTAATCCTAATCCGGAAAAAATGATGACCAGTAAAATGTTCTCCCTTGCAAGGCGTGCCTCCACCTACAGATCGACACTACCAGTGCTAGGTGGACCAATCCCTGCGCCCTTTGCTCGAACCGCCGCACCAACAAGGCAATTGAACGAAGACCACGAATTGATCTGGGATGACGGGGTAGCTGCTGAGACTTGCATAGACTTTGATGCCCCTCACTTGTCTAAAAATGAAGGTGCTCAATGGTGGTTTGCGGGTATGGGTTTCTTTGCAACGTTGGGAGTATTTTTGACGGTCTGGGATGCTCCAGGGCGTAAACGCACAATCACACGTACATTGCCCTTTAACAATTTGGCTTTGGAATTGGGTGCCGACCCCAACGGGGCCACGGAGGAGGCGGAGGAGGAGTAATAAAAACGGGGGGGATTTCTTTTAGGTGTACCATAGATTCACAAAAACCAACAAACAAGAATAGAACATATGAACGAGACAAGGAAAAAAGAGAGGGAGATCGTAATAAGAGAACTTTCTTTAACAAATAAATTTTTTAAATGAAGAAAAAACCAATCTCACTTCTATAAACTCATCACCGCAACAAAAAAAAGATACAACTGTGGGCTGTGGGACGACGGTACAGTTGTACCTAATCCTACAAACGCCCAAAGGGACAAAATACCAGTTGTACTTAATCCGACATGTATATTGATCTAACACCGCGTTCTACCTCAAAATTTTTTTTGCGTTTCCTTTTCCAACGCCTCCTTTCATTCCTTCATTCATCATTCGTCCCAAAAAACCAAAACTCAAACATTTATTCCTTGGTACTAAACCCCCGTCGTGTTTGTCAATTTCCTTTCCACCGCCGTTAAATTCTTTTCAACGACTTGTGTAAAGGCATGCAACACACCCATACTCATTCGTAACGATTTGACCGCACGTTGAAATTTTGCTCGTGCGGTAATCAAATCACCGCCACGACTTGCAATTCGTCCCAATTGTGCCAAACCACGCCCAACCAACGGGTGGTTTTCCCCTAATTTTTTCGAAGCAATTTCAACTGCACGTTCATAACAATTGGACGATAATTCTGTATTGCCAGTCAATAAATATATTTTGCCTAAATTAGTATAAGCACCACTCAACGTGGGGTGATTGCTGCCCAAGGAACGTTCACGTATGACGACGCTTCTTTCAGCTGCTTGTTGGGCTTGAACGTACAAGGATTTTTGTTTGCTTTTAAATTCATTCATACGAACGAGATCGTCTTCACTTTTACTTTTTTGAATGTTTTCTTCCATGTTACGAGCAAGCATCGAACACAAGACAGAAACATTGTTCAATACCGTGCCTACTTCTGGGTGGTACGTACCCAGGGCATCGACCATCATTTTAACGGCGGCCATAAAATGATCCATTGCATTGCCGTAATGACCCAAATGTTTCAAACAAAGACCAACGTTGTGCAGAGTTCGTGCCACTTCGGGGTGCTCCTGCCCGTAATACGATTTGGTAATCAACAACGATCGTTCGTATTTGGACAAGGCATCTTCGTAACGGTGTTCTTCCATTAATAAATTGGCTAAATTGTTCAAATGCACCGAACATTCAACATCGTTGGGTCCTAAATATTGAGTTGTCCATATCAAGGCTTCATCAAATTTCAAAAGTGCATCGTCATAGTGCCCGGTTTCTTTGTACAAATTAGCCATGTCACCCAACACCACAATGTGCATGTGTTTGACTTCATGGTCATTTGGATGTTCGTTCAAGAAAGAGACAAGGGTCAGCAACGCATTGTTCAAATGTGTCATCGCGTTTTCAAATTCATGCAATTTATGTTCTAATTCCGCCATTTCAATCAACATGGAACTGACTTCAACCACACCAAAAAAAGCTCGGGGTACTTTTTCCATTAAATGCAACGCTGATTTCGAATATTCCAATGCAATACGATATTCACCCATCATTTGAAAAAACCGAACCAATTTCAACAACACGTCCCGTTCACTGTCAATCAATTCCAATTCCAAGGCCAGTGTCATTTTACATTGGTATTCGTCTACCAACAGTTGGCCCGCTTTTGACAGTGGTTCAGCAAGTAACATTTCAACATCAACGCCCGCCAATGATCTACGTCGACTGGGCACCGTTGATTGACGGCGCATGGTGGGTTGTTTTGTCGTGTTGTTTGTTTGTTCTTTCTCTTTTGTGTCTGTCTCTTTGGTGTCCGTTTCTGTTGTTTCTTTTTCTTTCCTTTTTTCCAATGAATCTACACGGATCGACGCTTGCTCTTTGGAATAAATTTCAAATGAATGTTGATACACGGTATTTGGTCGAATGTGTTGCAACCTCAATTGGCGCCAATACCGTATTAATAATTCTGGGTCAAATTCAGTAAACAATATGAAATTGGTCAAACGTCCAACAATCAAAGATAATTCGTTCCAATCTTTCAACATACTGTATTGATAGGCCAATTCTCGTATATAATACCACCAATCCCCTCGTGCCGCGTGGTCATGGTTCCAATTGTTTGCAGCACTTGGTCCAGTGGGAGAAGCGGACGCGGCGGTAGGAGAAGCAGCAGCAGCAGCAGACGAAGACGAAGCAGAAATGATCGTTGTTCTAGTTCGTTGGACGTTTTCACTGTCTGCTTGCAATTTTAATGCCTTGACAAAAATGTTTCGGGCTTTTTCAATTTCTCGTGTTTCATTGAAATAAGAATCTTCAACGGCATCGGCCAAACTGACATGGACAAAACTTATTAAATTTGCACGGTTGATAAATATATCACGTGTTCGATGTCTAAAATCATCGTACGTTTCTTCCGGTATTAAATGGTGGTTTAATAATATTGTTTTCAAATCGTGTTCAGAGACCCCACTTCTGGCAACCCAGATCACGCGGGCAGCCATGGATACAATGTTGTTCCCAATTTCTTCGTCCAGTCGCGACAACACCAAAGAAAACAACGATGTAATGTCTTCTGCTTTTAAATATAAATTCAATTGATCCCCTAAATTTTCAAACGAACCAAATTTGCGAATTTCATTCAACAATGTTATCATGTACAACGGGTTTTCGGTATGTTTTGCTTGTTGCACTAATGTCATTTGTTCGTTGTCAAATTTTTTACCGTACAAGTTTAAAAAAGTGGTGACCAATTGTTGACCTCGGTTTGAAGACATGGGTGTTATTTCAATGATGTTCCATTTTCGAGTTGAAACGACTTTTAACATTCTGGTGACCCTTCTTCCCAATATCACATGTGGGCTTATTGCCGTTATTGCCGATAGTCGAGTCTGACCATTGTCGCCCGTTGCCGTTCCAGTACCCATGCTACTTTCATGTCCCTGTGCGTCTCCATGCCCATTCCAACTACTCGTTCCACCATTCTGCTGCGACATGGTAGTATGCTGGACTCTTGAACCAATGGGTGCGACATCACTGCTTTGGTCCATACTTTTTTCTCCTGTGGCCAATGAAAGTATAAGTTGTACACCCAAAGGTGTCGCAACAGGTAACCATGACATTGGTTGAATGCTGTCGTCACTGATGCGATCAATGCCATCCAAACCAATCAACAATGTTTTGTTCATTTTACGCAATTCATGGCCAGCTTCTTCAAACAATTTATTCAACAAATCCAGTGGTGAATCTAATGCATCTGTTTCAGTAATGGGTTGTTGATGTTCCTTGGGAGCCAACACGGCACTGCTGGCTTTTCTTCTCAACATTGTGTTTTTCATTGGTTCCGATGTTGCGCGTGCATGTTGATTGTTTTTACTTTTATTTCTTCTGTTTCGTAATTTTTGCACAGCTCGACGAACCAAATGAACGATGTCAACAACAACTTCACTTATGGTCGGGGATTGATACTGGGAACCGATATACAAGATCACAGAAATGGTCGACGCCAGTTGCGGAGACGAGGATTCCGATAAATTGGCCAGTAAAGCACTTTTACCAAGACCAGGCCCACCGACCAACACAAGTGGCGTATTGTCTTTGTTTGCACTGCCACACAAGTCTTCGATACGACCAAACAAGGCCATGTCTTTGACATACACATGACGAAAAGCTTGACCGACTGCTTCATTTCTCACAAACACCAATCTCTCCGTTTCCGTCCGTGAAGCATGGGCAGCATCCAACGGTTGATCACCGCCTTCGTCCATGACTTTTGAGACCGTTGATACCCAATCATTTTTATTGGTTTCATGTTCAATGGCCGCTTTTAATTGTTCAAACAATGTTTTCCCTAATTCCTCCAATGTTGAATAGCCATCCGTCACTCGATGTTGTGAAGATTCAACCGTTCGAATGGAGTCTTTCAACTGGTCCTGCAATGTTTTGGCATGTGGCGATTCAGATTGAAAGTTTTGAATGGCACTCTCGTTTCCGACCGTTGCGTCCGTGACAATTGTTGAATTGGGATCTCTCAAGAAAAAAAACGATTGCATTTTTTGTTTTGGATTGTTCAATACTGCATGACGAATCTCAATTTCAGTGGCTGAACGATCCCGCCATTTTTTTACAAATGGAAACGTAATGGAAGCTTCATCAAAAGTCTTTTTCAATAGTTTGTCCCCCGATTGGGGTAAAGATGCATCCACGTGCCACCCATACCGTTCACCCAACATGGCCACAAAAAAAGGTCGACACGTGTCCACTTCTTGCAAACACAATTTAATGACTTGACCATCCAACGCTTCTTTTGTAGTCACACCCCAACGCAAATCGACAGGTATAAACAAGATACCCACTTCAGCACATGCACTTTCTAATCTTGGAAAGACACGTTGGAACAAATAATCTCTTTCAGCATGAAAATCACGAAATGTGCTTGACACAAAAACACGGACAAAATGTTTGTTTTTTCGAATTTGTTTTCTTAAATGTGCACGTGTACTTTCTGCAATACGCATCGCGGCCCAACGCATTCGTTGCCGAGCACCTATTTTCTTTTTTTGTACTTGCTCGTTTTGATTTAATTCGTTTCCAACACGAATGGTTTGACGAATTTCTTTCAATACATCTCTTCCACTCATCACTCTGGTCATGCCACCTCTTGAAAAAGTTCGTGACAATGACGTGTTGGAAGTGGAATCATTGCTGGTTGCAACAGATTTGGCAAAGGGACTCGTTGCGCCATTGTTGGAAGAAGTTGAATACGATGTTGCAACGGAATATTTGGATTCAATGGCAAGCGATGCATGACTGCCGTTGTTTCTCGTTTCTGCTTGTTGCCGGGACAACATGTTTAAATTGGATTTGGTCAAAGAGACATTTAATGCATCGGTTGCATTCGGTACAGATGCTTGCAGTTTTGATTCAGCTTGTTCAACTTGTTCAGCTTGTTTCATCATTTCATTCCATTCACTGACCACACATAACGTTGTTTTGTAATATTGAGCTCTTTCGCTGGCAGTAAGTGCTTCCCAAGGCAATAAATTGGAATCGTCATTGAACATGTATTCAAGCTCAGCAATGGAATCCAAATCATTTGGATCGACTCGAATGGTTGTGCGGCTGGTTTTAAACGAGGATTTTTTATTGGCAATAGTATTGTTGTGATCACGCAATTGATTAAGAATTGCGTCACTGCACAATCCAATTGCTTTGAGCTTGCGATTTTTTAATGATTCAGGCAGTTCTTCCCACGTAAGGCTGGCAACATTAATTTTGGCTTGGCCAATCGTTTCAATAAAGGGTTCATAGGTGTTGGGCAGTGTTGTGTTGAGTGTATCGGTTGAAGTTGAAGTGGGCGAGGAGGAGGCGACTAAAGTAGTTGACACAGCAGAGGAATGGTGTTTGACCAATCGTGTACTACGCCATTCTTCGTGAAGACGGTGCGCAACACGATTGACCAGAATTGTGTTGGCTTGCACAAAAGACTCACGACGTTTGATGGACATACGAACTTTGACTGGACGTACCGGAGATCCATCTTTGTAGTGGTAGATTGCAGAGGAAGAGGAACCACAACCCATGTTGGACTACAGGTACTAGAAGAATAAAAGAATGATATACCTGTGTAGTGAAAGAGAGCTCTTGGTTGGAACGTTACATGCAGCAACACATGTACATTAACAGTTTAACATCGGTTGGGTTTGGAGAGTTGTTGGTTGGAATGGTTTTTAGAGGGGGTCAAGACGGCGTTGCTGGCTAAAAGTATATTGAAAAACAGACTACTTGTTCAATTAATTTTTACAATTACCCGGGTACTAGTACCTGTACTACAATTAGTACCTCTAGGTGTAGTGAGACAGTACGAAACGTTTCTACCGGTAGTACTGGGTTAGAAGACTACTGCACAACACCCATCGAAGGTCGTCGTCTCGCCCCTTTGCCACGCACTGCACCACCTGTACCTTTTGATTTACCGCGGCTTTTGGGCACAAATTTTTTGCCACTGCCACCTGACGCAGCATGTAACATTTGTTGCTGCGATGTTTTCACTGGTCCTCCTTTTTTCTTGGGTGGGGGCCCACCTTTTCTTTGTGCGGGTTTACTACCTTTGTTGGGTGGTTGCGATGTTTTCATTGGTCCTCCTTTTTTCTTGGGCGGTGGTCCTCCTTTTCGTTGCGGTGGTTGACCTTTGCTTGGTGGTCCCTTTTTTTTATTTCTGTTCGATGGTGGTCCTCTTTCCTCTTCTGCTCTCGATTGCCGCAAAGCACTAATACCAGCCGCCAATTTTGTGGTGTACATGGTTAATTTTGCTTCCATGATTTCCAACAATTCAGGTTGAAACGTTTCAATTTCATATTCATGTACCACACCATCTTTAAAACACCGCAACGCCATTTTTTGTTTCCCATTGGCTTCACTACGAAAACTACGCCACGACATAATTTCCCAATACATGAACGATAAATTTGGGTTTTTTTTCGAGGTGAATTGAAAATCCATGGACAATATTTTCAATATTATTTTCGCTTCCCCAATTTTTTTCGTTTTCCGATCACCATAATTGGTGCGTTCTTCAAAACGATGGTAGACGTACCCATAACACTCCTCCCAACGATCGGGGACAATCAAAGCATCTTTTTGAATACCCGTTGAAATACGACGCACCCATTTACCCAGTTCTTCTTCGTTATCAAATTGAAACGTCCAAATTTTTTCCGGTGTTATGATATCCAACGACAGATCACCTGTTTAAAAAGAAAGCGCGAGGTGATGATGTACAATACAGTACACACAAGTATGAGTATGATATTGGTAAAAGATAATACAGGTAAACAACAACAAATGTGACAAAACGAGACAGTCCACCACAGTGCTACCTGTACCATAAAGGATAACAAACCAGAACAAACAAGATAACAATCTAGAACAAACAAGACAAAACGACAAAACATCCAACCACGAGTGGTATGTTTGAAACAACCATGTTTTTACCTGCTTTCGTATCAACAATGGAGGGTGAATAGACACGCAACGTCGTTGATAAGTCAACCCATGCTTTGGGCCATTTCCATTTGGCTCTTGGATTTTGTGGCAAACAAGCACAATTTTCATTTTGATATTCCGCCAAATAATGTCCTTGGGAGGTTCTGTAAACGGCGTAAAATTTCTTTTGGAATTTTTTATTAAACCCCATGAAACCACCCGCCCTTCGACCAATTTTCCCCGCAATGAGTGTTATGCCATAATCTTCGCTCAACGAGGGGGACATGGCCTTAAAACGAACAGGTGACGCCACCACTGATCGTTGCGACGAGGTCGATGCTTTTCGCAACGGTGAATCCACCATAAAAGAGGAACGACGTCGGTGTGGTGAAGACATACTTCCGGGACTCCCCATGCTTTTTCGACTCATATGGGTTGCATTGTCACCACGTACTTTGCCACCTGTAAAATTTTCCACGTGTGGTGTAAAGGTACCGGCAGAATCCATACCCAAGTCGTCCATCAATACAGCCACATAGGCTTCAATGGTTTTGCCGATCGAAGCGGGTTCAGCCGTTTCAACGGTGTAAGAAGAAACACCCTGGTCTTTGTCTGTTTGTTTGGAAGGATCAATGTAACGGAATGAAAAATGATGTTCAAATACACGCCATTGCGCTATTGTTCTTAAATTCCAACTTGTGATTTCAGCCCCCAACTTTTTGTGCAATCTTTTTTCATCCATTCTGGTAAAATCACCGCCGTAATCAAACACTTCCCAATGGCTGCCTGCATACAAAGTCAACCCCTCTTTGTTGATTTTTAGTACTTGTAAATTTTGTTTTTCTTCGGCACTGCAAATATCGTGGTATTTAGGTGCATGCACGGGAAAGTAATTCGCACCATGCACCAGTTGCGTTCGGGCCAATTCATGACGACCCACGGGTGCCGGCAAACGCACGTTGCCCGAAGAAGTCAATTTAAGATTTCGATTCGAGGGTGATTCACGTTCCAGCAGACATTTCAATTGTTCATGGTATTGTTCAAATTGATTGCCAGTTTTTTCCACTGGGTTGCACCACAAAAAGTAGGACGTACAAAGGTAGGGTTATTGGCCATTAGTGTTTGATGTGGCAAAAGGGCAAACAGGTAAGAACATTATTTGCAACGTGCGACTTACTTTGTTTTTCAAATTTCAAGACTTGTTGAGGAATCGTGGATTTTCTTTGGTGGGTTGGTCGTTTTTGTGGCGAAGCAGCAACTGCTTTATCACCTTGTAATCCTAAAAATTGGGTCGACGTAAGACGACGGTGCGCGCGTCCATTGAGGGCGGGTCTGCCTGCTTCGTCCACGCTTGTTTGGCCCGTTGAAATGAAATTCCCATCCAATGAAATTTCGGCGGAAACGCTCTCCATGGACAAATGACGGGATTTGCGGGGTTCATGGCTTGCTTGAGATCTGGGCGACATGGATGATTCTTCCAGGGGTTCAGGGTAACCCTCCCCAGTTTGTTTGTTGCCCATTTTGGTGCTGTGGGTGAATTTGGTCAAAGGAACGAGTGGAAAGCAGGATTGATGCAGGTTAGTATCTGTTTTTTTTTCAGGTACACGCCACAAAAAAAAGGGGAACAGAGGAATTGGGCGAACATAGTGCAGTGGTTGAAAAAATGTCGTGGGTGCCGGTGGTATATATAAGCACGTACAACTTATATCTTTGGATTGGGCTCCAGTTGGATTCCCAATGAAACCTAAGGAGATATCTCCCTAAATGAAACCACGAAGCCCCTTTCACTTGAATCTCTAAGCGAAGTCTGAAAATCTGGTATTAACTTTGATA
>Ga0115005_10004548_pt1 | contig 10971 bp, 9 predicted proteins | sample ArcOceMetagenome_FD_87163 | JGI IMG/M metagenome (GOLD analysis project Ga0115005, IMG submission 87163) | Marine eukaryotic phytoplankton communities from Arctic Ocean - Arctic Ocean - Greenland ARC118M Metagenome | ecosystem: Environmental > Aquatic > Marine > Oceanic | place: Arctic Ocean...
CCGGTAGTGGGACGAGACAATTGCAGAATACTATGGTGAGTGGTGGAAATTTATCTCTTCAAACCTGTCTATGCCTTAAAGATATTACACACGGTTTCATGACAAAAATTAGATTTCTAGAGCGCATTTAGGTTTTACCAATCTAACACCCCACTAGTCTTTACCTTACAGCTTGCTTAACGAGGTGGTTCAGTACACACCGGTACAAGAACATGATGGTTTGGAGACTGACGGAGGAATTGCGATTTTTCCTGTAAGGTATGGCGGAAATTTTTACCTATATTTTTGCAAAGACGCGAATTCCTCCGTAAAGTTGATTATTTACTTTACCGTATGCTTTGTTCCTTTTGGGATATACTAATGGCATGTATCTCTAGTCTAATATCTGGCAAAGGAATGTGAGGAATCCCTATATTTACTAGTGTACACTGACTAGACTACTACTTGCACCAGTCCATGTATGTATCAATCATTACAATTCGGGCGGGGGATTGAAATCCGCCCCTGCTTTTGATTCCATCTTGCGCTTGTTGAAATTCATATTCCATAATATTCCAATGATAATAATCATTAGGTAAATCAGCATTCGTTTGAAATCAGGTTCATCTGCTGGTTCGAGGTCTATTCTATTTTTTGCATCACCCGAGTGTGTTCCTCTGCTTCTTCCTGGTCTTCTCTTTCTTGGTGGTGTGCTTCTTTTGCCACCTGGTCTTCTACCTCTACCGCGAAGTGAACCTAATAGACCCGGCATTATCAGTGATAGATTTCGGTAGTTATAGTGCAACAGGTATAAATAATAGATGCACTACACTACACAGTCTACTGTTTGTTTTCTCAATTATGTATTCACTGTTTTGATTTCAATACATTCCAGAGTTGTTGGTATGTCATATCGGTACTGCTGCGGTAGAGTGATACTAACTTGAAGCTTGCTGGTGAACAACAAGAAGCGAGCAAGTGAGAGCTAAGTAAGCTGATGGGTTCGGTTGACTTTGGCGCCTTTATTTACTTGACTGATAACCTCTGGAAATCTTTCATCAGCCCTCCTCCAAGCCCTCTCAAGAAGACCACCACACCACCCGTAAACTTGGCAAAACACCGACCAACCCTAAGCTAATTCACTTCAGTTCAATTTGAAACCCAATTCAGTTCAGTTCAATTCAATTCAATTCAACAGCCAAGAAATTTTCAAATTCAAATTCAAGTTCAAATGGCATCTACAACTTTAGTCAACACGGCAGACGCGGCTGAACTCCGCCTCGTTCATTTCCTAGGAGACCACGATGCAACTTCACCCTTTGTCCTCTCCTGCGAATCCGCCATCACTCAAGCAGACGCAGCTTCACTCCTCACCACCATCACACGTCACCAACCTGCATTCAATAGGCTCATTTCAAATGAAGAGGGCGTTGGAGCATTCAGTCTCCTCAGCGCACTCCTCGACAGAGTCACCGATGCCAACCAGGCACAGGAGTTAATGAAGAATCTCGTCTCTGCCGTCGAAGCCGCCACTGGAAACGTCGATGACATCATTGGTAATAAGATTGAGATGCTCTGTGCATTGTATAATTTGAGAGCGGGTTCGGAAAAATGTTGGATTTTGGCAAGGATTTTGAACCTTGCTGCTTTCTCGGGGGATGAGGCATCGCTCATGACCCTCTTGCCGGGGAGAAAGAGCACACTTGGACAGCTTTTAGAAGGAAACAATTTGGAGAGACTGTTGGAGGGATTTGATTCCAATGATGGGGATAAGAGGGCATTGTATTCTGTTGCTGCCAAGGTTGTTGCAAAGGTTGCTCAAGTTTGCAAAGATAAGAATTTGGATAAGGAGGCGACGGCCGCTGATAGTGCCAAGCAAAAGTTCTTGCTTAAAATTTTGGCAACTTATTCTTCTACGGTGAGTCACACGGAACACGGCACGTCGTATATTGAACAACCTTGTAGCGATATACTTTAATGCAGTTCAGTCCAGTTCAGTGAAGTTGCGTTATGCATTCAAGTCATTGAGATTGTTGCATGGAAGAATGGGATGAGCTTCACTTGCATTTTTATTGCGCCCAACCTGTTTCCAGGTCCCATTCTTCTGCTGTTTCCACTGCGGCAACTATCTTATTCCCTCATTATTACCAAAACATATTACTCACCCATATCGATACACCCATCTACAGTCCGACTCCAACGACGAAACAAGATCCGCAGCGAAAGCGGCAGCAATTGGCGCAATCTGCGACCCTGTAACCCTCTTCTACGAACAAAGAATCATCATGTCCCTCCCACCCGTGGCAGATCTCAAAAACTCAGACAAGGAAATCTACGCCCTCCTCGAAATCTTCCAGCAAGGAAAACTAGAAGACTTTCAATCATTCATCAAATCCAACCCCAATACTTTGTCAAACAACAACATCTCCGAGGAAGATGCTATCCGACACATGCGTCTTTTATCACTTTGCAGTCTTGCTACTGAACATGAGGAAATTCCATATGCTGCGATTGCATCTACTCTTCAAGTTGATACATCGGTTGTTGAAGTTTGGGTCATTGATGCTGTTTCTTCTGGACTTTTGAGTGCCAAGATGGATCAGTTGCAGCAGGTTGTCATGGTGGAAAGATGTGTTGTGAGGAGATTTGGTATTGAACAGTGGAAGATATTGCAGGATAGGTTGAATGTATGGAAGACAAATGTTAAGAGTGTTTTAGATGGATTGAAACAGACTCAAGCTTAAGTCGTTTGGGAAGAAGACAAATCAAATAATCAGAAGGCAACGTACCCTAGTCGTGCTCTAGCAATTTTTCAACATTCAACATTGGCTTGCTTTTGTAATGTGATGAGTTAAAATAAATCGATTGAAGAACATACCAGTATGATGAGCACTACGCTTTCGAAATATTAGTGCGGAGGAAAAGGATGACTTAGAATCTTCCTAGCTGAATATCGCTTTAATTGCAAATTATCTAGCTTATCAACCGTATGGTGGTCATGCTATATGTTACCCATCTATGTCATGCTATATGTTACCCATCTATGTGCAATCACAATTCCCTATGTTTCGTTTCCTTGATTGTACAGTATTGGAGCTGTTTTGGTGCAGTATTACAGTAATTGCAGTAATGTAGACGAATCTTAAAACCTTATGTTTCGTTTTCTTGATTGGGTTGTAAATCAGGTGAGAAGTGGAAAGGACTGGAAAATGTACAGTATTTGGAGCTGCTTTGGTCTAGTATTATAGTAATTATAGTAATGTCACGTGGAAAGTAGTATACTCGCGTACCGATAGGATGTAACAGTGCTATGTTGCCGTGATTAATATTTTGATATTTACATGCAACTGCCTGCAATTACAGACATATTCAAATATTAGAGACCAAAGAAACACGCCAAAAGAGTGTATTCCGAAATTTAAAAACTGTAACTCGAGGTGTCTACAGTGTTCATTGATTGGTCTGCAAGTACGGATTCCCAACAACTCTTTGTTACTATATGATCGCCCTCCTCGTCTCCATCTGCCTCCCTCTTCCTATCCTGCTGCTGCTGCTTCTGCTGCTGGCGGTCATTTCTCTTCCTGCGCCGCTTAACGACCCTTTCATTTATCGTGCGTATTATTAAGGTATCGCGATGAAATCTGAACATACAGATTGTTAGAAGGATGTTCCTCGTCGCGTTCTGCCAGAATAATCGTACAAATGGCAACCTTTGATACTTTCTGTAGAGCTCCCAGATCTTCTTTTGCGCCATATAAATCTTCTTCCCCCCCACCCTCTCCATTGTACCAGTGCACGAAGGATCTTTTGGCAAACACAGCCACGTCTTTGCAGCTACAGCAAGAGAACAGGGTCCCAGAAGCGTATATACGAAAACTTCGTTCCAAAGCATCGGCTTTCCAAATAATGGCTGCAATAGCGCCCCGAGAAGAACTGATGTTCCCAGGATACCGGCTTTGATTGCAATGGCAGGGACGACCACGTATAAAATTGGTTTATCCCGCAAAAGAAGCCATATGCAAATGAAAAGAGACGGTACGTTGAAAGCAAGGTCCATGACCATTATGCTAATCCCTGTGGGGGCAGTTCTGGAAGCCATTGCTGGGATTAATTGCGCAACCCACATGATCGGAAATAGGGTGCCAAGGATTGCAAAGAGAGCCACCAGTTCACGTTTTGGTAAGGCTGCGTGTTCGTGTACCTTCATCATCCCCAATGCATCGAATGAAAGTCCTGAGAAAAGAAATATGATGGACCAAATACACGCGCAAAAGATTGACACGTACAAAAGGTATAGATCGTTAACGACTGCCTCGAATGTATATATACCATACGCGTAAAGAAGATAATCTACCATTCCGAACCAGAGTACTGCAGGACGGATGGATCTTTTCCTCCAGAACCAAATGGATGTGGGCCAGAGTGAGATTGCGACTATAAGGCTTACGATATCCTGAGATAGGCAACCGGGTAGGAATTCATCAGGTACTAAATCCTTATAGGTTCTTGCCGGATCCATAATACCACATGACGCAGTGATAATGGATTCGATGGAAGCCACTGTTGAAAGGAGCAGGGGAAATGTGGGATTGCTATGTACTTGTAATGATTGTGATTGTGATTGTGATTGCTGCTGTTGCGATACACTTGTATCTTCAAATGTAACTTTCTTCATGATCAATTAGTTCAGTTCTAAAGGTGTCCAAGACAGAAAAAATGAGTGGGAGTGAATGTTATCCTTTTTGAAGTAGTAGTATGGCGTCTTTGTTCGATTGTAGTACTTAGCGAAGTTTTGTTTCGATTGATTTTTATGAGGAGGATTTGAGAACAAGTGAGAAGGTGCTGGCGATTAGGGTTCTCTTTACTACACCTATGATGTGTTCGGAAAATTCTGAAGCAAACTTGTTACGACTGCTGCTTAGGATTCTCTTTACTACACCAAGCGACTACACCTATGATGATATGTTCGGAAAATAATGAGGAAGTTTGTTACGGCCCTTCCTTTAGGCTATTTGACGTTCCAAAATGTGATGACGCCTCATCCAGTCATGATCACCTCATTTTTGGAATTAGCGGTCATCTTCAATGTCCTACTACTGGTATTTACTTTATGTTCAACAGTATTGAAGAGAGGTTATGGTATCCTAACTACCCAATCATGTGCATGACAGGCTATAAAGTACGATTGTAGAATGTCTCTTTTAGAAAAGAACATCAGTACTGATTGATGCAGTCGGTCGTTGAGGCCACAACCGAATTTTGAGAATCTTCAACTATCACTCTAGAACAATCAATCAACCCTCTTCTGTTGTCAACTCCGCTTCAAGCCAAGCCAAGCCAAGCTCAGCTATAGAATACACGAAAGGATCTGTTTCAACAGACGATGATCGAACGGATACGAAGCTTTAATCATTACATTTAAAATCAGGCTTCACTAAACCAGAAAAATGTAGGTTGAATGAATCACACATAATATGTGTCATCAGTTTCAAGTTAGTTCGTTGAAGCCCAGTGCATTTCATGATGAGAATCTTCAACAATTAAATTATTGTACTTGTACGAGTAGATTCCTTCCTATCATTATTCCATACTAATTGATCTAAAATTCATTTTCCCATGATAGATAGTTCCAGACACACTCAAACAAACAAGCACTCAAAACAAACACTCCGTCACCGACAGTCATTCAGTCATTCTATTCAACATGAAATTCCTAGAAATCGACCGACTGGCCCAACTAACCGCTCAACTAACCGAAGCAACGATCTGCGAACGTGTCATCAATGGCCGCATCGAAGCGTTCACCATGAAACGTGCAGGCACAGACAAGAAATACGCTCACGCTCTTGGTGAAACGTATAAGAATGAAATCTTGGCGGAAGAAACCGAGTTTTCAAATCTACAGCGTATGCAGAGGAATAGAAGTGCCAGCGTCGAAAGCAGTCAAGGAGCTATCAATTTTAACAGTAACAGCAACAGCATCAGCGACAATCACAATATACGGAAAATGACGTGCCCCCCCTCTCCAAAGACGAAACGTGTGCGAATTGAAACACCTGACATGAACAAGAAGAGGGAGAGGAGCAATAGTCTTGGAAGCAGCACCATTGGGAGATTGCCGACCTTGCCGACGTCTGCGTTAAAAGCGTCCGCTATGCGAGCAAGATCTGATTCTTTCTTGCGAGTAAGGTCTAACTCCGCCGACGTCAATACAAAGAATATTGTCACGAACTTCCCCTACAGCAACTCACCCTTGGGAGATTTCCATGATACGTCCACACAACGTCTCATGACGGATCTTATACTGACGCTCAATGCCAGTTTTCCCGATTATGACTTTACGAGTACCAGGCCGAGTCACTTTTCTCATGTCCCATCTTCCACCGTTGCAATGAATCGGACCAATGAACGTCTTTCCGAGCTTGCAGCCTGTACGCCACAAGGTGATACATTTCTTCCTCAACTTTGGAATGCGATTGATGATGTCATTGATTTGAATGAATCGGAGATATATTCATATGTGCCACCGAGTAGGGATGATGACGATGATCCACTGAGTTTCCTCGCGGATTCACTGGATGGTACCGATTCCGCAATGCCATTGTGGACATTTAACTTCTTCTTTGTTAACAAGGCTCTCAAGAGGATTGTGCTGATTACATGTGTGCAGACAATGAGGACAGAGGTCGGTGTTGACAATGATGATGATGATGATGATAGTGTTGTGAAGGAAGCAGAGACGGCAGACTTTGGGAGTCCTGGGAGAATACTACGCACTGGAAGCTCAAGGTTTGATGGAAACACGATGGATGATGAAGATGGGGGAGGAGTCGACTACGATATGGAAGATGGCATGAATCAAGCAGTATCACCACCTGCTACAATGGCATAAAGGATCAAAAGCAAAGAGCAGAGATCCACAAATTGCTCACATTTATAGAGATTTTATGTTGTATTGCATGCATGGGGGGTTGTGATGGCCAAAAAGACACAAGAATCATCAAAAACATGCGATGGCTGTCACTTGCACTTATAATATTTTCGAACTTATATTGACAATGCTCACAACGAAATGTTTTTATTGTACAGTTTTATATATATTTTAAAATACACGCGCCATTACACGAATTGTATGATACTACTGTCTACTAATAGGGAACATTCAAGCGCAAACGACTAGCAATCCTTCTCCCCCTCTCCTGTGAAATCTTTTTAGTTGGCGTCCCTCCGCGCAGTAACTCAACTTGAGATTTATCAGCACTCCACCTTGCCCCCTCTCCGACACATGTGTCATTCTTGTATCTTCTCAAGTCAACACTTCCATCAAAAGCGTAAAAATATCCAGTCCCTTCTCTCTTCCCAAATTTCCATTCCCCTTTATATACCGAACCTGTCGTGAAGTACCATTTTCCCTCGCCATGCTTCCAATCGTTTGCCCACTCTCCTTCATACCTCGACCCATCATCATATTGCATGGTACCATACGAACGTCGCTTTCCATCGATGCCAGTTGGACCTACATAAGTCCCCCAGTGATATCCATCGATTAATCTTTTGCCCTTGTGATATAAAGATGATGAAAATCCACTGGTATCTGGAACAAATGCTGTTGCAGCCAATGTTACTAGTTCGGGTTCGGGTCCGGTTTCCTTTACGTTTTTAGGGGGATCGGGTTCGGGAATCGTTTCAGGAAGTTGTAATACACACATACCTTCCACGCTGATTGGGATTGGGGGAGCGGAAGGCGCAGGTTCTTCTAAGAGAGAGGAGGGAGGGTAAATAAGTTCTGCTTGAGGTTGAGGTTCATTATTTGTATCTGCAGAAGGAGAAGGCTGATACGGCGACAAAGGCGGTGGAATACCTTGTCGTGGAACTGAAGCAGTAATAGCATTCTTGTGGCATACACGACACACTCCATTGAGAACGTGAGAGTCTGTTATTGGTTTTAGCTCCTTCTTCAGAAAACCTTTCATCGTGTGAGTTTTTTGACCACATCCAGGGCATGAATAATCCGACATATTCAAGTTTGGGATACCCGAATTGATTGATTGATTGATTGATTGATTGATTATATTTTGTGTTGAAATAGTTTGTCGTTTCAATTTGCACAAAAGTAAAGTAGTGTGTGTCGTTGTACTGTCGAGTTGTGGCGTTTAGGAATCGAAGTATTTAGGAATGCAATCGAATGGAAAATCAAAAACTGACCAAATTCAAAAATTCAAAAATAATAGTAACCATTGAGGAATCAAATCTTAGTTGTGTTTATTGAATATCAGTACAGCGTACTCACTTTGAACTTCGTGCTCACAATTTCCTCAACAAGGCCACACAAACAATATATACCTACGTCAATGTATTATCTTTTCATGTATACTGCACTGTTCCATCCATCCATACAGTCGAAACATGACTTTTTCAATGTTCACTCTAAACATAACTTGAACTGCCAAGAGTACTGCCAAGCGTAGACGATCCAGCAGATCCAAGTGTAGATGATCCAACAGATCCATCATCAGAACTGGCATCACTCGGGGATCTCCTGACATATCGCTTCTGCGGTGAAATAAGTCCATTACGCAATGACTTGAGAAGTAAATCAGTCATCTGATGATGAATAAAGCACGAAAATACCGAAAGCGTAGCTACCAAAGTAGACAGGATTAACAATGCGGTTTTCTGCCCTCCAGTAATGACACCATCGATGTTACTGAATTGGGAGCTGCTAACATAAATTTCACCATAGGCATCATATGTTCCATAACGGACGCTTTCAATAAAAGAACATGTATGCTCATCTTGTGTTTCTGCATTGTTATTATAGTAATCATCAGAATATACCTTTCCAAGATCGTATGCAAGGTTTTCGTCGCACTGTCCACTGTTCTCGTAGACATTATTACAAAACAGATTCTGGGAATTGTAAAAAGGTGCATATTGCTAACAAGGGGAAAAGAAAAGAGTGTCAGAGTATTGGATAAATGCAAAATTTGGGAGACCAAAACGAGCGAGTATTTCTTGAAGCAACTTACGCTGGCACTGCAATCCAAGCACAAGACATCTTCCTGAGAAGATGCGAAGACATCAGTATCGAAGTCATCACCAAGAAAATTTGATACACTGACGGAATCACCAGCATCTTGGGCGCAATGATTGTCGTAGAAAATACCCATCTCAATGGTACCAGTTCGAGGGTCACAGTGAGGAGACACATAGTAATCATCCTTTGCTTGGCAGCCAAAGTAACCCTGCATTGCATCATAGTCAACACTTGTGCTGTTGTCATCATCATTATTATTACAGCTGTTTAGAACATTACTACACTGCGTAGAGTAAGTATAGCAGGCATCTGAGTTACTGCTTTGGTATGCATTCGAAGCAGTCTGATTTGCGTAGAGGTCGTCGTCAAAGTAATTTGCATACGATGAGCTTGCTGCACATGAATTACAGAAAGAGCAAAAGGTTTCCTCCTTATTGGCTTGATATTTCATCACGATGGTCATGTATTCTGAGACATCCATTGCATACTCACCGTAACCAGACATACAACCATATCGAGAGTTTGTATTACACGAACGTTTGGGACAAAGCCGTAGAATAACGACATCATCGGTAACCATGGACGAATATTGACCCCTTTGTACTGCAGTTACGCTATAACGTTGTACCTTCTGACAAGTAGCATACTTCAGCGCATACCCATTAAAGTTGATAGCTTTGTCGATCTGAAAGTAATCGTCATCTCCACCCGCAGAATAGCCAGTGTAATTCGATGCGTCATCTCCAGCATAGTAAGCGTTTCCAAGTTTCCTTCTGCGAGTTGACTCGTCAGAGCCAAGTCCGAGCTTGTGACTGAACGCCTTGCCACCTGAAGCAATCAATTGGCTTTCATATTCCTCAAGTGGCATAGCCTTTTCTAGAAGAAGGTGATTAAGTCCGTCTTCATGAGCTGAGGCACGACCAACGGCCATTCCCAATAGTGCAGATACCGATGTGAAAAAAACCTTCATTAGCTTTGCTTTTATGTTTTTCTTTGGAATACCACTATTGTATCATTTGATACTTGCTAATCGAGATTAGACACCACCAACAACCACCACACCTCGAAAGTCGTTTTTTTGCGAATGAAAATGTGCCAAACTAATTTAGCCAATCATCAAGTTCAAGTGTTCTCCCTTACTTACCTTCACGGTTTAGTAGGTTGCGCGAAGCAGAACGATTTCTTCTGAAATGTTTTGATTCCGGCGCGCATCGACATCTGAAATTTTGTGCGTCTGCCAATGACCAGAAACGTCTGGGACAGACGGCGAAGAAAATTGATGGCTCTCATGACAAGTCACAATTGTTTCAATCCACTTGAACTGCGAAGCATTCACCTAGAGGTAGTAACAACTAGATCTATTGACATTATCACTACTAACGTGCACTCGTATTTTTATTTCTCCTCTGCTGCACTCTTTTCTTCAGTATGCGTGACGGTTCTTTGGAGAGTTCTGTGTTGGATTTGGATGTCCTTGAGCAATTTATTGCTCCTGTTGCTTCGGCGGCAGTTGTTGCACCTGCGGTGGTGCTTGCGGCGTCTGCGGCGCCTGCGCCTCTTCGGCGTGTTTCACAGTTTACTAGTCCCGTGGCTCCGTCCGCTATTGCGAGTGTGTAGAAGGTGGATGGCAGGGGGGAGATGACGCTATGCTAGATGAGTCTGTCAAGATTGACTTGCGAAATGCTGTTGCGTCAGGTACAAAGGTTTCAGGTCGTGGTTCAAGGCTTGATTCAGTGCCCAAGTCTCCTCCTTCGTCTGTCAAGGTGGAGTATTCACTTTTTCATCTGGGCAAAGCCAGCAATGTTTGTGGAGCCTCGGTTGGCTTGAAGATGGATGCTCCGTTTTGCTTGAAACCTGCTGGTACCTGCGAGATTACATCGCACAAGGATAGACATCTGTTTTGCCTTGGAGCATGCCTAGTGCTTAGATTTACTACCCCAGTTGGAAATGAAGTC
>Ga0115005_10004552_pt1 | contig 10967 bp, 11 predicted proteins | sample ArcOceMetagenome_FD_87163 | JGI IMG/M metagenome (GOLD analysis project Ga0115005, IMG submission 87163) | Marine eukaryotic phytoplankton communities from Arctic Ocean - Arctic Ocean - Greenland ARC118M Metagenome | ecosystem: Environmental > Aquatic > Marine > Oceanic | place: Arctic Ocean...
ACGGGTTCATTACCTTCTCTGCCATGTCTTTGCGTTTTATATTTTGCCTTGAACTACTTTCAGTTGTGCAAGCAATCAGTGCTGCCATAGTTGACGTCTTTGTAAATCGAATGTTCTACGAGTATGTTGAATGTTCTTGAGAATGTTTGATTTGTTTAACTGATTCTCCGTTTCGATTTTCGAGCAAGTCGTCACCAAAGTCTCTTCAAGTGTCAGCTCTTCTTCCACGATCCACGGAATTAAAGCCAAAAAGGTGTTAAAAAGTCCATTCTTCGACTGGGAAGGCCTAATGAGGAGTCATTGGTCGTAACTGTTCACAAAAAGCAACAGCAAGTCACCAAAGTGTCAAAACACAACCGAAGCGAACCCTACGCTTGCAAGCTGTTAGTTTTTGCTTTACAAGAATTTAATAATGCATCTTCCAATCTTACTTCTATTTACATCAATGATCTTGCCGAGAACAAAGAAAAGCATGTCCTGGTATTTCACAGCAGCGATCAATGGCCAAAAGTTTCCCGAAGCCAGCATCCACTTCTCTGACAGCGCTTCTGAAGAACAAGACCTATCAGTAGGCAGAAATTGGATGGAACACCTTGAAAACCAAGAAGTACATGGTTATCCCGGGGCATACGATGTTCTCCGATGCGACTTGATTAAAACTAGCACTTCTCCTTCTGCTAACTTCAAAGTCTGGGGCCAAGACTATCATTTGAACAGATTGGAAAAGTCCTACAAGGTGCTGACCAACCACATTGTGCAGTCTAACGAGAAGCGTGATGGAATTGTAGTTCAACCCAGTGCTCTGAAAGCTGCACACGAAGAGAGCAGTGCTATCATGAACACTCTTTTGAAGAAAATGGTTGAGCACGAAGAAAGTCACGTCAAAATAGAAGCACAAGACCACGATGTTGTGTGTGAAATTATACGTGTTACATTGCTCTGGACTCCCTTGTTTGATGATGACTCACATAAGATATTTGTTCGAGGCCATGCGAGTGCTAGTGGACAAATAATGGATCCTAACGCAACACCCAAATATATTGTCGCGACGGTGGCACTTCCAAATAATTGTTCTTCATCACAATCTGGTGGAATCCTAAATGAGCTTCCAGATAGGCACATTTCACCCCATGCCAAGATATCATCGTGGTCCAGTAAGCGAAGACCGCTCGAGAAGAAGGAAACATTTATGCCTGGCGGAGTTGCAGAAGTCCTCCTAATTGAAGAAAACAAAACCGCAAACAAACAGTTTGTTCTAGAGGGATTAACTTCCAATTTCTTTGCCATTTATCGTGATGGTAGTATTTGTACTGCGCCAGATGGTGTCCTTTTAGGATATGTCCGACATTTAATTTTGGAATGTGCAGAGACCTGCGATTTGAGGGTCGACGAACGTCCCATCGACTTGAATGATGGTGCAAAAGGTCTTTGGGCTGAAACCTTCATCACCTCCTCTTCGCGTTTGATTTACCCTATCAATAAGATATTGATTCCGGACTATGAAGTGCAAATTGAGAATGAAGGTGAAGGTCTCAATTGGAAAACTTATTGGGAACTCGACGATACAATTGACACAAAATATCATAAATGGCATCACTTGTTGAGTGAGATCCTCAAGCGTGGGGGATACTAAAAGTAACGATGCAAATATTCATATCAAGTTTTGTTCAGTTTGGTATTAATAATTAAACCATGTGTTTATGCAGGAATATAAAATGTATTGACCGAATTGACAGGGTCGAGCAAAATTTCAATAACGGCCCCGCCCTTCTCTTTTACCAAATCGCGTTCTATCGCACTTGATGTTGTCTCCTTAATTTGAGAATTATTAAAGTCATGAGCTTTCTGCAATATATTTTGTACATGCTCAGGCTCTACGATCAAGTGGACATCGCCACTTTGCAGAGTCATGCTCAGTGTGAAATCAACAAATTCTAATTCTAGCCGAAAAACTCGTTTAGGATTGCTTTCATCGGTTGTGAATTCGTAGGATAGCTGAGTCACGTTTTCCATTAGATCGAGAAGGTTACTAAGTTGACAAGATGCAGATAAACAAATATACAACGGCAGCAGTAGCACAGGGAGATGGGGAGAGGAGAGTTCCAGTGAAGAGTACCTGGTTGTGTACCGGTAGTATGTGTTGCAGAGCTCCTATGATGAACAACTTTGATACCTTTGGTTGAAAAAAGAACCTCAAACCCCACCCCTCCTGCTGTGTGTGTTTCGTCTCACTTTTTGATAAAACGTTTATTTAAACCGTTAACATTGAGCTACACAGCAAACAAGAAAAACCGAAGGTGTTGCGGTGGTGTTGCGATACACTACTGGTACCGTCGTATGTAATGTATTCAATAACCTTTGAACAATTTTCACCTACAACAGCCAACACGTTAGTGTACGCAAAGGTCGAAGGATACTGAACACAACTAAACAAGCCTTTTTTAACAATTTCGTGTATGTTTTTTTTGTTTCTCTGTACATCACTTTTTGTACCCAGAACTACAGCATGTTCTTTCATTTTACACAAGCAAAAGGCTTCATACCAATCTGCATCTAAACTTGTAGAGTTAAAGGTAGTGCCTGAGCCTTGGAGCTGCATTGCAACCCTTGATTCCGATTCTGAAGACGAAGGGGATACTGTTAATCTTAGGATAGTTGACAAACAGCATACAGTATCTTCGCAAAATGGAGGAATGCAATACTCGTTGTCATCGCCACGAGAATGGATGGAGGCCATCGAAGCACAGGATGGATGCCACGGAGCGTACACGGTTTTGAGGTGTGATTTGAAGTCAAGGACAGACACAGGGAATCCTAGAGTGTGGGGACAGCTGTTCCACCAAGACAGAATGTCGTCGTCTTTCTCCGCATTATGTAACAATTCTTCTTTCTCGGCATCTTCGATCGCAGTGGCCACCGATGCAAGTAGACGAATCATAGATACCATTATAAACCGTGCAAAAAAGTCGCTAATATTTGAGGGCTCAGAAGATGAAATCAAAGTCATCATGGTCACCCTTTTGTGGCAGAAAAGGGAAAGGAATCCAAATGATATCCTTGTTCGAGGTCATGCATTTAGCTCCAACCTCTCATCAATACCATGTCAATACAATCCACTTCCTACGAAAGCCACAATTGCGATACCAAGGGATAGAGCGGCTCAGCTACCATCACGATACGATCAAACACCCAGGGCAAAACTTTCATCTTGGTGCAGTGAGAGAAGACCTCTTGAAGAACACTTCAAAACTCCTGATATAGGTGAAGTAATCCTGTCGAGACAATGCGAACCGGAGCAAGGGCACACATTCGAGCTGCTGGAAGGTTTGACGTCAAATTTATTCATAGTTTACACTGATGGGACCATCCGAACACCAACCGATACAGTTCTTGATGGCTATGCCCGCAGTTTGGTGATAGAATCGGCCAAGCGCAATGGATTGGAGCTTAGTAACAACCCCATTTTGTTGGAAGATGCAAAGAATAATCTTTGGGCTGAAGCTTTTGTTACCTCTTCCATTCGAATTATCATTCCAGTAGGAAGCATCTTGATTCCAGACTACACAAACGAAGACGAAATTCGTTTCGAGGAAGTGTGGTCTGAATCTCCTTTGTCATCTTTACCATGGAATGTGCGAAGGTGGGAGCTGCTATACAAAGATATACTATGATAAAAAAATAATGCAATCTTTCCTCGTCTTCATACAGCATTGCTATTACATCACTTAAATGTTGCAAAGGAATTTGTTTGTTTCATTTAATTTTTTTAGAATTGCACGTTTACTCTTCGTTCTCGTGGTAAACAGCGTTAGCAATACGGTCAAGATCCTGCTGTCCAACACGGGTCATTCTACGTCCACCAGCCGCACAGGGTTCTGCTACCTTCATGGTCTCAAGCTGAATGAGGACACTGCGGATGATTCCAGCATTAGCCTTTTTGAAATGTTGTGCTCTAACTCCGTTCTTGAAAGCTCCTCCGTACCACTTTCTGAGAGCGCCTACTCCTAAACCAGGGCGAATGTATACCTTACGTGCGATTGAAGCAGCACGAATGTAATACCAATCGTCTCCGTAAGGAGCAAGCTCCTTGAAGGTTCCGGTCTTGACAAGATCAGCCCATACAGGGAGCTCGAACTTATCAGAATTCTTCAAGTGCTCAGCATATGCCTTAATGAAAGCATCAGCAGCTACGTCACGTACGCAAATTCCACGCTCTTCCTCAGCCATTTTATTATTGCTATCGAGAAGAAATAAGTATGTGTGAGAAAATTATGGATGGAAGAGGAGGCAAATCATTTGAGTCTGCTGGAGAAGACAGCAGCTGTCCATCGATAATCTGATTTTTTGAAGTCTTTCGCGACTGCCAATCTCTATGCGTGGTGAAGACAAACTCTTCCGGTAATGTCCACCCTATGAGAGGTCATTTCGTTCAATGTTAGGTATAGGCATCATTTCTGTTAACAGATGAACAGCCTACATATCTCTCTTGCGTTGCATATCAGCTGTCAACAACTAGATCTAACACGTGACGCTTTTCTTCCACACTCTGCGATTGTTGTGTGTAGAGGTATCTTTCAGATGTCGATGAGCTTGCTTATCTTTCCTCCAGACGTGATGAGGACCCTGTTGGGATCTCTCCGTGGTCTCACCTTACTTGAATATATCGATCGAGTAGTAGGAGCTTCAAGGTGCCGGTCGATTAAATCCTAATAACGCATAAAAAAGCTAGTATGAAGAGGTAACTTCGAGGGGTGGAAAATATCGCTCCCCCATCCCGACCCTAGTGGCATAAAAATATACAGTTCGATCACTTTTTGTGTCATCATGTTTTCTGACGATTCATCATGGTCTCTTCTGACGAGTTAAATACAAATATTACGAAAAATCTTCAGAATAGGCAATTCTGCTCGCAAGTCAATAAAACATGAATATCTAAACAGAGAAAAAATTGAAATGAACAGTAATGCATTTTGTACAACATCGTTCGCATTGCAATGCCACAGAAAACCTGCAGAAAAGAGATATTTTCGAATTTAGTCTACTTTCCTGTAGAAAATGGTCATGATCGACTTGTTAAGTAGGTTTCTCAGCTCTTATATAAATAAATCGCAAAGTGCCCTACGTCATCCACCTTTTAGTTTTTTTCCACTTCTTTGTTTTTACAAAAACAGCAAAGAAATAACTATCAGTCCAAACCAGAAGCTCTCTTGAAAACAATACACCTGTTTCCATACCCAAACCACACTATATTATAAGCATCTAGAATCGTATACTAACGTACGTGTTGAATAGGGCTCACAAGAAGAAGAAAGATCAACGCAAACAAGGTCAAACACGAACACCGTGGATTTATACGTCAAAAGCACAGGAAAATCACGTTAAACGAACGACCTTCCGAACTCTACCATCGCAATATAATCAATCATGACAAACGATACCTCACGAAGAAAGACTAACAAGGCACCTACTAGCAGAAGCACAATAAACGGAAGTGCTACGGCAAGCAACAACGGAGACATATCCGACGACTCTAGGATCAGCCTCGGCAATAACTCGTTTGGCTTTAACTTTGACAGCGAGGAGTGCAACCCATCGCCAGTCAACTCGGATGCTGGTACCAAGAGCGACGAGGATAACGGAACTGCAGCTAAGGATCAGCAGCAGAAAGATCAGTTGGCTCTGGCCATTCAGAACGCTCCCGCTGTAGGCAGTCCAAGGGATTCAGTTGGAGGTGGAGTGTCCACCAGTATCACGCACCATACTGCCGCTGCTGCAAATGTCAGCCAGTTGCAAAGTATTGCTGCAAAGTGTGGTATCAATGCCTCTAACTTATCAATACCATCGCAAGGAATTCAAGAGTTAAACATGAATTCAAGTAAGTCGCTTACCTCACCGGTACGGGTCTCTACCAACCAACTCGGGGCGGATCGTCTTTTCCAGAATGTGTTCTTCTCATTTTATATTTTGGCTGACTTTCTTTTATCTTTTTCCAAACCATTACAGCATCGAACCAAAATGTGAAGCGAAAAGCCAGTAGCGAATCTTCCCACGGATACAAGTCAGACGATGATGAAAGTCTTGCAAGTTGCAACCTTGCTGACCATGCTACTTCGAACAAGATGGACGCCGATATGATGCAGCCTATGCAACAACCTTCTCAACAGGGAGTTATGAACGACCAGCCCCGATCAAAGAAGAAGAGAATCAACGATGTTAAGAGAGAAGAACGTAATGCAAGGGAGAAGGAACGCAGTTACCGCATCACATCTCAAATCAACGAATTGCGGAACTTGCTTTCTACCGGCGGAGTGATCGTTCCCAAAGGAACTAAGAATGCAGTTTTATCCGAAGCAGCAAACTACATTCGTGTATTACAGCAACACCAATTCAAGTCGGAAATGTAAGTGTCACATGATCGGCATTCACTTTTGGCGAGCAATAGCTTATGCTCATTTTCATTCTAAAACATCGATTTCTTCACTTTTACTCCCATCAGACATCGGCAACAACTGATACAGCAAATGCAAATGATCGGAAGCGGTCAACTTGGTCCACAAGCGGCAAGTGCAATTAGACATGTGGCAGCTAAAACTGGAGTTTGGTCTCTTGGCAGCTTTGGCGGAGTCCCACCCCGTTCTGCCATGACAACTGGAGATAGCGTGCCTAGCGCTGTTGGCCAGAGCACTAATGTTTCAAATGCATCCAGCGAGCAGACTGATAATGGTGTAGATAACTCTTCTACTACCACATCAGTCACCGCTGTCACCACAGCACCAAACAATCAATTGATGAAAGATATTGGAGATAATGACTATCGATTCGTCTTCAACTCTTGCGCTATCGGGATGGTAAGTAGTACATTAGTATTTCATAAGTCTCGCGTCTATTTGTGACTAATCTCAAATCCACATTTTGTATCATTCAGGCAATTGCATCCATGGGTGGCGCATTCATTGATTGTAACAAGCTCTTTATCCAACTTTCTGAATACACCAAACAAGAAATTTGTGGATTAACCATCTTCAACCTAACCGCAAAAAATGACCTCCAGAACGCTTTTGACTTGATTAGTCAAATGATCTCTCCTCCCGCCGACAGTTGCACACTTGCACCATCGTGTATGCTTCGAGGAAACATGAAGAATCGTGCTGACCTTGGTCTCAACATCACCTTAATCAAGGACGAAGGAGGAATAGCCAAGTGTTTCTGTGTCACTCTCATCAATGCTCCTACTTCACAATATGAAGCTCCTGTCCATGCTACCGCTGACGCAATACGAGGCGGAGCAGCCGAAATTGATACAGACAAGCAAGGGAATCTGTCCAAGCCCGCATTTACGACTGGATAACCAGTCATTTCATTTGGAGCAATGTTTACGTTTTCCTCTGGAAGATTTACAAAGCTCTGTCATTTATTTGTCTCTCGCTGTGTTTCTAAAATTAATGAACGCGATCTTCGAAATTCGCGGCCTCACATACACTTCTTGACGCCTAGTTGTCCGTGTGACTTCACCACCGCAAGATCATCTTTGCACAACTGGCAAGGGAGTTGCGTTCACACCTTCATCGGGGACGAAGGAAGAAGAAGCGCCTCAAAATCGAAAGAAATCATTCGAGAATTTCTAGGACGTACTTCAGAGTCCACGTTTTCGAAAACAGTTACAAAGAAACGGACCCTGAACGCACGAGTGTACATCTTTAAATCTATCTAAATTGAATTCTATATTTACTGTTTGAAAAAGTCGTTTCTTTATGGCCACCATGCTCTTCCAATTTGTGGCTTCTTTGTAGTTATGTCTTTCCATCTCTCCAAAGGCCACATGACCCTTACAGCTCTCCCTAGCAGCAGCTTCTTGCTGACAGACCCATTGAAACCAGAATTTCCGTTAGTATCCGATTCTAACCAAAGACTGTAAGGATCGACATGTTCAATTTTATGGAGTGATGCTTTTGGTCTCATTCTTTGCCCTCCCAGACCTACCACTCTTTTGATCTCAACAGATCCCATGTCTTGTGGGTTTATGAAAACTGCAACTTCCCCTGGCATTAATATTGGCGGCGATCTCCAAAATGTGAAGTTATCAATTGGAGCTTTCCCTGCTGCTGCATCCATTCTGAGCGATTTTCTTCTATCAATATCTTCTTCCAATCTATCATTATCATCAACTAAATCATTCACTGTTATCTTTGGTTGAAAGAATGCCGGCAAGAGCTCTCCTTTTTGAATGAGAACTAAATCCCCCTGTTTCAGATCTGGAACCATATCATCATTTTTTACCTTTTGAATTGAAAAGAAAGTATCATTGAAGTAGATCAGAGGTGGAATCACCAACGCAGAACTCATGCGTAATAATTTACTAGATGCTTGTGACATCTGGCTTGGCTTCTTCAGTTTGTTTAGGATTAGTTTGGATTCGTTCACTGTCAACCAACCTACCCCTAGTTACGATCATAAGTTGTGATTTGCTATTACACAACACCTACACCCCACGTGAACATATTCAACATTGACGCTTGCCGCTTGCTTGCTTGCAAGAGAAGTTTCCTGGCCCTGGTAGGGCTGATCTCTTTCCTCTTTTCCTCCTCCTCCTCCTCCTCCTCCTCCTCCTCCTCCTCTCCTCGCGGGCAGGCGGGCACAAATCTTGGTCGGTTTGGTGGGCGTCTTTTCGGCTACTTTTGCCTTTTCACACACGCGTTGAATTTTGCCAATTAAAAAATTGACGACTATCGATTGTATTCCAAGACAAAGTGACCGTTGAGAACTAAAATAGACAAAAGAGGAAGTCACCATTGGTTTTTCGATATCGCTCACAACTACTCTTGAGTTTCTGGTGTAAAGTGAGCAGGAACAAGCCCTTCATTCATCAATTCTCTTCTAAAAAGCAAGTATCTACAATTGCTAGCTATACAGGAAAGAATCAAGATGTTTAGCTGCTGGAGCTCAACGGATGAGACTGCGAAGACTGCTTCTTCTAAAACTTCTGTGCCTTCTACAATATTCTGCGGCTTTACCAATGCCTTTGACTCCATTCGAGAGGAAGAACGTGAAGAAGATCTGCTGTTATCTTCCCCGAACGTATCAGAGCGTGATACTGATGCATCAAGAGTGTTAGCTGAATACCACACCGAAGACGACGACGACTCTACAGTTGTTTCGAGTTCTGGAGTATCTGTTTTGTCCATCGACTATAATGATGCCGACAACGTTGTCGACGGAAGAGAAAAGGTTGATCTTTCAGGAATTGGTGACGACGACGATGAAAGCACCGTCGCTGGTTACGACGGAGAAGAGGACAACAATGCCATTCCTATCGAACCCGAAAAAAATACAAATAACGACCTGAAGCGAAATTCCTCTTACGCCGCCTTAGATAGAAAGCGGTCGAGCGGCTCGGCACCGTCAAGTGACAGACACCATGGAAATCTTTCAAACTCTAACCAGATTATAGAGTCAATCAAATTCAAAGGACATCCAAAAGCAGCAGCAAAGAGGAAGGATCTCCTCAAGACCCTGAAGCAAAATATATCTTCGCATGGACGGTATTCTCTCAAGGTTGCAGATGCCCTCAAAGAGCTCGCCATGTTTCATGAAACTTGTGCTCAAAGTGATATTTCACTTACACTATATCAGGAGTCGCTCGATGTATATAGCTCAAAACTTGGCGACCACGACTCAAATGTTACCGACTTGCAAATGCGACTGGGAAGGGTAAATGAAAATCTTGGAAACGACAACGAAGCGCTGCAATGGTATGCTCGAGCGTTACATATGATCGTTGACATGTCAGGGAACTTTGATCTTACTGCATGTGACATTCGAGTCAGCATCTCTAAAATCATTCACAGTAAAGACTTTCATAAAGAAGCCGTTAAAGAGCTCAAGAAAGCCTTGAAGGGTTACAGAGATTACCATGGCGATGAACACGAATCTGTTGCAGAAACTGTGGATCTCATCGCAGATTTCTACACTAGCAGTGGCAATCATGGAAAGGCCAATAATGTGCGTAGCGAGCTTGTGAAATTAAGAGTTGCATTGCATGGGACCAAATCTCCGGAGGTTGCTGAAGCATTGAAGAAATGGGCATCCTGTCATGAAGCTGTCGGGGACCTGCACGGAGCTCTGCGTGTTATGAAGCAATCGTATGTTATGTTTCACGACGTCGAGGGTGCTGACGGAATGAGTGCCGAGGAAACATTGGAGAAGATTGGATTCCTTTACAGTAAAATGGACAGAGCTGAGAAGGCAATAAAAGCCCATACAAGTGTTGCGCTGACTCGGAAAAAAAGATACGGGGAACACAGTGTGGAGCTAGCTGCATCATACTTGAATTTGGGTAGAGCCTATGTGGACGACAACAAGCCGGAGAGAGCCTTGAAAGCACTCAACAGAGCAATGACGTGTTACGGTAAAGCGAACGAGGCAAACAATGATTATATTTGCGAGCTAATGGAGGCATTGCATTCCATTGGCATGTTGCATTTGAAAACAGCAGATCACGAGAAGGCTTTGAAAACATTTCAGAAGGAGAAATCAGTGAGACAGCGTTACATGGAATATGACCAACTTGGCCTTGCAGGAGCGGCCAAATGTCTTGGAGAGGCAAAGTGCGCATTATCCAAGTTCGCAGAGAGCAAAGACACATTAGTAGAGGCTCTCCAAATATATGACCGAGTTGACGGTCGTAAAACTTTATTTGCGGAAACCATGTACATCTGCGGGCAGGCATTTGAGGGTCTCAACGACGAAAGCCGTGCGTTTACATGCTACAAGGAGGCTGTACAGATTTTCGCAGCGAATGGCTATGATGAAGATCATCCACCGATGAAAGAAGTAGTATTGAAGCTTTTATCAATGGGTCTACACGACATTACGTCATTGACACCTTCGCTACGATGCCAAATGATCGACGGCGAAAGTCAAACGTTTGAGTTTTAAAAAATCAACTGGACTTCTCAAATTGGAATCCT
>Ga0115005_10004555_pt1 | contig 10964 bp, 8 predicted proteins | sample ArcOceMetagenome_FD_87163 | JGI IMG/M metagenome (GOLD analysis project Ga0115005, IMG submission 87163) | Marine eukaryotic phytoplankton communities from Arctic Ocean - Arctic Ocean - Greenland ARC118M Metagenome | ecosystem: Environmental > Aquatic > Marine > Oceanic | place: Arctic Ocean...
CTTGTTGGTTTTCAAATCATTTCATTTATTTTATGGAAATAAGGGGACAACGTTTACGAACAAGCTTAGTGGTCAAAGACAAGTGGTAGAGAAACAAAACAACATCAGAATTGATTACTGGCGTATTAATCAATTTGACAAAACCACAATAACCGCACTTAACTCTAAAATTAACCAGCAACTCAGCCAACTGCAAAACATAAGAAATCAAGTTAACAACAAATTAATTTAAATATTAAAATCAATAGCTTATCGCACTGAAAGCACTAAATCATCATTGGGTATTTCGACCCTACTTTCTGAAATCAGTACTGATGCAGCTGTATCAAAATAGATTGTTGCCTACTATAATTTTATTCAAGGGAAAGAGCGTGCTGGTATCGAGCGTGCAGTATTAAATAATACCTTTATTGAAGATAAATTTCCTGAAGGCATGTTGGTGAAATTTATAAAGCTTGTGTCTGAAAAAAACACCTATATGTCAAACTTTACTGCTTTCGCAAATGCTGATAATAAAAACTTTTATCACCAACAATTAACTAATCCTGCGGTGACTGAAGTATTAAGGTTAAGAAAAGTAGCTTTAGAAAAATCAATTGACGGTAACTTTGGTATTGAAGAAATTCATTGGTTTGAGCAATCAACCAAACGTATTGGACTGTTTAAAAAAATAGAGTAAAGAATAAGCAATAGTTCACTCAGCCTAGTTGAACATAAAAATGATAGTTCATTTGCTTCTATGCTATTAAACAGTGTTGTATCCTCCGTGCTAATTATTTTATCATTATTATTAAGTTTTTATATTATTAAAGAACTTGCTATGCAGGTAGAAAATTTAATTTTTGTGATAAATAAAGTTCACTATGGCAACGACCTTACTATAAGAGCCAGCCATGTTTGTAAAAGTGAAATAGGACAAATCGCTCTTGCTTTAAACTTAACGTTAGATAAGTTTTCCGGTGCAATGCATGAGATATCAGCATCAAGCACTACTTTATCGACTTCAGCACAAGAAACTTTACAAACCTGTGAACATAATTTTCAATCAATGCTTACCCAGCAGGAAGAAATTGGCTTAATTGCCAGCGCTATTGAAGAATTATCAGCGACCATTAAAGAAGTCGCTAACAATACACAACTTAACGCAGATTCAGCAAAAAACACTAACAAACAAGATCAAAATGGCTTAAATATTATTCAAAAATCTTACCGTTCTATTGAAGAACTAGCGAAAGAAATAGCTAGTTTAGCGACGACACTACCAGATATATCTACAGCATTTAAAATTTAAACTTAATATAATGGGTATATGTTTTGTTGACTAAACTAAAGCACTTAATAATTAAGTGCTTATTTTATGGATCTAAAATTAAAAACTAATTTTTAACTGAGTTAACTTCTAGCTTACGGTTGCCATCTTTGTCACGTTTTTTGCGTGCTTTATCTGACTTCATTTGCATTTGTTGTTTTTGCAATGATGAAATATCTTGTGGCATAGGTTTACGAGGCATACGTTCGTCAGCCATTGCCGCTCTATATAGAAAACCCGCAAGAATAACTGAAGCTTGTTTTAAATCAGCTTCTACAACATGGTCAATCGAATCAATATGGGTATGGTGTAAACGAGAGCCATAATCTAACTTGTCTTGAATAAACTGGAAACCGGGTAAGCCAACATCATCAAAAGACTCATGGTCTGTACCACCGGTACTTTTATTCGTAACCGTACCTGTGCTTAGATCACTATAAGGACTAAACCAACTACTAAATATTGATTTTGCCGCAACATTCCCCTCAGTATAGATACCTCTGAAACGGCCACTTCCGTTATCCATATTGAAATACACCGAGAATTTTTCATGGTCCGCTTTTGTTTCAATCGGCCAACCTTGATCTTTCCATAGGTAACTTGGCAATGCTTGTTCATTCTTATCATTGGGTTTAGGACGAGTAGCAAAGTGTTCATCAACATATGATGATGAACCAAAAAGGCCTTGCTCTTCACCAGACCACAACGCTATTCGAATAGTACGTTTAGGTTTAAAATCTAGTGCTTGAAGAATACGAACCGCCTCCATTGACACGGCAACGCCAGCACCATTATCTACAGCACCATCACTGGCATGCCAAGAGTCTAAATGGCCACCTAACATAACAATTTCGGGATTTTCATCGCTGCCTGGAATTTCTGCAATGGTATTATAAGCATTACGGTCTTCATCATAAAAACGTGCATCAATATTGAATGACAATTTGGGTGTTTTGCCGTTATCAATCATACGAGACAATGAGTTGTAATGCTCAGCTTCAATAATCATCGCTGGTACCGGAAATGTTTTTCCTACACGATGGTCACTACCAAAAACGTTAATCAAACCACCTTGTCGCCAACTACGATATATAACACCCGCAACTTTTTCATCTTTTAAAAATTTATTTAATGACTTACGGAAATTATAACGCTGCATGGCGCTATCTCGTCGGTCTGCCGAAACCCAAGGCGAATGACTTGGCGAGCTCATCACATCAAAATCTTTTAGTTTAGAAAGCTCTCCAGAGTCATAACGTTTGAAGACACTGTTCTCAGGCGCATCAATATTTTTTCCTGCGCCCATCATGATAATTTTACCTTTAAGCTTACCTTTATATTGTGCTAGGTCGGCAACAGAAGCAGCATCAAAAATAACAACATCACCTTTTACTTCTCCTTTGGTTCCCGGCGTCCAAGCAACAGGGATGCCATGTAAAGAGACTTCACGAGGACTTAAAACATCGATTGAAGCAGAGTCATGTGACCAACCTCGACCAAACTCAAAAGGATCTAGATACGCATTTTTTAGTCCCCAACCTTTAAGTTTTTCTAACGTCCAATCATTCGCCTTTTTCATTTGCGGTGAACCTGATAAACGTGGCCCTATTTCATCAGTAAGTTGTTCTAATGTATGCATTACTTCAGAGTTGTAAAAACCTTCGGCTCTTATTTTATTGGCCATATCTAAATCATCATCTGCATAAGCAGTAGATAAAGAAAGACATAATAAAGATAATCCAATTTTTTTCATTATTATTCCTTGTTTATTATATTTTTTGTCGATTTTAATTTAATACAAAAAAATAGAATAAAAAAGACTGATAAGACGAAATCCATTGAATAAGAGACCGTTGGCTATAACAGGGTTAAAGCTCGTACTTCCTTTACGTTTTAAGGAAATAATATCAATTTCCCTTAACATAAATCACTCGATACAAAGTACTGGCTGCCCTTTGCAGCACCTATCAATTAGCTTTCCTAATGTTTTTTTCAACTAGTCTAGCCTTGCCAGCTAAATCAGCTATTTGCCACGTAATAAGCAACTTCTGAATATTGAATTGCTTGTACTGTTCGCCAAATAAGTGGGTAATCAGGGTTAACTGTTTGGTTTTCGTTTTAAAAAAACGAATTTTCAACACATTCGATTATATTAATGTTGAGTTTTCATCACATATCAGGCAATCCTCCCTACTGCCAAAAAATTTAAATTCAAGATTATTAATGACTCAAGGAATATCAAGAAAACGAATATAGATAGAAAAAAATATTACCAATTTCCTTTTGGTTAATCTGTATTAAATTAAAAAATATCTCTATGAATAGCGCTTTTTTCGTCTAAACTTAATAGATAGAATGAGTAGATAAACTTTAAGGATTTTAGCATTATGATAAGTGCAGCACTGCACCCTGAAGAAACTTACCGTATTGAAGAATTATTACGGTACGAAGTATTGGATACCGAAGACGAAAAAGCATTGGATGACCTAACGGAATTGGCTAGTGTTATTTGTGGCACTTCCATCTCTCTTATCTCCCTTGTGGATAAAGACCGTCAATGGTTTAAATCTCGTGTAGGCCTTAGTGCTCAAGAAACCCCAAGAGAAATTGCTTTTTGTTCGCATGCCATTTTACAAGACGAAATTTTTGAAATACCTGATGCCTTAGAGGATAAACGCTTTCTAGATAACCCCCTTGTGACTGGTGCACCTGACATTCGATTTTATGCAGGTATGCCCCTCATCAGCTCAAGTGGTATGCCCATTGGCACCTTATGCGTTATTGATACGGTGCCTAAAAAATTGGATAAAAAGCAGCAACTAGCGTTAAATACTCTAGCTAAACAGGTAATTAGTCAGTTAGAGTTAAGACTTCATAATCGTCACTTACAACGCATACAAGAAGATCATAAAAAAATATTGGCTGTTATGTCTCATGACTTACGCTCCCCCTTCAATGGAATTTTAGGACTTTCTAAAATTCTTCATAAAAACGCCGAAACACTTGAACCCAAGGTCATCGCTGAAATGGCAGACGGTATTTTAGAATCTTCTCTCAACGTTTATCAGTTGTTAGACGAAATATTGCAATGGTCTCTAAGTCAATTAGGCGCTGTTAATGTAGAGATGAAAACTATAACTCTGGATCCATTGATTAGAGAAACGATCCATTTAATGGAAGAAAGCTTTAGTTTAAAAAAACTCAATATCAAACACGTTCTTAATGAAAATGCAGTTGTTATGGCAGACAGTAATTTAACGAAAACAATTATTCGTAACTTATTGGCAAACGCTATTAAATATACGCCAGATGAAGGTAATATTCAGATCGAAACTCGATTGTTCGAGGGAGAGTTTCAACTCGTCATAACAGATACAGGAGAAGGCATACCGATTAAGATAAAAGACGTATTATTTAGTGAATGTGTCGCAAGCAAAAGTGGAACTAAAGGAGAACCTGGGCACGGTTTAGGTTTAAGTCTATGTGGCGAGTTTGCACGTAAGCAGCAAGGTTTCTTATCCCTAGACAAAAATTATAAAGACGGCGCTAGATTAATGCTTAATTTCCCAAAAGCCAACTCATAAAATTCAGGCAACAGTTTTATGTTTTAATTATGTAGCACTGTTGAATTACTTATATTTATAAAATGCATTTTTATATTGTTTTAACGTTGTTAATTATTATATTTAAATGCTAAAAAGTGTGTTTTTCTTATCAAACCCTACAGATAAAATATTACCTGTCTCTTTGTATATAAAATAATTAAAGCTGTATTACTGTGTACAAAGACTCTAGCCAATCTTATATTTTTTCATCTAATAATTTAATATTTAAACATTATAAATGTTTTTCTGTGATTAATATTTGAAAGAACTGAAAGTAAAATTTAATATCTTCGGCTATTCTTTTCACGTATAATCGCGCGCATTATTTTATCAGTAAATTGCGATTATTTTTACATAATTGGCAAACTAATCTTCTACGGAATACTTATGCTAACAGCTAATAACATCACCCAGCAATTCGGAGCAAAGCCTCTTTTTGAAAACATTTCCCAAAAATTTGGTGGCGGTAATCGTTACGGCTTAATTGGCGCAAATGGTTGTGGTAAATCAACGTTAATCAAAATATTAGGTGGCGATTTAGAGCAAACTTCAGGAAATGTTAGTTTAGACCCTAACGAACGTCTCGGTAAATTAAGTCAAGACCAGTTCGCATTTGAGCACTTCAGTGTTATAGATACCGTAATCATGGGTCATACCGAATTATGGGCGGTAAAAGAAGAACGTGACCGTATTTATGCTTTACCTGAAATGAGTGAAGCAGACGGCATGAAAGTTGGTGATTTAGAATCTGAATATGCTGAAATGGACGGTTACAGCGCTGAAGCACGCGCTGGCGAATTATTAATGGGTGTTGGCATTCCGATTGAACAACACTATGGTTTAATGAGCGAAATTGCTCCAGGCTTCAAACTACGTATATTATTAGCACAAGCGTTATTCTCAGATCCTGATATTTTATTACTCGATGAACCTACCAACAATCTTGATATTCATACCATTCAATGGCTAGAAGAAACACTCAATGCTCGTGATTCAACCATGATCATTATTTCGCATGATAGACATTTTTTGAACAGTGTTTGTACGCATATGGCTGATTTAGATTACGGTGAACTTAGAGTATTCCCCGGTAACTACGACGAATATATGCTTGCAGCAACTCAAGCCCGCGCTAATTTACTTGCTGACAATGCTAAGAAAAAAGCACAGATTGGTGAACTACAAGCATTCGTTGCACGTTTTTCAGCTAATGCTTCAAAAGCGAAACAAGCCACCTCTAGAGCAAAACGTATAGACAAAATCCAGCTTGAAGACGTAAAGCCCTCAAGCCGTACTAATCCTTTCATTCGTTTTGAGCAAGAAAAAAAGTTATTTCGTAATGCATTAATCATTGAAAAATTAAACAAGCACTTTGATAATGCTCATGTTTTAAAAGACATTTCACTTTTAGCTGAAGTGGGTGAACGAATAGCCGTAATTGGCGAAAATGGTATCGGTAAAACAACATTTTTACGCACCCTATTAAATGAAGTAGGCTATGAAGCGACCTCTGGTGAATTCACCTGGTCTGAAAATGCTAATATTGGTTATTACGCACAAGACCATGAATTTGAATTTGAAAATGACATGACGTTATTCGAATGGATGAGCCAGTGGCGTCAACCTACTGACGACGAACAAGCCGTTCGAGGTTATTTAGGGCGATTATTGTTCTCAGCTGACGATATTCTAAAATCGGTTAAAATATTATCAGGTGGCGAAAAAGGAAGAATGCTATTTGGTAAATTGATGATGCAACTACCTAATATCCTTGTGATGGACGAACCTACTAACCACATGGATATGGAGTCTATTGAATCACTTAACATGGCTTTAGAAAACTATGAAGGTACACTAGTGTTTGTAAGTCATGATCGTGAATTTGTATCTAGTTTGGCGACGCGTATTATTGAATTAACCAAAGACGGATACATTGATTTTGCGGGTACTTATGATGAGTACTTAGCGAGCCAAGCGTAAAAATCACTTTCGATATAATAAGATAAAACACACGTTAATCACTCAGTGTTTTATCTTTTACTTTGAAACAATCAATTAAAACTATCTATTGAACTATTAAGGAACTCCTTTGCTCAGTTATCGTCACGCTTTTCACGCAGGAAACTTCGCTGATGTGTTAAAACACTCTGTTTTAACCCTTGTACTTGAATATATGGTGCGTAAAGATAAAGGCTTTACTTATATCGATAGTCACTCTGGTGCTGCCATGTATTCACTCAATGATGAATATGCACAGAAAACAGGTGAATACAAAGATGGCATAGCTAAAATTCTTGCTGTTTCAAATGATGAAGATTTTCCAGAGGCTTTGATGCCTTATGTTGAGTTACTTCAGAAATTGAATATTGAAAATAGCGAACTAGAGATTTATCCTGGTTCACCGGGTATCGCAAAACAATTCATGCGTCGTCAAGACAGTGCTCATTTGTTTGAATTACACCCGACTGACATTCAGCACTTAACTGAATTTTGTACGCGTTGGAACAAATCTCATGTAAAACAGTCTGATGGTTACAAAGGTATACTTGGCTTGATACCCCCCCCCAGTAGACGTGGTGTAGTGCTGATAGATCCGCCTTACGAATTAAAAGAAGATTACACTAAAGCCGTTAAGACTATTGTAAAAGCGTATAGAAAATTTACTTCTGGCACTTATATACTTTGGTATCCAGTCGTGACTCGTGAACGCATTAACGCCATGGAAAAGGACTTTTCACGTAGCGAAGTAAAAAATTTACTACACGTTGAATTTTGTTTACACCCTGACAGTGAAGAATATGGAATGACTGGAACAGGTCTTTTTATTGTTAATCCACCATGGCAATTAGAAAGTCAATTGTCTGGAATATTGCCTTATTTGAAAGCAAAGCTAGGCGAAGATCAAACGACTTTCACGTTAAAGAAATTAATCGAAGAATAAAAATACTGTATAGCTCAATAATAATGTATTGAGCTATTCGCAAATAGGCCGTTATAAAGCTCTATATCTATTGGCTTGAGTCAAAGTACTCAAATCATTAAACCTAACACCGTTTTCTCTCATCACTTTATGTGCAGTACTTGCCAACATTTGTCTTAAGTAAAATGGCTGCTGCACGACAAAATGATGTATTGCATGGGTACCCGCAAAGTTAAAAGTGAAAAGGTTAAATGGCCAAATAAACAAACCTTTAAATACCTGAGTCTGCTTTAATACGCTATCAACATTACCATAATAATGAAGGTACGAGGTCACCAAGTTAAGACACCCTGATCTCAAAAAGTTAGGGGCAATAAGCGTTACCATAATCAAATGACTTAATTCAACAAATGAGAATAAAAAATTAGGGTAATTATAGTCATCAGGCATAAACGCATTAATACCGTGAAATAAAAGAAAGCCATATCCAAAGATGTAATAAAAAAGGGTAAGCGGGAAACCCGCATTAAAAACAGTAAAAAAATTAAAAAACTTCACTTCCTTATTTAAGCGTTTTCTCTGTAAAAACAAACCTAACAAACCATCAAACATGACAATAAAGCGTACAAAAATATTGGCGATACCATTCCCCACAAGCCTTTCTTCAAGGTCCTGCTCTGTTCCAGACGTTTTATGATGTAGTAAATGAATTTTTCGACGATACCAAGGATTAATAGTACTCGGCCGCATTAACCAAACAGTAAACATCATAAAATTATGCATAAAAGCATTGTTGCGGAAATAGAGTTTATGAATTAAATCATGCTCTAATTCATGGGATATTGAGGCGAAAATTGCAGTAATAATAATGCAGAGCCACGCAGGAATAAATGCATAATAATATAAGCATGCACTGATTATCATTCCAGAAAGAGACAAGGCTAAAATACATAAACCGATTGCATCTTGTTTATTTAAAAACGAGTATTTGACACGTAAACGGCTTTCTTCCGCTTTAACGCTCAATACAATATTTTGAATTTTTTGAGCGTTGTCTTGTGAAGTCATTTTGAAATAGCCACTATTATTGATTCAGACGCTGAAAGCGATTGATTCAAAAGGCATGTTATATTAATGCCTTTCTACTCTGTATAATTAATCAGTCTCTGTTTCAGAATTGTTATCTATTTCACTAACAGGTAAAACAGATTTTTTACGTAAAACCGGAAGTTCACCAACATCTTGTGCAACAAAAACTCTTTTTACCACTTTTTTAGGTTGAACTCTTTTAGCTTTATCGTTAGCTTTCGACAAAGATTTTGCCTTAACGGCTCCTTTTGGTTTTTTCGGTTTGATGCCTTTAAATTCAGCTTTTAAACCATCAACAACATCGAAATTGAAGGTTTGCTGTAAAAAGCCTTCAACATTTTTAAAACTTATCCAATCTTTAGGTCCAACAAATGAAATTGCATCACCTGTACTACCCGCTCGACCCGTTCGGCCGATACGATGAACAAATTCCTCGGTGTGCTTTGGCATATCAAAATTAAATACATGTGATACGTTAACCAAATCTAAACCTCGAGAAGCTAAATCAGTGGTTATCAATATCTTTTGTTGTCCTTTACTAAAGCCGTCCATTATTTGATTACGCTGACCTTGGTTGAGCTCACCACTTAATGCGACAGTACTTAGCCCCTGCTCAGTAAGTAACTTTGATAAACGGTCAGTATCACTTCGTGTTGCAGTAAAAATAATAACTTGTTGATACTTTTCAGTTTTCAAAAAATGTTCAAGCAAATCTTGTTTATGGTCTAGGTTGTCACATAAATAAAATCTTTTAGTGATGTCTTTATGCTCTGTGTGTGCAGAGCCTATCGCAATGCGTTTAGGCTTTTTCAATAACGCGAGTGCGAATTCATTCACTTGTGCGTGATCTAATGTTGCTGAAAACATCAAAGTTTGACGTTTTCGATGATCCGCAGCATCATTAATTTGTTTTAATTGCTTTGAGAAGCCTAAATCTAACATGCGATCAGCTTCGTCAAGAATAAGTAGCTCTAAGCCCTTTAAATAAAAGTGACCTTGAGATAAATGATCAGCCAGTCTACCCGGCGTAGCAACAATAAAGTGAGGGTCTTTTTCGAGTGTTTTTACTTGGTCATTAAAGTTCTCACCACCCAAAATAAGCACCGCTTTGAATTGTGAACCCGAAGTAAACAAACGTAGTTGTGTAAATACTTGTTTCGCTAACTCTCGTGTTGGCATAAGAATAAGTACGCGAGGATCACGTTTAGACAACGCACGATTTCTAATTAAGCGTTCCATGGCAGGAATAATGAACGCTAACGTTTTACCCGAACCTGTTTTTGACGATGCAATTAAATCATGTCCTGCCATTGCTGCAGGAATAGCATGCTGCTGAATTTCTGTTGGCTCTGTAAAACCTAAATGCTCAACCATTGACATTAAACGGCTGTCTAAACCAAAATCTGTAAACTGCAAACTACACTCCAAAACAAGATCAAAAAACACCTGTGTATTATACCCTGCAACGGTTGATAAGGGCGTATAGTATTTCTATCATCATGTAAAAAAATAAAAAGAATGATGAACTTGTTCACCTTGCAATCTGTGCAAATCTTAAATCACACATGTTCATCACGAAGCCAGTCAACATAACCGACAAAAAAGTTTTGCCAGAAGTCGTTCGTTTGTGCAAGTTCAACGAGTTGCATACCAAAGGTTTCTAATACTTCCAAATCAAAAATACAGCTTTCATCGGGAATATACATTGCTGACTTTTGCTCACCTTGTTGATAAATTGCGGTTAAACATTTAGCAAACCCTTCTAAAGTTGAGCTTACGACTGTTCGTTGCCATTGATTTTCTTCTTCAGCAATCGCAGTATAAACAGCTAAGTTTTCATCAGTGACATCTACAAAGTACGGGTCACCCAATTCTGTATCTTTAGCGATAACCACCCAAGAGCTTTGCCAGTTGCCAGTCTTATTTACATTATCACTGTCGCTATTAACTAAACTTACCCCATTCTTATCAATTGAATAACCGATCTGTGCTTTATTGAATTCAGCCATTCTTGCTACAACATTGAAACCTTGAGGGCCAA
>Ga0115005_10004558_pt1 | contig 10963 bp, 8 predicted proteins | sample ArcOceMetagenome_FD_87163 | JGI IMG/M metagenome (GOLD analysis project Ga0115005, IMG submission 87163) | Marine eukaryotic phytoplankton communities from Arctic Ocean - Arctic Ocean - Greenland ARC118M Metagenome | ecosystem: Environmental > Aquatic > Marine > Oceanic | place: Arctic Ocean...
GTCAAGAACAACAGGCGCAACAACAACAACTGAAAAAGGGGGAGCATTGGAAAACATATAATATTAAGTAAAGTTAAAACTAAGCTTAATTTAATGTGTAATACAATGACGGAATATTATTAAAAACGTCCATTCAGACTGCAAGTCTCTTACCACAGCCGCGCATATTCTCACCACAGCCGCAAAAACAAAAATAGCCAGAATATGTGTTGTTTAGATGGGAATATAATATTTATCCGATGCAATGGTACACCATTTTAAACATCGTTATTGACACCAAGAGACGACCCCTTGTCTTGGGGGTCCCCTCCTCCCCGTCTTAGTGCAGGGGTAGGACTCAGCCACCGCACCCAACTCCAGAGATATAAAGACGAAGGGGACCCAAAAGACAAGGGGTTTCGCCCGGGGGGCCGAAGATCTTTTGATTCCTGGCAGGTTGGGGTGTCCATTGATAGTTTACTTGAATACCGCAGGTTATTTTAGCAATTTAAAATAGCTAACGAATAATACAGAATTTCAAATTAGCTTATTCGTACATAAATCGTATCCGTTTTTTTTGCGGCTGGGATTTTCGTGATATGCGGCTGTGGTGAGGATCTTGCATTCAGACTGGTGGGCCTGTTTTGCAGTTTTCCTCCTTTCTGAAAAGGGTGCTGGCATTATTTAATGTGGCGTTTTGTGGATGGGGTCCAAATCTAACACCCCTAGCACGGGGGTGGGGTTGACGATGAATAATGACGATACGTTGAAACGAAAGAAACATTCCCCTCTACTACTCGAACTCGTATTGTAGTTCCCCTTACACATTACACCTACTTGTACCGTACTACATCTGTTGACTTACTTACTTGTCCAGCCCAGGAAAAGGCTGAAAGCAGAAGATAAACAAACAATGAGAATAATGAGGTCATATCAATATTTTGTGAAGATATTACTATTATGTGCATTGAGCGGCTTGTCATCAGCATTCGCTCCGAACGCATTATTATTCCCACTCTGTACACGTACGTGTAGTACATTTCATGAATTAAATATGGCAAAGGAAGATGATCTTAATTCCATATCTGATAAGCTCAATGCAGCAATCGAGAAATGTCAGCCAGAATTTATCAAAACTTGTAGAGTAAAAGTTGGCCCTAGTCCGAACGGTCATAGATTGGGCCTCATTGCTACAGGTAATATGAAGAAAGGTGATGTAGCTATATCCATTGCGTACGATGATCAAATCGTTCTTTCCCCAAAGATGGCTATAAATGACGTATGGAAGGGAGTTCTTCCTGCCAAGTATGATGGATGGACCGGAGACAATGGAATTCTTGCATTACTCCTTTTGAACGAGTTGGCCAGAGTCGCCACAGACGGCGAAGCTGGTATCGCAAAACCCATTAGGAAACCTGATGCATCATCTCTTATTTCTGCATGGATCGCCTCACTTCCTAGTCCGACTGAAATGTCCAAAAGTCATCCCTTCATGTGGAACGAGGATGACCAAGAAGCGCTTCAATCATCTTCTACAAAAAAGGTTTACCGGATTTTGGATGATATTGACGAGGACTCGTCCTGGTTAGAGGAGAAGATATGGGCTCTTGATAGAAAAACATTCCCGGAGAGTGTAGAATTCAATGGCGAATCTCATCCTTGTTTCAGCCCTGATGGGTTTGCCTGGGCATTATCAGTGGCCACTTCTCGTAGTGTGTTTGTGGATGGTTCATCTCGCCTTATTCCTATTTTGGATATGGCGAATCATGATGATCTTGGTACCGAAGAGGTACAGCGGGGCACAATGGGTACGTTTGGAACGACTAAGGGTGCATTGATTCGCACAGGTGCTGGAAGAAAATACGAGAAAGGTCAAGAAGTTTATGTTTCGTATGGCCCTAAGAGTGCTGCTGAGTACCTTTTTGACCACGGATTCGTACCAAAGGTGGCTAGGTCAATGCAAACAAGTGTGGCTGAACTTAAATTTGAAATTGATCAGAATGATAGATTCCGTGACGATAAACTTGACATTTTAGAGTTTGAAACATATGAGAATGCGCCAATGGAGCCTGCCCAAAGTTTTGATGTCGTTAGCGAAGTTGGTCGTGATGGTGAACCGGATCCTTCAATGATTCAATTCTTGAGATTGCTGAAATTGGGTGGACAAGATGCATTTCTCCTTGAAAGTATTTTCCGTCAGGAGGTTTGGGAATTTATGGCGTATCCGGTTAGTGAGCCAAATGAAAGAGAGGTTTTGGATGCCGTTGCCGCTGCATGTACCAAAAGTTTAAACGAACAGAAGGAAGCAACAAATGAAAGCGATGATGACGAGAATTCCCCATTGGCACTCTGCTCCATCGTGAGAGAATCAGAAAAGAAGGCTCTTTCACGAACATTAGAATATGTCAGTAGAGAAAAGGAAGCCTTGGATCTCAAGGAATATTACCAACAACGCAGACTCAAGGATTTGGGTCTTGACAGCCAGTGGAATCCAGAAGAGACGGCCGCAGCGGACCCTTATGGTGATGGTGACGATGATGCGTCTTTTGGACAGACACGAGCGCCTGGATCTTTGGATTGGTAACAATTTCAATATTAAAGCTACGTTTATCAATAGGTTAGATTTTGATAACAACACTCTTTTGTCTAAAGATATTTATAATGGAACATGTGATATTCTAGATAGGCAGCTCTGAAAATGATACAATAGAGGTGACACTTCAAAAATCTAAGCCCAAAGCTCCTGAATGAAACGGCCATCGGATGCCATCTCGTCGAGATATTTCTTGGAATCGGTGGAATTGCGATTCCCATGCTCAGCTACAATCTTCCTCAAAGCAACTGAAACATCCTGTCCCATTTTGACTCCACCGCAAACGTAGATGTAAGCACCTTCCTCCTCAATAAGTTTCCAAGTATCTGATGAATTCTTGGCAAGTAAGTGCTGCACATAAACCTTCTCCTTCTGCTCGCGACTGAAAGCGAGATGCATGTCGGTCAAAACTCCCTCTTTTTCATACTTGTTGAGTTCGTCGGAATAAATGAAATCAAGATCCTTGTTCTTGCATCCAAAATAAAGGATGTTGCTTCCTACGGAAAGATTCTGAGACAATTTCTGGTGAGCGCGTTCCTGTAACAAGGCACGCATTGGTGCAATTCCAGTACCGGGACCAATCATAATGATGGGTTTGGTCGTATCAGAGGGAAGCCTGAAGGTCGAGGCCCTGGCAAAAGCTCGCACTTTACCATTGTCGATCAAATTATCAAGGTGGTTTGAGCATAGACCCTTGAAAGAAGAACCATCCTTTCTTTCCTCACCGAGAACAGAAACGGTTGCATGGATGCTTTGGGGGTGGAGCGTAGACGATGACGAAATTGTGTAATACCTAGGTTGCAAACGAGGGCACACAGAGATAAAGTGTTCAAGCGGCATTTCAATAGAAGGACAAAGCTTCGAAATAATATCTACGATCCCCATCTTTGCCTCAAGGATCTTCTCTTTGTACTCAGCCTTGCCTTCTTTGGAAGCCAATCTCATGAGAGCCTTCTTGCAAAAAGGGTCCTTCGCGTATGTGGCGAGAAGCTTCAACTCAGACCTACGTGGAGGGCCAGAAAGATCACAGTACCTTGCAAGGCATTCGTGGACAGAGCACGGAGATGGAAAGAGAGCTGCGTGTTTGTTTTCATGACCTGAGGCGGGAACAAGTCGGAAATATGCGGAAAGATCATAATTGAGGGCTTTCGCGAGTATCTCAACGTGTGTGTCAGTATTCATAGGAAGGATTCCCAAGTTATCTGCTGTCTGGTACTTCACTTCCTCGCCACCCTTTGAAATATCAATTTCGATGTGAAGAGTAGAACCTTCATCAGCTGGAGCCCTCAACTCGCGTTTCAAAGTAACGGGGCAATCTGCAGCTGTGAAGTAGTGCTTCGAGGAAAGATGGACTTCCTTGAGGGAGATTTGATCAGGAGCGGCAGGCCCTTCTAAATACTGTACAGCATGGTGACAGTCTGGCAACTTTGTGCCCTTGCTATCCTTCAAATCGGCCTTTGCATTGTACCTTTTTTTCAAAGCTGGCCAAAGACTCTTCTCCTTCCAATTCTCAAAGTCTCCCTCGAGATCGTCATCGTCATCACCCATTCCAATTGGAATGATGCGTTTTCCCCCGAGTTTTCCAATGCTCATGTCGACAAACTTGCCCATTGCGTTGAAATGTTCGTATTGCTTGTTACCAAGTCCAAACACAGCAAACTCAAGACCGGCAAAAGTGGAGGCATCGATAGCAACTTCATCGTCAGCCTTCTTTTCTTCCTCAACGACTGCATCGCCATCCACACCAATGCTCGACTTCAAGAAGCGGATAAAAGCTGCAGCATTATCAGTCGGTTCGCCCTCTCCATAAGTCGACATGAGAAACACAGCTCTGTTCTTGCCGTTGCTGTCCCGCCTTTGATTCTTGAGTATTTCTGCAGTGGCATCTTCTTCCGTTTCTTCGAGGTCAACAACATGGAGTTTGAATCCTTTGTCTTCTCCCTCGCGTTCGAGGTCTTGGGCGAATGATTCAGCAGTTCCGGTTTGGGATCCGTAATAGATCGTGAGTTGACCGCCAGGAAATTTCTGCCAAAGAGACGAGGAGAGAGAGAGATTGGATTAGTTTCTCACGTTCGCTGGGTCAATCAATCAATGCCGATAGAGATACAGATACACGTCGCATAACATAAAATACACTTACCGTTGCATCAAGTTCCTCTACCACTTCTTCTTCGACAATTGGATCGACTGCTAGAGTTTCTTCCTTGTACTTCTTCATCATCACGAATGCAAGGGCTGAACCAAGTACAAGAGTTGCACATCCTGCACCAAGAAGAATAGCCTGCGGGAAAATTTCTGCTTCGCTCATTGCCTAAAGCTGTTCAAAAAATATTATGAGCTTTCAGATGTTGGTTCTACTTCGTGTTGCTGGTTTTGGATGAAACCAATGCTCGCTTGAGAAATGAAAACTGGGTTGTTGTTGCTGGTTTTGGGTGTTGGTTGGGTTTTGGTTTTTGGTTGCAGAAGGAATAAGAAATGCAAAATGATGTGTCGCTCTGGTTTTCGTTTTTGTCGGTCTTGCTTTTGCTTTTGCTGGGGCACGTGCGGTGCGCGCGGTGCACTTGTGGTAAGGGGGGAAGTTTCGCCCCCTTCTTCCTCCCTCGCGGCGCGGGCACTCACTTTTCGAAGAACACATTGAATTATTCAACATCACAGGGTTGAAAGTTGAAAGTCTTCTTGACAATCTGTATTCACTACAGTATCATACCCACTAGTACTGCCGCCTTCATAAGAGTGCCATCAACAAACAATGTTATTCAGTATCCGCAACAGGACACTTAACGCATTCATGCTACAAGCGCTTTCGGCGACGCATTTCAGTTATACGAGTGTACGCCTTGCATCCTCCATGTCGATCCAATCTCCCAAAACTCTCCTCCCGTACCATGCTCCGACTTTCGCCAAACATTTTAGGAACGTGCCAAGATACCGTCTCGAGCTTGCCAATCTTCCAACACCTCTGCAAGTTGTACCGCTTTCGAATTCGAATGGGGATGTTGCTGCTGATGCTGATGGTTGTAGTGGCAGTGTCCTTCAGCCGTTTCGTGATCTGAATGCACAGTTGTTGATCAAGAGAGACGACATGACAGCAGGGGTGGAGTTGGGAGGGAACAAGGTTCGAAAGTTAGAATTTTTACTTGCTGATGCGTTGGAGGGGGGGTATGATTCCGTCGTCACGATCGGAGGCGAGCAGAGTAATCATTGTCGTGCCACGGTAAGTTTCTTTGTATGATAAAGTGAAATGATCATGTTGGATGTGCATATTCAATACTGTACGAATACTGTGCATGCATTGTCATCGTTGACTTTTTAGAAATGTTGTGAAGATTCTTCGCTCATTTCATTTCTTAGGCGACAGCGTGCAGAATGATCGGCCTTTCCCCCCATCTAATACTGCGAACAAGGAGAGCGAATAAAGTTGAAAACAATGAGGACAATTTCGGTTACGTTGGAAATATTCTTTTCGATCGCATGGTCGGTGCAACCATACATACATGTACCCCTGGAGAATATGGACGTGTGGGGAGTAAAGCACTTGTCGAAGCATTATGCGAGGATCTTGAGTCTTCCTGTGAGAAGAAACAAACAAAGGCGTACAAAATCCCAGTTGGGGGCTCGAATGGACTAGGAACTTGGGGGTACATTGAAGCAGTAGAAGAATTCCTGCATCAGTTGGACGCCGATAATGAAAAAATTGATCATGTTGTATTTGCTTGTGGAAGTGGAGGGAGTGCCGCTGGAATTGCTCTTGGGTTGTCATTGGCGTACCATGAAAATAGAAATATGGGTGTTTTGCCAAGAATTCATGCGGTTGGAGTTTGCGACGATCCGGACTATTTCTACTACACGATTGCTAGCATAGCAACAGAGATGGGTTTGGATCTTTCATCACTTTTGCCAACATCTGAAATAAGTATGGAGGATTTCGTCCACGATCACATGTTTGTCCATCAAGGTAAAGGCCTTGGCTATGCATCCAGTACTGCAGAAGAACTTGATTTCATTGTCAAGTTTGCTCTGGAGACCGGTATCGTTCTTGATCCAGTCTACTCCGGAAAAGCTATGTATCAGTTCATGAAAGAAATGCAGGAGAACCCCGATTCTTATCGAAATAGCCGTATTGTGTTCTGGCATACGGGTGGTTCCCTCGGTAATTATGAGAAGATAGAATCTTTAACGGCCACATTAGAATCAATATCACCAGTGGAGAGAATGAATGTTTATGGCAGGAAATAAATTGTCACAACCTTTTCAAATTGCACCCTCGTTAGAAGCAGCAGTCTAAGATTGCTGCATAAATTGTATACGTGGTGGAAGATATGAAGGAGGAGGAAAGCGTGGCTATGATCGTGGATCCCGAACCAAGCAAGGTCTAATAATAGATGGAGCTACTAGGGAAAGGAAGAAATCGTCAATTTATCATATGATACAGTCAATTTATCATACAGTAAGTACACGAACGTGTAGTTAGTGTAGCTAGCTATTATTAAAATGCCAAATTGAACAAAACATATAGGATATATTATTCTACGTGGCCACGCCGTCAGTTGCAATGACAACTCTCCGAGTGGATTGATGTATGTGTTTATGGATGTACGTGTGTATGGTACCGTACAATAAACTTTTCGAACAATATTTTTTTTTAAATACACCCACGTACTTCATTTTTGTCACTCTGGTATGATTCTCCATACAAACTCATTTTAATTCTTCGTACTGTCGACGAACTCATTTACTTTTCCCCTCGGTCAAAACAGATTTAATAGTTGACATCAACTGTTTCTGTTTTTCTAACCCTTCGTTGATCATCTCCTCACTTCCAAGTTCATTCTGCTGTTGCTTTTCGAAAGACGACCTAGCAAACTGAACTTCCTGGTCAATCAACTCTTGCATCTTTTGCTGCCTTGCAAGCCCAACCTTTTTCATATGCTGTTCATGAAGAACTGATGCTTTCATGATCTGTTCTTGTTCTCTCAACATACCATCCATTGTCCGGGTCAAAGTCGATAGCTGTCTATCGACATTTGTTGTCTTGGTCTTATAGGTAGAGATTTGTTTCTTGACCATATCAAGTTCTTTGCGCAAATCATCATTCTTTTTAATGGCTGCATCAAGATTATTTTCTTTGTCCTCCAGGCGAGTCTCGATCAGCTGACCAAGTTGCTCCTTTTCTGACAATTGCGTAAGAGTTTGGTTAGTTTCATCCTCGCATTTTGCAAGTTGAGACTTCATTTCGTCGAGAGCAACTTGCATTTTGCTGCGTTCCTCAGCAATATGTTTCGCAGCATCAGCGTCAGACACAGAGGCTTCAGCACGTAGTCTCTCCACTTCTGTCTTCAGTTCCTCAACAATTTTTTTCGCATCGTCGGGGCCTGCGTCGAAGGAATTAAATTGCCTTGTTACAGTTTTTGGCATCCCAAGTTTATCATCGTGACGAGAAGAAAAAGTTTGAGAGATTCGCTGCATATTACCAAGTCCAGAGTGCTCGTCATCACGATCGTCGCGCAAATAGCTATCGCCTCTCATATAGCCTTGTCTCGCTTTCTCTTGAGAAAAAGCTGCCTCTTGCAAACGCTTCACTGCATCGCTCGCTTCGGGTATTACCACCATGCCATTTTCTCTCGGTTTATCTTGAGAAAAAGAAAAAGCATCGCTCGCTTCGGTCATTGGTACTGATTGACGATTAAGCGCCTTAGGTGTCGGCACAGATGAAGAATCATCATGTTTTACGTTTTCCAAAGCGTTCACGATCTCATCCCGTTCAGGGTAATCACCGTATTTCGCGAGATCTAGTGGTGTGCACCCATCGTTATCCTTCGTAAATGCAGCATCGCGATTGGCGAAAAGTAGAACATCTAGAGCCTGTACAGCACTTGGTCCCCATTGTGATAGGTAGTGAAGAGGCATCATTCCATTGGGATCGGGGGTATACGACCCTTCGGGGTTGGCCAATAACAAGAGACGAAGGACTTCAATCGAAGCCTGATTTCCACATGCGTAGTGAAGGGGTAACATACCCTGGTCGTCACTACTTTGCACACCCTTACGGTAAGCACTAATCAATGCATTGATGACATTCTCTGGTGGTTGCTTTGCAGAAGCAGAATGAATTGGAAGGAATCTCCACATGATTTCATCGCTATTTGGATGATAGCGAACAACCCATGTTCGTGCCTCTACAGGATTTTCTTTTGCTGCTGCAATGGCTTTGTCCCAATCAGCATCTGAGATTGCTTTGTAAAGCGGTGTGACATTTATGTCGAAGTCTACTTGAAGTTCTTCCATCTTTCTTTTTAGGTTGACAATGAAATGAATTACAGATTACAGTCTACCAAAAGTATCAAAATTATAAAAGTGACTGCACACGGCATCGGCACACCCCCTTTCTTTTTTGGCGATCCAAAACAGTATGATTTCGTTTTCGGTTCTGACTTCTCTCCTCTTCTCTCCTCTTTATCTTTTCTTTTCTAGAGCAACACTTTTCAATTTTTAAAAATGCAACGTCCATTCTTTACTTGAAGAAGGAACAACAACAACAACAGGACTGGTCTTGGAACAGCCCACCCCACCCAGGCCAGGCTCCAGGCTGTGATAAAACTGCTATGATACTGTTTATTTATTAGGCCCCGATCAATACATAAGTTGTTCCACTAAACTGACTGTGATCGTAACAGTATCACACAAATAAATCCCTTTCATCAACCGCACTAAAACGACTATAAGCAATCCAAACGGGCGCAATGTCTCCTCATTTGGATAACTTTAGTGACCACTGTAGGCTCTACTTTCAGAAAAGTCTGTCAATTGGCAACGTTATCTCGCAAAACGAGCATGACGAGGAATATCAAGCATGCGAGGTCGTTCTCGAAGCTTTACACCATCAACTTATTAATATCCACGAAGAATCTATATCTCATGAATACAAAGAATTTATAATGAGTGAGAAGGTAAAGAAGTTTTCCAATCAACTCCAATCTTGTGGGTTGCTTGTGGACCAAGAGGATTTACTACTTGCCCGACCCACCACAAAAACGGCACATACTCAGGACCAACAAATGCTGATGGAGTACTCACAAATAAGAGATCAACAGCGAAGGCAGGCACACAAGTTACAAATGGAACAAAGAAAAACGTATCTGAATAAACTTATGCAAGCTAAACTGAAGACGTCATCGGAACTGCCAGCATTTACGGATACGACAGGGCAAACAATGGAAGGTAGCGTGTTGTCTCAAGAATTTCTGATGCGGGTCAGGAACATTGTGAAATATTTTTGCAGGAAATACAAGGATGGTATTGGTACACACTCGTTTCTCGCCGGAGTCAAAACCATGATTGAAAAACAGCTAGCTAGTGAAGAAGTCATATTGTGGACGTTCAACGGTTGCACATTATCGGAGGCTTCTATTAGTTCAACAGATACCAATCATGAGAAATATATGGACGAAGCGGTTGAATTATTGAATTCATTCATGGCATTCAACCCAAATGAGGATAGAATGGAGAAAGCAAAAGGGCAGGAATTTGAATCCATGTATTCCTTCCATACTCATACATCAATCAGCAACCCTTTTCTAAGATATATATTGAGCGAATTTCCACCGACGGGTGATTTGCATGCGAGGCCTGCCGGAAGTTTTGAACCTATGCCGGGAGCGACTGAGCGAAGAAACAACATTGATGGAGATTTGGATGAGCACTCCATGAGTATGCTCCCGTGGAAACAAGGACTACGTTGTGAGATTTTGTAGTGGAATCAGAAATAGATTTACGTGAGAATATCAATAGTTGGCCATCTACCCTTGACGGCAAGCGCTCGTGCTCGTGTTGCATTATTTGTTTCACTGAGGATATGCATATTTGAATATGCTGCGTTCTCTGGGATTCGATGGTATTAAAAAGTGCACCGCCTTAGTACTCTCGGTATTTTTGTATTTCAGAGAAAGAGTTTAATTACCAAGAAGGAGATGAAAAGATAATGAACGCCTTTGAAAATTACGCCCATTTCAATTTATGGCATAAATTTGAAAATTCTTTTGGGTGTGCCTACAACGCCCTGGGAGATGCGGGAAAGTCGATTTATACCGACTTTTTAACGTTTCAAATTATCCCGCATCTGGATCAGTCCGCATATTAATTTCTCCGTGGGGGGGGGTCATTTTACACGCATAATTGTGCTCACAATTTAAATAAAATCGCTCTTTACCCAATACGAGTAGTTTTATGGATAAACTCGAGAACCAAGAGGAATTGAACCATTCCACTTTGCAGCCCCGACTATTATGTATCGATGTCTATAAAAGTCGCAATAAGGTCGATTCTAGTTACATGGTTCGTGAGTTTGTAGCCTATAAATGATTTGATCAAATCATACATATGTATGATTTGTCA
>Ga0115005_10004560_pt1 | contig 10962 bp, 19 predicted proteins | sample ArcOceMetagenome_FD_87163 | JGI IMG/M metagenome (GOLD analysis project Ga0115005, IMG submission 87163) | Marine eukaryotic phytoplankton communities from Arctic Ocean - Arctic Ocean - Greenland ARC118M Metagenome | ecosystem: Environmental > Aquatic > Marine > Oceanic | place: Arctic Ocean...
CCCCAAAACCCCAAAACCCCATATATTTGAAAATAATTTTGAGAAATTCCGCTTATATATTCAAATTAAAAATATAATTTTGAATTTAAAAAAGTAATATGCTTTAAGAAAAATGCTGTCGGGATATCACAGATATCCTTTAAAAAACATTTGCGCAATCTTTTCTTGAGGAATTTGCTTCAAGATTGGATGTTGACGTTAATAAAGCAGAGGGAGGCCTACCAGTAAATCAAACACAACCAGCTGCTGGCGAACAGCCTGATGCAGATGCTTCGGCAAAAGATGCTGGCATGCCTGACGCTGCTTCTTTAGCAGCGGCATCAAATTAAGTTACATCTGGTGGTGCCACCGGAGCTGCTGGATCGAAACTTTCGCTTGGTTCACTCGCCAAGTTGAAAGTGCAGATGCAGAAGCCCATTGAAGTTGAAGACATAAAATTAAAAGATAAGGGATACGCAGCCGCAGAAAGGAAAGTAAGAATCGAGGACGTCAATGCTACATCAAGCCATCAAGATTTCCTTGAGGCCTACAATAGCACCGATGACCCAAAGTCATAGGCCAAATTGATTCAACAGATAGCCACCTTAACTCCACAGGACATCCAAATGCACAAGAGACAAAAACAAGGCCAACTCAGATTTGGCGATGTAGTCTGTCTCAGTTTCCACCATGACATATTCAATGCCGACATTAAAAAGAAAAAAGAATTTGACAAAGCAATGGCATCTATGCATGACTTTGGAGGCAATAAGAAAAAGCCATAATTTAATAAAGCAAAAACAAGGAGCATGGATATTCCTGATGATGTATATAAAGGACTTTTGTACTCTGATGGAGTCACAGATCGAGGCTTTAAAATCATTTCAAAATTCAATTCAGCTGCTCAAAATGCCAAGAATATGTTTAAGTAATGTCTCTTTAGAATTGAGATTCAGCAGGACAGTTCTATCATTAAGAAAATTGACATACTCAAAGAAGCCCTTGATAAAAATCAAAAGGACCTGCAGAAATATGGAGAAACTGGGAAAGAAACCAATCATTAAAAAATGAGTGAGCTTAAATTAGAACACGAGAAAATCTTCTAACAAATTAAAGAATAAGAAATCGAAAAAGAAAGACAAATTGAAAATGGAAAATATGAAATGAAATACCGCATGGGAAACAAGATTACATATGGAACTCACATTCAATTGAAACACATTTTTAGCGATAGGTATCTGACTCTCAATATGAATTCAATGAGTCAAGACTATGGATGCTGTGAGATGTTTTTGAGTGAGACCAATGACTACAGTATTTTTACAATTGAGCAGCCTAAGCAATAGAGCCAAGTCATCGGGCATGTGGTGAACTTCAACGACTTCTTTTTCCTGAGGTCTGCAGTCACGAATACTCCATTTTATGCTCATGTTTTTCAAAAACCATATGATGAGTTCACAGATACGGCTTCTTATCAGCTGAATGCAGGGCAAGATCCAACTGCATTGAAGGCTAAGCTCTTCATGAGTTGGGAGGACAAGGAAATGGAAAAAGACTACATACAAAGTGGAGATGTCATCCGTTTCCGTCACATTGAGGTCAATGGCTTCTTGACTACATCTTAAGTTGTTGTGGATGATCTCTTACCCTAGTTTCCAGATTTCTTGAAGGGCTAACTCCGAAGAATGAACAACAACCAAAAAGTAGAACGTGAAAAAGGAGGTATCTCTAGAGCTGGGCTGACTGAAACAGAAAAACAATTCCTAAGATAGGATGCCATTTTTGAATATGCAATCATCAATGATGAATATGTCAAAAAGCTAAAAGAGGATATCAAAGAAAGCGTATACATTGAATAGGATCCCAATCGTTTGCAGTTCACCAACAGCTGCTGGGAGATCCAGCGAGTAAAACAGTTCAACGGTGGAAACATCTCCATCGATGAAATAGTGAGGTTTAAGCACGTCGGTACTGGTAAGTATCTGTCTATATCAGATGACAAACTAGAACTTGAAATAAAGAATAGCAGCTAATCGATAAATACATTGTTCATTTTGAAATCGGACATGTCCAACAAAACAGCAACCAAATATGAAGCATCTCTTGCAGAAGGTGAAGTTGATAAATCCAAACTCTTGTAATCGGGATAACGAGTCATGATTATGTCTTACTGTCATTAAAAGTTTTTGCAGCTCTAAAGGGACGTTAAAGATGAAGATGAATTCTTGTTTGAGCATAAGGTGTCACAGATTGATGATTTACATGCTAATGCTGAAATTAAGGATTCCTAATTCAAGCTCGTAAATCATTAATTTTAGAAAAAGGACAAGGAAATCATGAAATTCCAAATCGAAGAGATCTCTTTTGAAGAGTCGATGTACTCCTACTGGAGCAGCTGCATCTTTGACGAGCTCTTGGAGTTCTTTTGCTTCCTGAACGTTTGGGCTGTCAGCTACGTGGAACTTGAGGAGACCGTCGAACGCTTTTACTACAAACCCAAAAGAGCTATCGATCTGAGTGACGACTTATTTGATAAAGTATAAAAGGTCATTTTCATACTAAACAACCTCGAAAGTAGAATCAAAGAAGTCGAAAAGAATCAACATAAATTAAACAAATGCAAAAGTGAATTTTGTGAGCAAGGCATTCTAGATGTTTTATGCCATTGTTGCCAGATTATATATTACAAGACGACTCCACCATGCATGTTTTAGAGACCATTTTAGTCAAACAAATAAAAGAGCCCAGCCAGCTAAATTAAAGATGATGAAGGCAATGTGGAAAGCTTCACCCTCGATTTACATAAGCTCAATATTGATGAGTATGTCGCACAAGAGATCGCCAGAGATCATTTAGATATCGTAGTTCTTAAAATGTTTGATATCATTCTCGAACTCTGTCGAGGTCATCGCATTAATAGTGAGAAAGTCACGAAATTCCAAGGAATGTTTTACCAACATTATCAAGTTAATGACTTGTACTTCCAATTAAGCAATATAAACCCCAACTTCACAGCTCCAAACCCTCACGAATTTTTCAAGGTAATCGGCAACATTTTCTCCAGGAGCCAAAAATATTCAATTTTTATGCATCATGATAGATCTGCTAACTCCATAGTTGAATTCAATAAACCCGTTAAAAATCAAGTGGATGGCATCAGCCGTGAGAAGATTATCAACAATCAAATTAAATTAAAAGAACTCCAAAACAGCGGACAAGCAATGTTAGGAATCAACAGTAAAATAGCCCAGGAAAACATCGAGAGATCCAATGCTCTTAATCTTGTACACAAGTGGATGGACCTAATAGAGCCAGTAAAGTTTGTAGATGAGAAGAATCAGAACCTTGAAAAGCAAATCATGATAATGAATGTGATATCGATGCATTGTCGAGATAAGTAAGGCAATGGAATCTATCCTTATTAGATGCAAGTAATTCACAACATGTATGAACGTGACGAAAATAGTCCTATCAAATTTGGTAAAGCCAAAGTCGGTAACGCTCTTCGACCATTCATTTACTTCAACCGTGAGAAGAAGGTGATGTCTTTGGACAATTTCATAGCAGATAATCCTATATTGGGAGAGACAAATGATCATTACAACATGCAGCAAAAGAACCAAAATCAGTATGAAATTATCTTCGATATGCATGAGCTTACCAACAACTATGGAAAGCAAGGAAAGAACACTGAACCATATGTTGATTATATTTGTGCTGTATTGAATATGTATGCCCATATATGCATTGGAGGCAACGCTTCAGCCATCAAGAAGCTACAGGAGATAGGCCTTGATGAAGGTCATATCCTATTGGTGACACATATGGATAATCCAACTCTTAGAATTCATGAAAAGTTCAAGTAAATGTACATGTTTCTGGTGAGAGTTATGTACATCAAAAACGACCCAATATCTGCTGGAATCAGCAATAAAAATCGCTGTTACGTCTGGGAAAGATTAAAGCCTCAATCCAAAGAAGAATTTGATAAGAAAAACAGTCAATTCAACATTGATGATGAAGATGGAACAATGAAAATCGATAATGACTTTTACGCTGGACTAGCTTAGAAGAGAATTACCTAAATGGATGATCCCAATAATAGTATGATCGTCTTAAAGCACGAGTAGGAATCCAAGGATTTGCAACTCATCAGATTGATTAAAGCGGATATTGTATGGTTTTTGAAAGAAGGGCCAGATGGAACTGATTCTTTCTTCTATCATCATAGCAAGCGTAAGTTCCCTCCACATTTGCTGAAGTTGAAGATTAAAAGTCTCAAAGTTTATTTGGATGCTATTCTTGGCCTCATTGAGGAAGATTGCGTAGATAAAGTATTCATCGAGGAGATCAAATTAATCTGTCAATGTGCCTTGATGGGATCTATTCATCTCAGTTCTGAATAGGAAGAGAAGATTCCATTTATCATTAAAAGTAATTGGGTCTATATTCTAATGTGGATTGCAAAGGAGATCCATCTTTCGGGAACTAGTAATAGGTCAATTGATAATGCAATCAAAGCAATAGAGTGTAAAATCTTGACTATCTTTGAAACGACGAGTAGCTTCAGATTGAATTTATAAGTCCATCAGTTTCTAAAGTTTTTCAGAGAATTCTAAGAGACCAATCTTGAATCCATTGCCGTAAATCCAACGGACAAAACCATCCTCATTGAAGAAAAGTTCCAACAGCTTTTCAAAGATAATCAACTTGATTCACAAGCCACTTGTCTAGATAAGACTTTCGACCGACGCAAACGTGATCTCCTCTAACACGTCAACAGATGCAATGTCCCGGATGACTAAGCTTGCGTTGCTAAGAAAGTCCTCGACGAAATCGATAACGGCCCAGAGTAAAAACAATACATTCCATTTGATATGATCTTCATGACCTATATTTTTCAAAATGACACCAATGAAGACGTTCGAAGACTCGCACTTCAAATTTTCATCAAGAATTTCAATCAAAGAGATATTCTAGTCAAGGAACTAGTGAGAACAGACATCATAGTCAGTCAGTAGGACCATAATCAGTATTTGGCTTTCCTCCTCAAGTAAAGGCAGGTTAACTAACTTACAAATAAGTTAGTTAATGACGAGATGGAGCACATGATTTACAAGAAGAGTCCTAGTTCAGAGACAAGAAACACCAAAATTGATCTAACGAATATTTTAGATGGAATGAAGTTTGATCTGTAGGGTCAGTAACCAGTGCAACTCCGTAAGATGTAAAACATGATCAGACATATCAACTTGATAGATGAAGTCATAAATGTCTTGCTTAAGCGTTTAATCTTCAAGGAGTTCTACTACAAGGACCTTTTTCAATCAGCCATTGACTTTCTCTTCCAATGTTGTTTCAACAATCCAAGTTGCTAGAAGTATCTTCTCAAAGATTTGAATTTCTTTTTAAAACTGATGGACAGCAGGATTGAAACTGGTTAGCTCATTTCTGAGATAATCAAGTGTAATTCAAATGAAAATTATAAAAAGAATTTTGCTAAGTTTTTGATCAAGAAGATTGTCAAGGAAGGATATTACAAAAGTCTGTTTTTTATACAGCTTACAAAACTGGCTGCTCATCATCAAATTGCAACCGAAGATCAAGATGAAAAAGACAATCAAAACTTATTGGAGAAAGATGATTCATAACTCTAAGAGACAAGTCTATAACAATATATTCTCAAGCAAATAATTGATGATTAGAGATTTAGATCACTCGTTTTCATGAAAAGAGAATTCACACAACGAAAACTAGGAATCATCAAAACTTATGCCAAGAAAAAGGAACAATACAACATTTCTAAGAAAGTAGAGGATGCAGCAATTCTCGGAGATAAGGAGAATTTAGACTTGCACATCTCTGTTGTGGATTTGATTGCGGCATGTGCAAGAAATAGTCCATTTGGTATTGCTTAAGCTTAAAAACTGATTGAGTGTGAAGAGCTCTTAGATAGTATTCTTTCCGACTCTATTCCATATTTAGTCAAGAAACATTACTTCAGTCTTCTCTTTGAAGTATACCTTCGTAAGGTGCCAGGACTCGATGACTCTCATAGACTTAGCGTCAATGATATCAAGTTTGCTCAAATCTTAAGATGGGTTATCTTCTATGATCTTGATCATTGTTATAACTTCTACAACGGTCTTGTCATCCTAAACACACCAACTGACACTCCTGAACAGCAACGTAAACTCAGGTAGGTAAACAAAGAAATTGAACGAACTTCTGAGAAAGAATACGACGACAAAAACTATGGTAAAACTGAGAAAGACAAAGAAGATGAAAATAAATTCAAAGCATAACTTTCAAGCTTCAAAGATACTTAAGTGTTCTATTTTCTTGATACAGAAGATAAAGCTGAGTTTTGGAAATATCTCTACGAATATAACATCACTGACAGAAACGAAGACGGAATTTTGCTGTTTATCGCCAACTTCTACAAAGATTACAAAACCAACGAGCTCATGGATGAAAGTGTATGCGAACAGACAATCAGAATCAGAGAGAGATTACTTCAAATAGCCAATCAGCTTTATGCTTTTATAGATTTGCATGGCGTATATATTAGAGAGGAAGTTTCAGATTTGCTTAATCATATTTCTTAAGCTGTTAATAAGATCCCTCATTCTAGAGCTTTTAAGGTTGGAAAGAAGAGGATAATAACGGCTGAAGGTAATATGAAAGAAATTGAGCAAGACAAGCTTGATGAGCAAGATGAGAGTCTTAACATTGACGAATCGCGTGATGTCGATAATCGAATGTGTGGAGACAAGATTATGCGTGAGCTGAGAGACAAAATTATCAAGGATAGTCTTCATATCAAAGATGCCCTGGGCGTTTCGTTCATTTCCAGTGACACCATGATAAGTAGAGAAGATCTCAAAAACGCTATCAAGAAACTCTGTACTCCAAAGATTACTTATGATGAAATTATGAAAGCTATTGATCATTTCCATCAGGTATCTCTGGACAAGAAATAAGAGAAAAACGTCATGAATGTCGAGCCAGGAATGCAAGGGTATGTTCAAAATATCGTTGAAAGTAAGGTTAACGTTGATGATGAGATCAAAACAGGTATGATTAATTTCAAAGATATAGAGCTATAGCTCAAAGATGTGCTCAAGAAAGCAGGCTATAAGGCTCCAAATCAATAGAGAGACAGAGGAGGAGCTGAAAATGAGCTTCTCGAAAGCGTCGCTGTAGCACAGATTGACGACCATGAGCTATCATTTGCAATTAATATGGACCTAAAGCTGTTCACCCTTCGTTTCTTTGAATTTATTCATGTAACCCGTACCTACTCAGAAATTCACGATTTTGTTCACAAGTTGCTTAAAGACTCCTACATCAGCTCCATCGATGAAAAAACTTAACTCATCAAGAATCTTATGAACGGTTTCATGGGTCTCCAAGGTGATGATGATGAACTTGTTGTCATTCAAATATTCAACCTCATTCTTCAAAACAAAGTCTGCGAAGATGACAACATCGACCCAAACATGAACACTTTCAAAAAGAAGAGAATTCAAAACAAAAACTAGAAGCTCAAATAAGAACTGAGAGAATGGTAAGATGTGATGTTTGCAGCAGGAGTACCCGAATAGATGATCACTTTTATAAATGTGACTAATAATCCCTTCCTGGCAAATAAGGCTTTATGTCTTCTTAACAGTATCTTGATAACATCATCAGGTGAAAATTAGTAAAAGATGTTGAATCTTCTCAAGAAAAACAACAATTTCTTTGATGTATTCTTCTATGTCAAATAAAGACTTCATATCAGCAAAGACTACTTGCTGAAAAAGATTAAAAAAGGAGCTCTCAAAAAGTTTGTAGCTTACGAAAAATCAGAAGAAGAAAAACGACTCAGAAGAATGAAATTGAAAATACCAGATGAAAAGATTTAAGAAAATGATATGAAAACTCAGAAACTTTATATGGGCCGAAAATACGATTTGGAGTTGAAGTATGATGAAATGAAATAGAATTGGATGGAAGACGAGCTCAATGACTTACTTAAGTTCATGAACAGTCTCTGTGAAAACTGCTTTGAAGAAGCGTAGATCTTCCTCAAGGAGCAAATGGTCGATGATGATATTGATTTCAAGTGCAAGAACAGAGGAAAAATCTCAAGCATCGATCTGATCTATGAGGTAGTCAGCACTTTCATCGAGATAATTGATAAGCTTCATGATTATGTGTTTTCTGATTTCAGAACATTCAAATTGATTCCATTAATGATGGACACGATGATTGAGTTCATGTATGGACCTTGTCTCAAGGTTTAAGCATTCTTAGGAGGCTGGAAAAAGCTGATTTCAACGATAAATGGGCTAATGGATCAGAAAGAAATGGGCAATTACTCAGGCATACATTAGGAAGCAAAAGCTCAGTTAGCCGTTTTATTCTCTTGTTCGCAACTTTTGTTAGCTATTGTAGACATTAAAGATCCAGCGGTTGCCATAACGACCCATAATATAATTCTTGATAATATGGATATTCCAAACCTCATTGATAAAATGGTTGATATTTTTGTTTATAAAATCGGCGGGAATAAAGCAAAGCTAGAGATTTACCAGTTTAATCATATGTGCAACCACTATGAGCAACCTGTAGGAAGCGGTGAGTACAACTGCATCAAGAACGAATTTTGTGAAAAGCAATACTATATACCAAGAGACATTGCCACTATTCAAACAGGTTTCAACATTTATCAAATCCTCAAGATCCTGGAACAAATGCAACCAAATCATCCCAAACTCAAACCGTTCAGAGATTATAAAGAATAAATCCCTATCGTTCTCAAGAGTGAAAATGACCTAAAACCCCATATCTTCAAGCAGCTAGAGAGAAACTCAGTCTAAACGCAAAAAATATATAGTCGATTCAACAAAGCTGAAGAGAAATTGCTTCATATACTCATCAATGAGAGTTTTCCAGATCACTATCAGAAATATTTAAATGACCTATGTTACAGGCAAAAAGAAGAAGGTGTCAAATTAAGTCCTCTTTTGATTTAAGCCATGAACGATGCAAAGAATTCTAGGAATTAGCTGGACAGTCATTAAATATTAGAAAAAATTGAACTTGAATTAATTTAATAAATTCAATTAGAAGCAGATAGAATAGAAGGCATAAGTGAAGAGATGGATACGCAAGAAGATGAACTTACCGCACTTCTAGGAGGAGAAAATGCACAGTCAAATCCTCAAGGCGTTGGTGAAAAGATCAAAACTGCAGTCTTTGGAAAGAAAACTAAAGTCCACGATTAAGCATTGGAAAAATCCTATAAGGAGATGCAACCAGACGAAAGGAAAGCAAAGACTGAATATAATAGAATTAAGTTTACCAAGCTGTTGAAGATCTATAAACAATACATAGCTTGTAACTTTTACGAAGACAACATTGGATCAGTTGAAGTTGTTGACAAAAAGGAATAGGTCATTACAACCATGTTCAAGATTCCTAATTTTGTACATTGCTTAACGGACAAATCAAGAGATGCGATTCCTGAACTTCTTAACAAAGTAAGTCAGAAAGAAAAGCTGGAGAAGTTCGTGAGCGTGATAGAGAGGCTCAAGATTGAAATGGATGCATAGCAAGAGCTGGGAAGACGATCAAAAGCACTTAAAGTCTTCGCTAATAGTAATATGTTGCTTTCGAAGGTCAATTTCTCAATGATTTGTCTCATTAACGTCCTGCTGATGTCGTGGATGGACAAGGTCAGCGTAGCAGGAGAGGTAAAGATCAGTGTTGCCTGGTAGAATTACTTTTTACAGGGACTGGGATTAGTTTAAACCGTTATTGCTGGAATTGTGATGGTTTCATATTATTTGGAGTATAGATATAAGTTCAAGTACATCATCATGATGAATGAGAATTAAAACTAAACAAACACTTAATATGGATAAAACAAAGGGTCTTCAGGATATGGAGAAAGGAAATCAGGCAAGCTTAACATCATGAAAACCTAGAACGCAGCGATGGAGACCATTGGCATGATTTCGTAGAAGAGCATTTTTGTTCAGGCAATCTATTTCACCGTCAAAGAGCTAGTTAGAGTTGGTTGGTCAATGTATTATGATGGAATAATGCTGAGAAATGTGCTATACTTCATTGGCTCAAGCATGTCAAACTCAGATAAATATTAGTTTTTTAATGCTTTACTTTTATTGGATATTGTCACTAAGGTCCAGAACTTGGGCAACATCCTTTACATCATACAAATCCAATGGTAGAACCTGATTTCAACTTTCTCCTTTTTGGTAATCGTTGTCTACATCTTCGCTTTCCTGGCCTTCGAAAGCTTCAGCGCCGAGTACCAAGCAGCAGATGGGCCAAATGATCCTAACGCTCCTCCATACAACATGTACTGCGATACACTGCTCAACTGCCTTCTGTCCACGCTCAACTACGGCATGAGAGCTGGCGGTGGTATCGGAGATACCATCGAGCAACCTTTGATCACTGGTGCAGATTACGTGCGTAGATATTTCTTTGACTTCTTGTTCTTCATCTGTGTCAACATTGTTCTCTTGAACATTCTCTTTGGTATCATCATTGACTCTTTCGCTGATAAAAGAGCCCAGGATGCAGAAATCAAGGCTGAGGTTCAGGACATGTGCTTCATTTGTGGAATTTCCAAATCTACTTTTGAGGTTGAAGGCAAGCCATGGCATGAACATATATATTCTCATCATAATCTGCATACGTATCTGGCTTTCATCATCTATGTGGAAGGCAAACCTAAATCTGAATGCTCTGGTATGGAGAAAAGAGTCAAAGATTGCAGAGAAAGAGGCAGCATAGACTTCTTCCCTATCAACAGATGCGCAGCCATCCGAAACGGCGCGAAACAAGGCGAATGACCGAGGTGAGCCTTGATATGGCAAGCACAGAAATATTAAACATAATAATATAGCATAATATATATGTTTTTTAGTTTTAATTTCAAATTTAAGGGGTTTTGGGGTTTTGGGG
>Ga0115005_10004562_pt1 | contig 10961 bp, 13 predicted proteins | sample ArcOceMetagenome_FD_87163 | JGI IMG/M metagenome (GOLD analysis project Ga0115005, IMG submission 87163) | Marine eukaryotic phytoplankton communities from Arctic Ocean - Arctic Ocean - Greenland ARC118M Metagenome | ecosystem: Environmental > Aquatic > Marine > Oceanic | place: Arctic Ocean...
AAAGAGGGTTAATAATGGGCTTAAAAGTATTTTTAGAGAAAATTGAACCTGATTTTGAAGCGGGTGGAAAATATGAAAAATGGTATGCCCTATATGAAGCGGCGGCGACCATTTTCTACACACCGGGCACGGTGACCAAATCGACTACCCATGTAAAAGACAGTATTGATTTAAAACGTATTATGATTTTTGTGTGGATGGCAACATTCCCTGCCATGTTTTATGGCATGTTTAACATTGGTCAACAAGCACAGCTGGCTATCGTTACAGAAGGCGCATTATGGGCTGATACAGCTACAGCGTTTTGGCAAGCAGGTCTATATGAAATGCTTGGCGGTCAACTTGATGCCAACACTGGCTGGATTGGCTTGATGCTGTATGGAGCTTGTTTCTTTGTACCCGTTTACGCCACTGTATTTACCGTAGGTGCGTTCTGGGAAGTGTTATTTGCTTCCGTGAGAAAACATGAAATCAACGAAGGCTTTTTTGTTACTTCAGTTTTATTTTCGCTTACTCTTCCTGCCACCATTCCTTTATGGCAAGCGGCCTTAGGTATTACCTTTGGTATCGTTATAGCTAAAGAAATATTTGGTGGTACTGGGCGTAACTTCTTAAACCCAGCATTGTCTGGTCGTGCATTTTTGTATTTTGCTTATCCTGCACAAATCTCAGGTGATGCTATTTGGACAGCTGCAGACGGATACACAGGCGCAACGTGGCTAAGCCAAGCGGCTAATGGTTCAGTAACAGACTGGAGTATAAATGCTGATTGGTTTAATGCATTCTTAGGAAATATTCCAGGCTCTATGGGCGAAGTATCTGCGTTAGCTATCTTAATTGGCGGGCTGTTTATTATCTATATGCGAATTGCCTCATGGCGAATTGTGTTAGGTGTGGCTTTGGGTGTGTTCTTATTTTCAAGCTTATTAAACCTAGTAGGAAGTGCAACAAATCCGATGTTTGCGATGCCTTGGTATTGGCATATGGTAATTGGAGGTATGGCCTTTGGTATGTTCTTTATGGCAACCGATCCTGTGTCAGCAGCCTTTACTAACCAAGGTAAATGGGCTTATGGCATTTTGATTGGTTGTATGACGGTAATGATACGTGTTCTGAATCCGGCATTTCCAGAAGGAATTATGTTAGCCATACTTTTCGCTAACTTGTGGGCACCTTTATTCGATTATTTTGTTGCCCAAGGCAATATTAAACGGAGGATTGCACGTGTCAGCTAAAAGAGAAACGCTAGGTAAAACCGTAGGTGTTGTAATTGCTGTATGTTTAGTTTGCTCGATTATTGTATCGAGCGCAGCCGTTGGCTTGCGTGAATTACAGGAAACAAATGCGGCAATAGACAAACAATCTAATATTGTAGAAGCAGCAGGGTTAATTGATTTTGCTGCAGATGATATTTCTGGAACATTTAATAAATACATTGAAGAACGCTTTATTAACCTTGAAACAGGCGAATATGTGGATGAGCCAAAAGATGGTTACGACATGTATAAAGAAGCTAAAAACCCTACGTTTTCAGTTGAAGTCGCTAACAGTAATGTAGGATTTAAACAGCGAGCCAGCATTGCTAATATCTATTTAGTAAGAAATGATGCAGGTGAAGTCACTCGATTGGTACTGCCAGTTCATGGCAGTGGCTTGTGGGATTTAATGTATGGACTCTTAGCGATTGATGCCGATGGAAACACCGTACGCGAACTGATCTATTATCAACACAAGGAAACGCCAGGTTTGGGCGGTGAAATACAAAACCCTAGCTGGAAAGCCAAGTGGAACGGTAAAAAGCTGTTTGACGATGGAAAAGTAGCTATTGAAGTTAATAAAGGTGACAACTCAAACGACCAGTATGCGGTTGATGCACTTTCAGGCGCTACGCTAACCAGTAACGGTGTACAAAATACATTGACTTATTGGGCAGGCGAGAATGGCTTCGGGCCATATCTTAAAAACCAAACTTGGAAATCGTAAGGGATCCACACAATGGCTGAAATTAAAGAAATGAAACAGGTATTGTTCGGACCCGTTCTGAACAATAACCCAATAGCATTGCAAGTACTGGGCGTTTGCTCGGCCTTGGCAATCACTACCAAATTAGAAACGGCACTGGTTATGTCATTAGCACTCACTACAGTCTGTGCATTTTCTAACTTATTTATCTCTCTCATCCGTAATCATATACCCTCGAGCGTAAGGATTATTATTCAAATGACTATTATTGCCTCTTTGGTAATAGTGGTTGATCAAGTATTGAAAGCCTACTCTTATGAGATATCGAAACAGCTTTCGGTATTTGTTGGTTTGATTATTACTAACTGCATCGTTATGGGACGAGCAGAAGCCTACGCGATGAAAAGCCCTCCTTTTATGTCTTTCCTCGATGGCCTTGGTAACGGCATAGGTTACTCGGTGGTGTTAATAATCATTGGTACCGTCAAAGAGTTATTTGGTTTTGGTACGTTATTAGGTTTTGAAATCTTACCTTTAATTCAAAATGGAGGCTGGTATCAAGGTAATGGTTTATTGATTTTACCTTTCAGCTCATTCTTTTTGATTGGTGGCCTAATCTGGGTGATCCGCACTATACGTCCAGCACAAGTCGAGCCAAAGGGGTAATTCATGGAAAATTATATTAGTATTTTTATTAAATCTGTTTTCATTGAAAACATGGCTCTGTCTTTATTCTTAGGTATGTGTACTTTTTTGGCCGTTTCCAAAAAAGTGAAAACAGCCATGGGTTTAGGTGTAGCAGTAATCGTTGTTTTAGGGATTTCAGTTCCTGTCAACCAAGTTATATTTGTAAATATCTTAGCGCCGGGAGCACTTGGCTGGGCTGGTTTCCCAGAAGCAGATTTAAGCTTTTTGAGCTTTTTAACTTTTATAGGCGTAATAGCTGCGTTAGTACAAATATTAGAAATGACGTTGGATAAGTTTTTCCCTGCATTGTATAACGCACTTGGAATTTTCTTACCCCTTATCACAGTAAATTGTGCGATATTTGGTGGTGTTGCATTCGCGATACAGCGTGAATATAACTTCAGTGAAAGCATTGTTTACGGTGTGGGCAGTGGTTTAGGTTGGGCGATAGCCATCACCTTACTTGCCGCAGTACGTGAAAAACTTAAATATGCAGACATGCCGGAAGGCATACGAGGTTTGGGTTCAGTATTTATGATTACTGGACTGATGGCGCTTGGTTTCCAATCATTCACCGGCATCGCACTGTAAACGGCACTTTGAGGAATAGTTAAATGAATCCGAATGAAATTTATCTTGGTGTAGGCATGTTTATCGCTATTGTTTTAGCGTTAGTGTTTATCATCATGTTTGCAAAATCTAAATTGGTGCCAGAAGGCGAAATCACCATTACAATTAATGGTGGTGCTGAAGCATCAATAACAGCTCAGCCTGGTGACAAGCTTTTAGGTGCCTTGGCTAATGCGGGTATCTTCGTATCTTCTGCATGTGGCGGCGGTGGTACTTGTGGCCAGTGTCGTGTTGATATTAAGGCCGGTGGCGGAGAGCTTCTGCCTACTGAGGTAGACCATATTAGCAAAAAAGATGCTAAACAGGGTTGTCGCTTATCCTGTCAGGTGTCGATTAAAGAAAATATGGACATTGAGCTAGAAGATGAAATCTTTGGTATCAAAAAGTGGGACTGCGAAGTTATCTCGAATGATAACAAAGCCACATTTATCAAAGAACTTGTATTGAAGATACCAAATGGCGAAAGTGTGCCTTTCAGAGCCGGTGGTTATATTCAAATTGAAGCGCCGCCTCATCACGTTAAGTACAAGGATTTCGATGTTCCTGAAGAATATCGTGGGGATTGGGAGCGTTTTGGTTTCTTTAATATTGAATCCAAAGTTGAAGACGAGACTATCCGCGCCTATTCCATGGCTAACTACCCTGAAGAAGAAGGCATTATTATGTTGAACGTGCGAGTTGCTTCGCCGCCACCTAATAACCTGGCTTTACCAGCAGGTAAAATGTCATCTTACATATGGAGCTTGAAAGAAGGCGATAAAGCCACGATTTCTGGCCCATTTGGGGAGTTTTATGCCAAGCAAAATGACTCAGAAATGGTGTTTGTTGGTGGTGGTGCAGGTATGGCTCCAATGCGTTCACATATCTTTGATCAACTTCGTAGACTAAATACAACGCGTCCCATAACATTTTGGTACGGTGCACGCTCTTTACGCGAAATGTTTTACGTAGAAGATTTCGATATGCTACAAAAAGAAAATGATAACTTTAAGTGGCATGTTGCCTTATCAGACCCTCAACCTGAAGACAATTGGAAAGGTGATACAGGGTTCATACATAATGTATTGTTGGAAAATTATTTAAAAAGCCACCCAGCACCTGAGGATTGTGAATTCTATATGTGTGGGCCACCAATGATGAATGCAGCCGTCATCAATATGCTAAAAGAATTAGGTGTAGAAGACGAAAATATCATGTTAGATGACTTCGGCGGTTAATTTCAAGATATTGAATAAGTAATCAATCTTAAAGGGGCTATATGCCCCTTTTCTTATAGGCTCACAATAAAATATGCAAATGCTTCTTCACTCCAGGCTTTTGATTGTTGTCATTGCAACAATGATGAACGCCTGCTCACCGTTAAAAGACCAAGAAACACATATAACAGGCCCCACTATGGGTACCACTTACAACGTGAAATTTGTATCTGTGGATGATGTAGATACAGAGAAGTTAGCACAACAGATTGAACAGTCATTGATAGATATCAACCTATTGATGTCGACCTACATACAGGATTCGGAACTAAGCAAGTTTAATCGATGGAGCAGCATTGAGCCTTTTCCCATGTCAGCACAAACCTTGGATGTATTAAACGAAGCAAAACGTTTAGGTGATATGAGTGAGGGATTATTAGACGTAACGGTAGGCCCTTTAGTCAATCTTTGGGGCTTTGGACCACAGAGCCGTCCGGTAAAAATTCCCACAAAAGCGCTTATCAACGTGACCAGACAACTGGTTGGAATAAACAAATTAAAAGTAGGAGCGTCTTGGGCCAGTAAAACTGTGCCTGCACTTTATGTGGATTTATCAACTATCGCGAAGGGGTATGCGGTTGATCAGTTGGCAGAACTTTTAGGTACCCATGAAATTACAAACTTCCTTGTGGAAATAGGCGGCGAAATGAGATTGTCCGGTATAAAAGCTTCAGGAACGCCATGGAAAATTGCAATTGAGAAGCCTGAAACAGACCAACGCTCAGTTCAAAAGATTATTAGCATAGGAACAAATGCGGTGGCAACCTCTGGCGATTATCGAAACTATTACGAGACAGATGGGGTGCGTTATTCTCATCTTATCAATCCAAATACCGGTTACCCTATTAGTCACAACTTAGTATCTGTCACTGTGATCCATCCATCCTCTATGACAGCTGACGGCATGGCGACAGCACTTAATGTTATGGGCAAAGAAAAAGCATTAGCACTAGCAGAAACTTTCAATATTGCAGTGTTGCTGATTACTAAAGAAAAAGACGGTTATACCGAGTATACTAGTACCAAGTTTGATCAGCTTGTGACTGTTCATTAAGGTAATATCATTAACGTATTAAGCTATATTGGAGTCAGGTTTTGAGTACCTTTATTTTCGCATTTGTATTTTTTTTGGTGGTAGTCGTCGCTATGTCCGTCGGTTACATATTCCAGCAGAAGACCATTGCCGGCAGTTGTGGCGGGTTAGGTGCTTTGGGGATTGCTAAGGCTTGTGATTGTCCAGAACCATGCGACCGTAAAAAAATGCGTTTGGAAAAGGAACAAGCGAGACAAGCCAAGTTGAATCAATGGAAAAAAGACCAAATCCTATAATTGTGTGTTGATGCATAACTAAAAAAACACAAAACTAGCTTAATGCCATCCAGTTAAGTATTAATAAGTAAAAACCTAAGGAGCATTTGACTGTTCCTTAGAGTCTGAAAGATCCTATGATCTAAGTTATCGGATATTTTTATACGACTTTCAGAAGCCCCTCGTTCGCACTTCCATCTATTGTCTCACTGAGTTTTCCTGTCTCGCAGTCATGTTAAAGCTCGATGTCATTCAATCATGCCTTGACTCAAACGGTGTCACAAAACTGCGCTAGCGCATCACTTTACAGCATCATCAAACTGCCAGAGCAACTGCTTAGTACCTTACGCTTATCTACTTACTGAAACTACTAACCTGCAACTGGAAGCCAATATTGGCCACCTGCAAACATGGTAATTCATTAAACACTAGTTGAGATGGCCGGACGGATACTTTGATCGGGTTAGTATATGATAAAAAAATAATATATTGTATGAGTTGGTCGGTTAAATAATTATACTGAACTGATTGGTAATAGGTACCAGCATCAAAATTATTGATCACAGAAAGCACAAGGTTTAGCCTCAAAAGTGATCAATAGTTTTAACACAGCTTGGCTCCTAAAAAACCAATAGGACTTACTCTTTTTTCTGTGGTTATTAATGACGTTTAAAACAATCCAATCATCTGCATTATCTATTCTGCTTCATGGCGTTTTTATTTTTGGACTTTTAAATTTTATTTCACCTTACCAAAAGCAAGAAATTAAAAAGAAACCAATAAAAAGCTATCTGTTTTTTGAAAACGCTGCCGCTATATCGGAACCCGTGAACAACTCTACGGATATGTTAGATGAAGTTAGTGTTCTAGGTGCCCACAAAACGGAAGTGTCTGCTCAACCAAATATCCCAGAAGAAATTAAATTAGAAAGAGATTCAGTTGCAAAATATTCTTTGGGTGGAGGAGAAACAGCCCCACAAGATACAACAGCGACCATATCTTCACGCAAAACACAGACGGCTGTTTCTCAATTTATTCAAAATTTACATTCAAAAGAGCTTCGGAGGATAACAGAGAGTTCACTCAACGAGTTTAGAAAGCCAAAACCACTCATTGATAAGTCTATTCCTATTAGCACTAATCAAAGATTGAAAGCTCTTAGCTCCTCTTTTGCGCCAAAGGGCTCCGATATAATTGTGCTTTCAGAATTTGGTCCAGACGAGACAACCATCATGCTAGGCGATTCTTGCTTTACTATTACTCAGACTGCACTTGATGACAAAGTATGGAAGGGATCTTCGCTGTGGGCTAAAAGTAACTCATGTGGAAAATATGATAAGTACGATGGCCAACTTAAAAGGTCACTTAATAAGTATCTGAAAAAATAGTGAATGGATGTCCTTTGTCATCTGAGGACTAGTAATCCACTTTACAGTGTTCATCCGATGCTTAATGAGTCAACGCTGTAATTTTGAACTTCGGGTAAATAAATGATGTCCAGAATATCAAACGGGTAAGTTGGGTTGAATGGTTGGTGCTTACCGAAAAATCAGCAGATGCATTTTCTCCTAGAAGCATAGAGGAAACTAAACTTCTACTTGAATCTAATCTTTTTAATAGCTGGTTCAATTAATCTCACTTGAACACACAATGTATATTTTTGTGGAAAATAGTATACCAATCTAAATATTGGTGAACTGTTAAGCAATTGATTAGCCTTCGTTAAGTAATGAAATATTGATCTCGAGGAATTATATGAAATTTAAAGCATTAACCATATCTATATTAGGTGTGACGTTGTCCTTTACAGGTTGCATGAGTATGCCAATTTTTACTATGTATAAAATGTCCCAGCTTTCTATATTGGGCATTAGCCCTGGCGAAATTAAAGTGGCTATTCGTACCAATGAATTAGTAGAAGTTCAAAATGGAGCCGCTCATATACGCTTGGCAACTATAACTGACGGTGTTGTCGCTGAAAGTGCAAATGGAGTTAAAGGAGAAAAATTACCACCATTTGATTATATATAAGTTTCAAACACAGGTGTTATCTGGCCCTAAAGGTGATATTTCACCAATATTAATAAATGGTATTAAAGATGGAGAACGAATAACGATATTGAAACTTTTTGACGAAGATGCTGCCACCATGAGTGATGCTTTGGCACGTGTGAAAAGTTATAAAGCTAAAGGCGCGAAAGTTACTGGGGGGATTTCTATTGGCACTAGTAGCAGTTGTTTTAGTAATATTGATAAGTTTGATGAGCTTGACGTAGACTTATTTTTACAAATCGATGTTAAAGGTGGCTTTATGTTATTTTTGGAAGATATAGACATTATTGAAGAAATTCGAGATGTTAGTATTGAATTAGAAACTACGAATAAATGCCAACTAAACTAAAGTATTCTATTTAATTTATTTGACATTCGGGCACCTCTTGAGACTGTAACTAATTTGGTGTAACTGGCTATCAAAACTTACCATTTAATGAGTGGAGGATGGGCGAAGGACAAAAAAGAACTTGGTTTTAAGCTAGTCTGGCGTTTTTTATATATTGATATATATTTTAATTCCGGCAAAATACTGACTTTATATACAGTTATTTTGTCAGGTTTATTCTTTGCGCAAAATTATTCACATTGATATGGACTGTTATTACGCAGCCGTTGAAATGCGCGACAATCCAGAATATCAAAATGTGCCACTAGCCATAGGGGGCAGTTCTGACAGGCGTGGGGTGATATCTACCTGTAATTACCAAGCAAGAAAATTTGGGGTGCGCTCAGCTATGGCCACAGCTCACGCCTTAAAGCTCTGCCCTGAGTTGGTGTTGGCCCCCGGCAGAATGGCCTTATACAGTGAAATATCCCAACAAATACGCGAAATTTTCAGCAGATACACCGACAAAATTGAGCCTCTGTCATTAGACGAAGCCTATTTAGACGTATCTGATTGCGACTTGTTCTCAGGCAGTGCTACATTAATCGCTGAAGATATAAGAAGAGTGATTTTCGAAGAGACACAACTTACTGCCTCGGCGGGCGTAGCACCATGTAAGTTTGTTGCCAAAATTGCCAGTGATGAAAATAAACCCAATGGCATTTGTGTTATCACTCCTGATAAATTAGACAACTTTGTGATCAAATTACCCCTTGGTAAAATTCCTGGGGTGGGCAAAGTAACCTTAGCTAAGTTAAACAATATTGGGCTTTATAGTTGTGCTGACGTGCGTCAGTACCCTTTTGAAGACTTGATCAAACGTTTTGGTAAATTTGGCTCTGTGATTTGGGATAGAAGCCATGGTTTAGATAATCGAAATTTAAGCCTTGCCAGACAACGCAAATCTGTAGGAGTAGAGAGAACATTAGCCCAAGACATTCATTCACAGGATGAATGCATAAAAATGATCGATAGTCTTTTCCCACTATTAGAACAACGATTAAATAAGACCCAAGCACGCATTCAAAGCCAGGGAATAAAACTCAAGTTCAGTGATTTTCAACAAACGACAGTGGAGCATAAATGCCAGGTATTGGATAAAAACTACTTTCTTAAACTATTGACAGAAGGCCTCTCGCGTCGAGCAAATAGGGGGATTAGATTGGTTGGACTCCATGTTGCTTTAGCTGAAATTGCAGACAATAAGCAATTAGCCTTTTCGTTTTCATCTACTCAAGACTAATATCCTGCAAATCGTTACACTATGCACAGACATTTCTGCTTCTGGATAGTAAGGGAATTTATTAGTGCAAAGCATGCCCATCAATATTTGGCTATTAACGCTAATACAAGCCCTAGCAATGAGCGCAGGTACCATGCTGGTTCTAGCTGGGGGTGTTTTGGGTGCCCAACTAACACCAGCTCCTAGTTGGGCAACACTGCCTTTAGCCATGAGCATTGTTGGCTCTGCCTGTGGCGTAGTGCCTATTACCCGTTTAATGCAACGCTTTGGTAGAAAGCCCATTTTTATTGCTGCGACCATCCTTGGTGCCCTAGTTTCCCTAGTGGCCGCTGCGAGTATTGCCAATAGTAGCTTTTGGTGGTTAGTTATATCCGCATTTTTATTGGGCGTTATGATGTCTGCGATCCAGCAAATACGTTTTGCTGCTATGGAATCAGTCGCTGTTGAGTTGATACCTAAAGCCGCTGCCACTGTATTATTGGGAGGGTTAGTTGCGGCTATCTTAGGTCCCGAGTTAGTGACTTTTGGTCAACTGGTTACAGTTCAAGACTTTGTCGGCGGATTTTATTTAACTGCGGTCTTACTGTTGCTGTGTAGCTTACTGTTTACTCAAATTGATAATACTCAGGTTGTCACAGCAAAATCTGCGGATACAGGACGTGAATTAAATGTGATAGCACGTCAACCCGTCTTTATACTAGCTGTCTCTGCATCAGTCGTAGGCTATGCCTTAATGAGCTTTATTATGACGGCCACACCTGTACATATGCATGTCCATGAAGCTTATTCTTTGCAGGATACAAAATGGGTGATCCAAAGCCATATTTTTGCGATGTTTTTTCCATCCTTATTCAGTGGTTGGTTGATCACTAAATTGGGTACCTCTAAGATCATTTACTTGGGATTATTTTCCTATGTGGTCACCATATTAATCGCACTGACAGGCAAAGAATGGCTGAATTATTGGCTCGCTTTGGTATTATTGGGCATTGGCTGGAATTTTCTATTCGTAGGTGGGACTGTTTTACTGGCACAAAGTTATCAGCCTAATGAAAGATATAAAGTTCAAGGTTTAAATGAGTTTTTAGTATTTGGTTGTCAAGCTATGGCAGCATTAAGTGCAGGGGTATTTCTCAACTTAATCGATTGGCGTGGTCTATTGCTCGCGAGTTTTACTATCATCGCCTTACAATTGATAGTGATTACATGGCAACATATCAGACAAAAACAGTTTTCCACAGATTAAAAATTGGCTCTAACAAGGAAAATAAATATGGCATTAAAAATAGGGCGTTACCGTCATTACAAAGGAAATGAATACGAAGTGATTGGTGTGGCCAAACACTCTGAAGATGAAACTAATTTAGTAGTTTATAGACCTCTGTATGGTGAAAAAGGCCTGTGGGTGAGACCTTTGGATATGTTTGTTGAAACG
>Ga0115005_10004564_pt1 | contig 10959 bp, 9 predicted proteins | sample ArcOceMetagenome_FD_87163 | JGI IMG/M metagenome (GOLD analysis project Ga0115005, IMG submission 87163) | Marine eukaryotic phytoplankton communities from Arctic Ocean - Arctic Ocean - Greenland ARC118M Metagenome | ecosystem: Environmental > Aquatic > Marine > Oceanic | place: Arctic Ocean...
CCAACCCCAACCCCAACCCTAACCCTGATCCTAACCCCAACCCTAACCCCAACCCCAACCCCAACCCTAACCCTAACCCGAACCCTTCCCACTGACTACAGGCCCCTACCCTGAGCCTAACCCCAACTCTTACCCTGATCAGGCGCAGCTGGCGCAGCTCGCTCGAGATCGGCAGGCGCTGGCTGACGATGTCACGGGCGCGCTCGACGGCTTCCACGGTAGCCTCGGCGATACCCTCACGGGCGAGCTGCTGCGGCTGGCCGAGGGTCAGCAAGCCTACCACCAGGCCATGGCCGAGGAGAGTGCGAGGCTCTGCCGGGCGTTGCGCGCGCTCCCCCGCGAGCCTCGGCCGGCGGCGGCACAGCCTCAGACCGCCGCACCCGCCGCGCCCTCTACCGAGGCTGTGAAGGCGAAGGCGCCAAGCGGCGTGCCGTTGGAAGCCCCGACCAGCGCGGCAGGCACGGCGGATGCGGCGGCCGCTGCGGGCGCGGTGAGCGCGGTGGGCGCGGTGGGCGCGGCGTGCGGCGCCCTCGGGCCGGCGTGGACGCGGGGGGAGATCGAGGCGCCGCTGGGCGAGAAGAGCATGGGGAGCTGGACGGCCGCCGTCTACACTTCGGAGCAGCAGGCGCGGCTGGGCGTCGACGAGGAGGGGCAGCCGGCCACGCCTCCGCCTCCGCCTCTGCCTTCGTCGGAGGCGGCCACGCCGCAGCCGCAGCCGCCGCAGCCGCAGCCGCCGCCCGCCGCGCCGCCACCGCCGCCCGCTGACACTGTGCCGACCGCCGCGGTCACTTCAGCGCAGGAGGAGCCAGCACAGGTGGAGTCAGATGACGAGATCGTCGAGTAGCGTAGCTCGTGCATGCTGCTGGGGATGCGTCGAGGCGGCGCGGGGTGGTTGGCAGGTGGGGTGCGTTCAGACGGGCACCGCGGGGGGGTCTAATCTAAAGTAATCGTGCGCCACGACGCGGTGTGTCAGTGTGTCGCTGTCGGCGCGGGTGGGCGGCGGAGTACTCGCATTGTGATTGTGGGGTGTGTGCGTAGGTGCTTTTTGGGCACGGCCATGCATATATTTTATGGATTATGCGGCTTTCATATCGCTAAAGCCGTAGCACCGAACACCGAGAGTGAAAATTTACGTACAATATATCTGTCTCCGATCTAGCATCTATACCCTGAGAGTATAGATCTAGAGTAAACATGACACACAGTAAAGGTGCGCAGTACTTTGAAGAGAGTACGACTCTTTATGAATCGAAACGCCGTATTGCGCATAGATCTTCCCTCAGTCTCTAGTGTGTAGTGAGTAGTGTGCGTCTAGACGTGTGGAGTCCGCGCCACCACACGCCGGGAATAGGGCGCGGGGCGCGGAAGCTTGAACCAATGCTGTATGCGGCTGCGCTCTGAAGCGTAAACATCGTTTGTGCGGCCTCATGCATTATTCATCGGCTGGATGTCTGCTGAGCTGTCGTTCAGCGCCACGATCTTGCTCGGCTTGATTTTCCCCTTTCCGTACTTCTGCTCGGCTACTGGCGCCTGGAAGGCTTTCATCTGGAAGTGCGCTGAGCAGAAGGAAATGAAGTTCACGCAGAGCCCACCCGATGTCATGCCGCCCCAGTAGGCCCACCCACCGTCCTCGAGAAGGAGGTTGCGCACACCTTCTTGGAGGCCCACGAAGGCCACGAGGGCCATGAGGCACGTACCGACGCGACGGACCTGGTGGGCCAAAGGCAGTGGAGTCGGCGACTCTGGAGGCGGTTGGTCCGGACGCCCGAGGCCGTACGAGGCTGGTGGCTGAGGCTTAGTGGCATGGCCTCTCTCTCTCCGGAAGTGCTAAGCCAGCGGCCGCCTGACATAGTGGCGGGCGTTAGACGATAGCCGATCGATCCGATCCATCAGGCCCTTGGACAGGCCGGTAGAACCCTTCATCATGCTGATCACCTTGTTGGCGTAGTGCCTGAACCATACGCCGAGCCCCACCAGGATGATGACCCACACGGCCGTCAGCAGCAGTGTGAAGACGTCTGGCAAGCTGAAGAGGCCCGAGAGGATGGCCGAGATCGACCCCATTAGGATCAGGCCGACGATGGCCACCATGAAGACAATGTCCCAAGGCACCTTGGAGCTCGACCTCTCGCCGTCGGTCGGATCTTGCTTTCCGTCGCCGTTGATCATCTTGTCGATGCTACGCACAATCTTACGGAAGTGCGCCGACAGCAGTAGGATCGCCACCATGTGCAGCTGCAGCCCGAAGTCGACCAAGAGGCCTGGACGGTCAGGCGTGGCGGTGGCAACGGCAACTAGGGTGGTGGAGAGCGCCACCGCAGCCTCTACGCGACGCGCGGGCTCTCCTCCCGGGCCTAGAGGGCAGCCCTGAGCAAGTGAGGACACTCTGTACATGCTGGGAGGCGAGAGAAGAAGAAGGGGAGCAGCGGCTTGATTGGCCACTCGTATGCCGGCCCGACATTGACGAACTGCACCATGTTCGAGAGGGTATAGGCCTGGTGCACGGGGCGGGGAGAGGAGGTGAGGAGGCGGGGAGGCGGGGAGGTGGTGTGGTGGGGCTGCGTGGCTGGGAGCGGAGTAGAGAGGCGCGAGAGAGGGGTAGGTCTCACGAGGTTGAGGGAGATGACTGCCACAGCAGGGCCCTTGTCCTTGGCCGCTGGGTCTCTCTCCTCCTTGGAGAGGAATAGTTCGCGCCTCCACTCCTGGGAGAGCACGCCAAAGGCGCGCAGCTGCTTCACTGCGTACCACACGTTGTACGAGTAGAGGGCCAGCGCCAGCACCTGTAGCAGCCTGTACGAGAGGATGAACGACTCGGAAAGTAGCGGACTCGGCTTCGTCGTCACCCGCGCCACCGACGTGTTGTGAATGATGATCAGGCTTTGAAGAGCGAGGTAGTCGCGTGTGCCCACCACGCCAACAGGCAGGTCGGCCGCGCCAGAGAAGTCGTCGCAGTCGAAGGTTGTCGACTCCGTGCCCTTGAAGAGCACACCTAGCACGCCAGCGTCTTGCAGCAGGCGGGCACGAGCCTGGTTAGGGGTTGGGGTTCGGATTCGGATTCGAGCTCGGTTGAGTCGAGGTGCCAGCGCTGCGGGCTTCGAGCCTGCTTAGGGTTTGGGTTTGGGCTTGGGTCCGGCGTCGATTGGAGAGCCTGCATGGAGCAGCCGGGAGTGGTCCAGTCGCTGCCGAGCACGATGTGCCCAGCCAGCTCAGGCGATGGCGAATTGCAGAGCCCGGAGTCCGCAGGTGCCACCACAGGACCGCTCACATTGATGAAGCGACGGCCGTAGACCGTGTTCCAGACCATCGGGCTTTGCAGCAAGACAACCGTTGCGCTCTCGGAGCCGATCGTCTGGGAGAGGACGAGCCCGTTTTCGGGTAGGTTGGGATGCAGCCCAGGGCCGCCCAGTGACATCGCACTGACAAGGAAGGTGGCCATGCCAAGGACGAAGCCACAATGTCGCGCGGATTGGCCAACCAGCACTTTGGAGGAGGGGGAAATACAAGGAAAACAGAGCGAGATACGATAAGATGGAATTCTATCCCGCACGCCACAATTGCGATGCACGCTTCATCAGTGCGAGAAACTGCGCCTCGTCAACAATGGTGTCGAAGTTTTTCTTGGCGTTGGCTTGGATGCTGTTCGTCCAGCGCACGTAAGTGAGCCCGAGCAGGGGCGAGATGCGCTCGTACGAGTTGGTGCAGTAGCCGAGCGGGCACAGCTCGGCGACCACCGACCCAGGAGCAAGGAAGATCAGGTTCGCATCTGCCGGGAGGGGGCATGAGGCAATGCGGCAGCTGCCGGGAGGCATTAGCATCGCGGCGGGTGGCAGGCGGCGCACATCCGGCGCCGTGCATGCCAGTGAGGATCGCGGCGGAGCGGAAGAGCGACAGCTGCTGCGTGAAGGGCAGGTCGGCTAGTTCGACCGCGCTGAGGCGCACCGCACGCTCGCCGCGCGCCTCGTCTTGCGCGGCGGCGCGCGCGGCGGCGGCGCGCAGGGCGCCCTCGTTGAGGCAGCGCCGCGCCACGGTGCTGCCGTACGCACCGCCGTGCCCCTTGCCGCGCGAGATCCACAGCGCGCGCAGCCAATGCGCGGGCGTGGCGGCGGCGGCGGCGGCGGCGGCGGCGGCGGCGGTGGCGGGCTCGAGCTGCCCGAGGCGTGCGAGGGAGATGCCGAGGAAAGCGCGGTAGAAGGGGCTCACCCGCTCTCTCGCCTGGCTCACCTGCGCGCCGCCGCTGCCGCCCGCCGCAGCCGCGCACGGCCCACACGCCGCCTCGAAGGCATGGCCGACGGGGCCGCGGCCGTAAACGGAGTGGAAGCCCGAGAGAGCGAAGACCGCGTGCGGCACGCGCACCAGTCGACTCTCTCCCCACTGCGGCTGGAGGCGCGCCCACTCAACGAAGCTCAGCGCGGGCGCATCGGTGAGGCTGCTCCACAGTGCCCGCTGCGGCCCCCACCACGCGTGGTTGGCCTTGTCGGGCGGCACGAGGACCAGCTGCGCCTGCTCGCTGAAGTCGTCTCCGAGCTGCGTGAGTATGGCGACCACCTGTGTATGCATGGGCTGAGGATGGCGATCGACTGTGCATGTGCACATCGCAGCCTGGATTGCATAGGGTCGCTGGACGAGCTACGCGAGAGTGGCGATCGCCTGCAGCAGGTCGTAGTGTGCGAGGAAGAAGTTCTTGACCGAGTAGCGCGCCACGAAGACCGTCACACTGCGGCCTGCCGCGCCCGCCGTCGCCCCCGCCGCCGCCGCCGCTGCTGCCCCCGCCGCCGCCCCCGCTGCCGCCGCCGGCTCGGGGCGTGACAGCTCCGCGCGTGGGCCGAGGCTGAGCTCGAGGCGTGCCTCGGGGCCGAGCTCGGCGACGGCTGCGGGCATCAGGTGGCGCAGCAGCATCCTGAAGAGCTTCGGCCGCCGCAGCCGCTCCTGCCGCAGCCGGCAGCCCAGGAGCAGCGCGCGCGGCTGCCACAGCGCCTTCTGCGCGGGCGTTGGCACCGATAGATTGGCCTTGCCCACGTGGATGGCACTCGTGTTGAGTGTCAGGTGCCGCGCCTCGCAAAACCACGCGCCCGCCTCCGTGAGTGGCCCAGCCCCGCTGCTCTCCAGGCAGCTGAGGCTCGAGCCGTCACTCGGTGCACCCTCGTCCTTCTCCGGTTCGCAGAACTCTACCCGCTTGCCTCGCCAGCTCTTCCGCCACGCCACGCCGCAGCACGAGCGGAACGCCTCCTCACGCTCTGCGAGCGGCCTGCTGCCCATCCTGCCCGTGCCCTGCGTCGTCGCTGCTGGCCCTGAAGCCCGGGCAGCGTCGCCAGCCGTGGCCACTTCAGCTGGCTGAGCTTGCGGCTGCTGCGCTGGCTCCTCCTCCTCATCTTCCCCCTCCCCCTCCCCCTTCCCCTCCTCCTCCGCCTCCTCCTCCTCCTCCTCCTCAGCTTTCTGGAGATGTCGTAGCGGGAGGCTGCTGACGCTGCTGACGCTACTGCTGACGCCTTTGACGCTGCTAGACTGGGCGTCGCTAATGAGTGGGCTGTGCAGTGGTGGTGACGGTGGCGGTGGCGGTGGCGGTGACGGCGGCAGTGGCGGTGGTGGTGACGGCTGCAATGGCGGTGGTGGTGATGACCACTGTGCAGCAGGCTGCTCGGGATGCCGTCCCCCAGGCTCTTGGAGAACCGTTAATGAAGGAGCAACCCGCAGCCCGTGAGGCGCAGCGGGCCCACCGAAGAAGAGGCGCAGCGCACACAGGAGGATCGAGGCGATGGACAGCTCTCGTTGGCGCATCGCGCACTGGCAAACTTGGGGCGCTCGGTCGGTGGTGGCGAGGGCAAGTTTGGCGCGCGCCTGTTGATCGTACGAACCCGCATGCGACGCCGTATCTCCTCCACGGCCGTCGACACGCTCGGCGCCCAACCCATCCGATGGACCTGCACGTCTGGCGATCTTGAGGATCGCCAAGCGCAAGACTGCTTCGACTTCCGCCATTGACTTCATTCGCCGCTCCGATTGCGTGCAGAAGGGATACTTGAGCGAGCAATAGAGTTCCACGGCGAGATCCCGGAGAGCGAGATGCAGCAGGGTCAGCGCACTCTCGTTGTGATGCGCGAGCCTTGCGACCGTGCACGCTCGACGCTTGCCTGGTGGCCGCGAGTGACGCTACCGACCCATCCGGCGCCTAACATGTCCACGTGGAACGCTCCACCAGTTCGCCACGTTCGCCGCCGAGCTGCCCGGGTGGTACCCGCGCGCGTGGAAGGGTACAACTGACCATCGCGTCGTCGCTCTGGCTTGGGAGCAATCGCGCTGCATCAGCAACTGCACGCAGGTCCTCTGTCCAGCAGCTCTGCCAGTCCTCGTTAGCGTTCCCGCAGCTGAACGGCGGCGATCGAACGGCATCGGCGCCTGTCGCCACACAGACTCCGCTGCCGCCGACCCTATCGTCGGGTGTGGACGAGTGCAAGCCAGTACGAAGTCTGTACCCCAGGGCTCTCGAGCTGTGGAAGACTCATTGTGGGCGAGGCGAATTCCGTAGGGTTGGATGCGCCAAGTCAATTAACCGCAGGGAGCACACGGCCCAGGCAGCAATGCTCTTCCGAGGCCCACTACTGTCAGGTGGATGCCGTCGGCGTCTCCTCGCCGGGCGTGCGCTATCCTGGGCGTGCCCAATGCGAGCAGGCCGAGCAGACTGAGGCTGAGGCAGCCGAGCACGGCGACGCGGGGCGACATCAGCGAGTCGCGTCTCGCGGCGGCTCCCGCCATCCGGTGCCTTCGACGGCCTTCGACGCGCCAAACTTAGGATAAGAGATAAGACATCGCGCGCGCGCGCAGATACACTTTGCTTCCGACAGTGTGAGCAGCCCAGACATTTTCGTGTGTGATTCTCGAGACCAGAGAGAAAGCTCCAACACGTGAGGGGCCTGCCAGCACTGGGATTTCAAGCTTTGCGTTCCCGCGATTTCGCCCGCCGTTATGATCCTAAATATATATGTTCTTCCTTCGCCGGACCGACTCGCTAAGCGCTCCCAGAGACGCTCTTGCCTCTCACTCGGCCCTCGACTTCGGCGTGGCTATCAGACCCACGAGCCAATGTCGGGCGCACCCGTCAAAGAGGAGGTTGCGGCAGAGCCCGCACCCGCACCTGCGCCCGCGGCAGAGCCGGGAGAAGCCGTTGCCCCCCCTGCGGCGGCGACACCTGTGACAGCGGTAACCCCAATCTCTGCAGCACCTCAGCAGCCGCCTGCTGCGCCGATGCCTGCAATGGGCATCGGCGGCGCGCAGATGCCTGCCGCTCTGCCGGCCCAGGTCCGCCCACCGGCACCCCCGGCGATGGTTCCTCGACGTGCTCCATCAATCTTGCTTGTCCTCGAGGTTCCATCTTGACTTGGTCCAGACACGCGAGGGCATCCTTCACCCCTTCAGTTGGCGGAGACCGAAATCTACAACCAGTTCCTCGACGTGCTCCATCAAGCTTTCGACTCGGGCATCTCGAGACCGACCACGTTGGCCAGCTTGGCCATCCGCTCCGACTGCGTGAGCTCCGACTGTGGAAAGTACCTGTCGTTCAGTTCTCGCTGCTTGCGCAGCGACTCGAAATAAAACGACAGCTCACGCACCACCTCCGGCCGTGAAGAAGAGTCACGGTACAGGGAGACAGCCGCGGCACGAAAGTGGGGCAGCTCCGATGGGCGGCATGGAAGCGCGCGCAGCAGCGTGCGAAGCGTCGGCATGCTTTTCGGCTTGAAGAGAGGGGTGATATCTGGAGGACGGGCGGGCTCACCGCCGGGTGACCGGAGTGAGGCGACCTTCGAGGCGAAATGGACCAAACTATCTATTCTATCTATTCTTCAACCCCTCATACCAACACACACACGCACACGCCACGCCTGGTTCTGTCGCTCAGCTCCCCCAGCTTCGTCGCAACCGCCTCCCCCAACCGAGCCGCTCAGCTGATGAGAGGCCTGCGCCTGGCTGGGCTCAACTGAGGACGTTGAAGCTGGCGTCGCGAGGCTGCTGCTCCAGCCACTTTGAGAATCGCTCGCGTTTGGCCTCGATAGTGGCCTTCGCCGCCGGCTTACCGATGCGGCGCGCGTTGGAGTACCACAGGTCCTCCGACTCGGTGACGAAGCGAAGCTTGCAGCTGCCCAGGGCTGCGCGGCACTCGAGCCCGTTAAGGATCACCGCCTTGTTCCACGCGCGATTGCGCGTGCGGCGCACCGTGCGCTGCAGCAGCAGCGCCGACGTCGTCGCCTTGAGCCGCGACGAGGACGCGCCACTGCTGGCGACCTGGACGTAGCTGTCCATGTAGGCCGACCACTCCGCCTTGGAGACGGCCGAGCACTCCTCCACCTCGTCCTCCTCCTCCTCGACGTCGTCCTCCTCGCCTTCCTTCTCGTCCGCCTCCTTCTCAGGCAGGAACTGGAGCAGCAGCTCGCCGCCGCCGCCGCAGTAGAGCTGCTCCACCTGGAAGCAGTCGTCGCCCTCGAGCAGCAGCCGCGCGTTGTTGCGGTAGGTCGCCTCGGACATGGAGCCCATCGAGACGCGGCCGCGCTCGTACCGGTAGAGCCCGAGCAGCTTCTGCGACGTCTCCTCGACGACGAGCATCTGCAGCTGCTTGAGCGCCTGCGAGATGATCTTCTGCAGCGTGAAGAGCGTGTAGGCGTCGGTGCCGAGCAGCGTGCGCAGCACGTCCTCGTAGACGGACGCCTCCATCTTGCCCTCGACGAGCTGGCGAAGGCTCGAGAGGAAGGCCTGGTACATGTCGCCGTTGGCCTCGCGCCGGAGCGAGGCGAGCAGCTGCGCGCGAGAGGCCGCCGAGCCGGCCGCGGACTCCGCCGCGTCCTCCGCGCCCTCCTCCTTGGGGAGTTCCTCCTTAGGCGGGGGCTCCTCGGCACCATTCGTCGCCGCGACCTTGCTCGCCATCGTCTTGGCGGCGGATAGCCTCTCGAGGATGACGTGGTACAGCCGGGCGAAGATGCAGAAGTGCGAGTTGCCCACGAAGGTCTGCGCCGAGGTCTTCGGGTAGCAGAGCGGCGCCTCCCAGCGCTGCTCGGGGGGGCGCGCCTCGCGCGTCGAGTCGGCCTCGCTCGCGTCGGCCGAGACGATGAGCAGCGGCTTGGCGCGGGGCTTCGCCTCGTCCTCCTCCATCGGCTCGGCGCTCTCCTCCGGCGATAGCTCGGGGCAGCGGAAGAAAGGGCGGACGAAGCCGTCCCAGAACTCGGACACCTTCTCCTCGATCTCCTCGTCCTTGATGAGCGAGAAGCTCAGCTTCGCCGCGAAGACCATCAGCTGCAGCGTGTCGTCGTGCAGCGCCTCCGGCGCGATCTTCGAGGTGAACGGGAGCGAGAGGCCCTTGGAGGGCTCCGCCGATGCCTCGCCCTTGTCCGCCGCAGCGGGCTTGGCGGCCTCGCCCTCGGCGGCCTCGGTCTCGCCGGCCTCGCTGAGCCCCTTGAGCTCCAAGATCATCTGCTTGCCGCTGAAGTTCTTCTTGTCGCCCTGCTTGAAGTAAAAGGAGCGGTGGTCGAGCGACTTGGTGTAGTTCTTCTCGTACACCTCCTTCCACCCCTTGAGCAGCTGCGTGCGCAGGCCGCGCCACTCCTCGTCCTTCTGCGTGAGCCGCTTGACGAGCGGGTTGATCGCCGCGGCCGGGCACTTGGACAGCAGCTCGATGACCTGCATGCCCTGCGTGCCGTAGAGCCGCCGGATGGCCTTGCAGTGCATGGCACTAAGCGTGGTGGTGGGCAGCTTGTAGCGGCGCTTCTCGGGCTCGGTCATAGTGTCGAGCTCAGCCTGGATCGGCCGCAGAAAAAGCAGCGTGGCCATGTTGGTCTCGATGGTCGTGTCCAGCTCGAAGCGCTCGTCCTCTGCGCGGAAGATGGATTCCTCGTACTGGCTCTTGCGCATCGTCTTGAAGTCCTGGTCCTCCTCCGTGCCAGTGGCGACGGAGACGAGCTGGTCGTTGAGCACGAGCTGCTCGAGCGGGCCGCGGCCGGAGCAGTTGGGCTGCCCGTAGTCGTCGGGCAGGATCCGGTACGAGGCGCCGTGCTTCTTCATCGACGCGAAGTCGAGGTCGCGGAAGCTGCCGCCCTCGGGGGCGGAGCGAGAGGCAGGCGGCGATGGCGCGTCGCGCGCGTCGCCGCCCGAGTAGCCGGGGAGGCGGCGGAAGTGGGAGAAGAGCTCGATCTGCGTGCGCTTGAAGAGGTCGTGCACGAGGGTGAGCAGCTCGGAGCGGCCGATGATCTGCTGCAAGTACAGGTTGAGGCACTTGAGCAGCTCGAGGTACATCGGCTTCGGCATGCGGCTGCGGCACTTGGAGAAGAACTCAGCGTCCGGCGAGGGCGAGGAGACGCTGCGGTCTCGCTTGCCGTTCTCCTCCTTGCGGTTGGCCTTGCGACTCTGCCAGTAGTGCTCCTCCTCCTCGTCGACCTGCCTGACGGTCTTGCCTCGCGTCGGCTTGACGCCGCCGCGTCCGATGCCACCCTTGCCGTCCTCAATCGTGCGGTAGACGCCCTGCGAGCGGGGTCGGGGCCGTGAGCGGGGTTGGGGCGTGAGCGCAGGGGCCACGTGTCGTGTGCAAGCGGCTGGCTCGGGCATCTGTGCGCTGGCGGCAATTGCTCGTGTGTTCTGGCGTGCTACTGTATGCTGGTGGCTTACGTGGTGCTGGTGCGGTGGCTCACCTGGTTGGCACTCGGCATGCCGGCGGCGAGCTTTCTTTTGCACGCCGTGGCCATTGGGACGGACTCAGAGGGATGTTAAAAGGAACTCGCACGCCTAGCAAGGCGCCACGAACGAAGGCGGCGGAAAGTGACCACAGCGTTCTGCGTGCGTGTCCCAGAGGGGGATTGTAGAGGTTGTATAGTGTATAGCGCTGTATAGCTGTATAATGTATAGCGATGTATAGCGCTGCGTATAGCTGTATAGCTATCGGAGGGCCGTGACGCAATGCGTGTCCGTGTATAGCGCTATACATCG
>Ga0115005_10004565_pt1 | contig 10958 bp, 5 predicted proteins | sample ArcOceMetagenome_FD_87163 | JGI IMG/M metagenome (GOLD analysis project Ga0115005, IMG submission 87163) | Marine eukaryotic phytoplankton communities from Arctic Ocean - Arctic Ocean - Greenland ARC118M Metagenome | ecosystem: Environmental > Aquatic > Marine > Oceanic | place: Arctic Ocean...
CCCAAAACAAACTTGGGCGCCATGCCGACCAAACAATTTTTACAATACTACGAGGCACACTGCTCCATTTTGTTGCACCAGAACGACGATTGCTTTCATCGCTACCAATACTTGAATCGTTGCCAGCACCTGTACTTGTATCGTCCCATACAGCTAGTGGGGTCGCTTCATCTGTATGATACATACTGATGGAACCATTGGCTCTTCCAATCAGCATGTATTTTCCCATGGCAGGATGTTTGTTTGTTGCCATGCAACAGATGCTGGATGACAATGAATGGTTACTTGCTTCATATTCTCGAGGACTTAATATGGTTGAAAAACGTGATTGATGCAATAACCGACCACTTAATGTACCGACAAAAAATCGGCTTGGGTCATCAACCGAGAAAGACATTGTTGTAACTTCCTCCGCAACACTGTTCAGCAAATTGAGTTTTGTACTTCGGACCAGCTTCACGCGCCCTCCAATGCCCAAACCAAGATCTGTTTCTGAACCTGCTGGATCACCGTGCTTCAATTTTAACACAGTCCATAACATGACAACACCCGATTCTTCCAATGTTGCTAATTGAAACGACAATGCATTTGTTTCATTCCCCCCGCCCATGTTACTGCCACCGCCGCTGCTGCCACTGCCGTCCTGAATCAATTGCACGGCAACCACAGGTGTACGATGTTGATTTCCTTCCAACGAAGTATTGCTATTGCTACGACCACTGCTATTGTTGTTGCCTTGCCCAAGGTGATTGTCGTCACGAAACGTCAAAGCATCGGTAGTGTAAGTAGGTCGTCTTACACCACCATGAATGTTTAAAGTGACAGCATCTTCAGAATAATGCAGATTTGCCGATTCACTAAGATCCCATACGACCAATGATCCTTCCTCTGTACCTGCTACAACAATGTTACCCAATCCAGGACTTAAGACACAACATTTTGGAACCCCTTCACAGATCATTGTTTTAATGGGTTTTTGATTCGGTTGGCACGACAACACACTCCATACACAAAGCAGGTGCTTGGACGCCAAGGAAGCAACAAAACTCGAATTTTTCCGTTCAATTGAAAAGGATGAGGCTGATGAGGAGGAGGAGGAAGATTTTTTAGGTCCGTGAATGGTAACAACACATTTACTTGAACCGTTTTTCAATGTGGTTTCAGCAGAGGAAACCGAACACACAGGACGTCCATGAAGATATTCAAGGGAGGCCGCAGAACCCATCCACGTGGTAGGCGCTTTCGAAAGTCTACTGCTGGATTCATTACCCCCTTCTTTACTGCTTGCACCACCGCTTTGGTACACGTTTGACTTTTCAAGATTGTTTTCTTCCAAAATGGTTTCAACAAGACTTCCTGCAAGACGAAGAAAACTGGTAAGTCCCATGGCTTTGCGAGCGAGCGCTTGTGCCGATTCCGTGGTGGTACCGTTGCCGTTCCCTGCCGTGGTGGTTGAAGAAGTGGAGGAAGAGGAGGAGGAGGAGGAAGAAGAGGAGGAACCATATCCAAGATCGTCCGGTACTTGGGCCGATGCGTTGTTGGTAGTAATTTCATCCGTTTGAACGTCAATGGCACGAACATCATCACTTGTCGTCTGTGCAACTTGTTTGATGCTTCGAGCACCCAAACGACGGACGTACATGTCCATTTTCCCCAACGGAGGTAAATCCAACATCCGTGACGATACCGCTTCCAACGCACCCACTTTCGAACGATGAAGTTGTACACGTCTGGCACGTCTTGGATTAGGTCCAGGTTTCCAATTGGACAACCCATCACTGGGTGCCCCCGGTATACCGGTTGGGGCAGTAGTATGCACAACCGTGAACCCTCCCGTCCGATTGGTTGCAGAATGCCTGGAAGAGGAGGAAGATTTTGATTCTGGAAATCTCGAAGAGGTTTTGCCACCGTAAGAAACTTCTTCTTTGGCACGGCGTGGATTGGTGTGTGTGTTTGTGACAACAGTGGGGCTTGTGGGTGTCGGATCTTCCATTTCAAATTCTTCTTCGTCGTACGAATCAAAATCTTCCCCGTATTCGTCTTCGTCTTCGTCCTGGGGGGGTTCCACCTTCACTTTGATTTCGCTCTGTTTCGAACTCTCGTTGTCACGTCGATCTCGACGGTGACTGCTGGAATCTTCGTGCGGCCGGCGACTCGCTCGACCATTGTCCTCCTCCCGAAACTCGTCCCGGCGAGATTGACGATCATCTCGGCTGCCTCGGACTTCTTGATGATCATTGTCGTCTTCCCGAAACTGTTCCCTTTCTGGTTTCCTTCTGCTGCTGCTGCCAGTTCTATCGGTTCTGCTACGATGTTCACGGTCACGGTCACGGTCTCGCTTGTGTTTTTTATGCTTCCTACGCCTTCGACGGTCGTCACCATCACGCCCGGTCAATTCTTGGTCGGCACCCCGCAACTGTTCGGCCAACCAAGCGTCTTCCGTTTGATGTGACATGTTGATAAATTTAAATATTCAGCTAGGGCTTCGGAGGACGAGGAGACGACCCCCGCCCCCCCCAATCGAGTTAGCCGGCAACCTAAAAGATCCATCACCCCCACTATGAGTATCACCATTCTCATGCACGCGGCAAAGGTTTGCGATTGCAATGAAATCAGGCACTTGGTGATCGATTGTGGTCTGGACATAAATGCACAAGATCAAAATGGCAATACAGTCCTTCATTGGATTGCAATGGCGTCCGCCAACACCAATTTGGCGAGCAAAAGTTTAAAGTCCATCGCCTTGGCGTTGCAACTGGGTGCACAACGAGACGCCTCCAACAAATATGGGTTGACACCCGTGCACGTTGCAGCGCGCCTGGGTTCAAAAGTAGCCCTGCAAGCGCTCATACAAAACTTCAGCAATCTACGCGAGGATCGTTTGTTGCAAGTTGCACAACATTTTTCACCGGTGATCAGCGCAGTCAAAACTTTTTTTGGTGCGGATCGTGCCACACTTTTTCTTGTCGACGAAGCAAGAAAAAAATTAACGGCAAGTGTTGCCACAGTCTCAGACGACGACCGACACGGTGTACTGCACATCGATTTAGAATGGACCCAGGGTGTGATTGGCTTATGTTTTCAAACATTGGTCGAAGACAACAATTCCGAAATGGACCAGCGTCCTAAAAAATGGGTCAGGTGTGCAGGATACCCCGACACCAAAACCTCCAAATACCCACTTCGTGTATTGGTAAGTGTCTACACGAATTCATTCATGCATGGTGTTGTTGGTTGTGTATAGGGTCTGTTTTTCTTACGTACCAACCTCACTTTTGCCTCACTTTTGCCTCACTTTTGCCAACCTTGTGTTTTTGTTCTTTCTTTTCCCAACTGCTCGCTCACTTTTTTTAACCACAGAACGTGCCCAATGTTCAAGATGAACCTGCCTTTTACAATAAAGTTGACGATGCTTCGGAATACCAAACCGTTTCTTTAATGTGTGTACCCATATACAGCACTGCACATATATTGGAGGTTGCCCCAAACGACCCAAATCTACATACAGCAGCATCACACACGTCCAATGGTAGTACGTCCTCATTGAATATCGTGGGCATTGTTCAATTAATCAACAAAATCAGCACGGTCAAATCAAGGGACAGCACTGCTAAAAACAATTTTGTTGCCTTTACCGAACAAGATTGCATTAGAGCATGTGCCATGTTGAATTGTTCAACCCGAACAGTGCAAACAATGTTTGGTTTGGGTGATCTAGCACATGCAAGTTCACTCAATTCTGCTGTCGAAGATGCCCTACGGTTGGATGTTCCATGGGCTCGCATCATTCGTCGATTGACACCGATACAAAAAGTATTAAAATCTTTACGACTCGATGTCGTCAAACTTGAAGCACTTCATGATCCCTGCTATGAACCAGGTTATCATTTTGATCGTTCATGTTTGACTCACCGCATGCTTGAAAACACTCTCGATGCCGATTTTAACAGTGTCAGCAATTCAGGCAAATCCTTTCGTCTTTTACAAAGTTCAGCAGTTTCTTGTTTAAATACAAGAGCGGCCAATGGGGATTCACCGTTGATGAAAGCAGTCACATGTCAACGAAATGATTTAGTGCAAGAATTTCTTAAATCTGGTGCTAATCCATATTTTGCCAATTCACGGGGCAATACAGCATTGCATTTGGCAGCATCCTCCAACAATTGCACTGTTTTGCACCTTTTAGTCGCAGCTGTCTGTGACCCCTTTGCCATCAACGAAGCAGGGCACACACCACGTTTCCTGTGCGAATTAGCCATTAAAAAAGTTCTGTGTTTGCATGACGACACAACAAAACAACACAACCATCTTCACAAACACGCCGTACAATATCTGTGCGACCAGAACCACCGAAAAAATCGAAACCACCGAAACCACCAGAATCACCAGACAAAGAAACACCGAGAAGCCATTCACATGTTGGCCATAGATCGCATGCAAGCTCTTTCATCCGAAGAAAAAATAACGTCAAACATGTTTCCACATCGAAACACTAGCCGAGAACTGATTGATTTGTGCAAATTATTGAAAGATCATTTTGCATGCCGAAGAATGTTGTTGGCTGCGGAAGCAGTTTGGTTACGAGTGTTGAACAGAGGCCACACAAACGAATGGCACAACACAAATGGTACAGCCGATGTACCTTTGCCACCACTTCCTCTTAATGTGATCCACACGGAAAACGAACCACAGGGAGAGTGGGACGACCATTCAATTTTTGTTGGTTGGGATATGGTACATTCAATTTATGGAGTGCCACCAACATTGTCCTTTGAAATAACAGCATCCCCAACCCTTGAAACGGTAACACTTGTTGTTGAAACAGCCGAAGCCAGAAAAGTTGCTGGTGCACATAATATGCAACGAGAGTTTGGAATTTTAGTTCAAGATTTACAACTTGGTACTCCCTATACATTTAAAATTGTTGCTGTGAACACTTGTGGTTGCAGTCCTGAATCCTCGTGGAGTTTACCCATGAATAATACTCAACAAAATGACATGAATTCTGCCGTTGAATTCCATCCCGAAGACTCTGTACACACCCAACATTTGAAATCATTGTATTGGGAAGGCGTTGCATCATTAAAAACAGTGAAACCACAAATACTTGAGCAACCACGAGCATTGAGCAAAATCGAAAAAGACAAACATGCAAGCCACCATTATTTACAATGGGAAAAACAAGAAGTTCTGATGCTTTCGTGTGTACGACGTGGTAACAGGCTGAGACATTTACGTTCTCTGCGCAAACGTTCAAAGAAGGAATCAGATCTAAGAACGAGTGGCAAAATACTGTCACTTTGGGTCCATCGAAATTTCGCATCGTGCGATGATGTTGAAAGTGCAATATACCACCGAGTGGTTCAGAATTCCGTTCCAGTTGGAATCAAACCTTCACTCACATTGGGGGTAATGCAAGCAGGTTATACTGGTCTAGACATTTGCAAATTTCATGTTCAGTGCATACGTGATACCGCCGCTGGTGCGACTACGTCCGAAGGCTTGCACCCACCAGACACACCACCACCTCTTCATATAGCTCGTGGAAATCCCGGAGTATCTTTCGTATTTTCCTACGATGGCACCCGATCTGCAAAAATAAGAAAATCAACATTACAGTCTACTGTTTCAATCACGATAGCGGCCTTTGCTTTAAATGCACAAGACCTCCCAGTAAAATTCCACAAAGTAGCACTTGAACATAGATTTAGTTTTCCAATTCAATCTACATCCGTTGTTGTTACTCGAGGCAGACTTGAATTTGGAAATGGCGTCGTCAATGTGTTATGTCCTCCTGAAATATTTAATCTGTCCAACATTAATTACTACATTCATATTCCACAAGGTGCTTTTCAAGTAGGTTTGGCAGATCCAAGATCACCATGGTGTGACAGCCCAGAAATCCGGCGGTGTGTGAGAACAAGTAATTCACAGATATTATGGGATCGATGTGGTCATTGTCCTGTTGCTGCTCGAAAAGTTGTATGGCGTGCCCTTCAATTAGCAGAAGCTAGCATCAACCACACCGTTGTCCCACACTCTAAACCTACTAAACTTGAAACAGGAAAAAGACCAATTTTACAAACCCATACCCCACCGATACTTTTGCGACGACCAAAAGAAAGTTTAAAAGATATAAAAAACAACAGTGCTTTAGACATATGTCACATGTGTCAAAACCACGTCGAACCCAATACTTATTTTGCAATGAAAACAACAAAAACTGGAGATACACAATGTTGGCATCCTCGCCACGAAAGATGTGAAGTATGTGGCCATGAATGGGTCGACAACGTTGGACCACTGGAAGCCGATGTACTCAAACAACTTCGAGAAGATGAAGCTGAATTTTTAATCAATCCAAGTTTGACCAGTGAACATTTTTTTTACAATGTTGAGGTTGCACAAAAATTGCGGTTCAGTCCTCACATGTTGCATGAACTTTCAACACGAACTTCTGAAAACCTAGCAACAACAGATCCAGATCGTTGGACGGAAGACACGATTGTTCAATCCATATTGTATTTCTCTAACAAAAACATTGGTCCAATATTAGCTCGCGAAGAAGAATGTACTTTTGGCAACAATGACAATCAAAATTACAAAAAAAATCTTGGATTTGACGACAAGATCGCAAAAACAGATCAATTTTCATTTGATACACTTGCGTCGATAGATGCAACCAGCACTAAAACACATGCAACACATGTCATGGCGCCTCAAACAAATGCTTTGCGAAGTCAAATTTTAGAAATGTTTCATGATGCTTTGTAGTTTGTAGTGTGGTGAAATTGAATTGGACGAAGGAATGAGGTTGAGATTTTTTTACCACCCGGGTACATGGTAGATTGCAAATGGGCACCTAATGAATTCATTACATTCATTTTTGAATGTCCACATCTAAATCTAAAGAGATGTACCTTCCACATGTACTTCTAAGTATATAATAAGTTTAATTAAATACACTTTTGTTGGTACATACTACACACATATACATACATACTGTACTAGACATGTACATGTACCACACGTGTAGAGTACACATTCATACTAGTACATTATGTTTTTAAAAAATTGATTGTTGAATAATAAAGTAAATTTCTTTTCTAAGGGTCCCTACATGTCATGTATGTGTGTTCAAGAGTAGTCCTACACTTGTAGTGGATATTTGGCGTACACAAGTGGTGTCAGTGTCAGGTGCACCCGTACTCTCTCTCTAACTAATACTGCAACTTTCTTGCACTTTTTCGCTCACAGCATTAGTCAACGATTCAAATGTTGAGCTACCTCCAGTCAATTCAGCTGGTACCAAATTTGCTCTTCCTAAATCTTGATCAATTGTTCGAGCGGACCCACGTTTCCGTCCATCTTTTGATTCTAATGGCTCGACTCCAAAGTCGACATTACTTGCAACGGTCAGTTTGAAACTACCTTCACTATGGTTTCCACCGTTTCCATTATCCCAACATGGTATGACAATAATACCACGAACGTGTGCTTGCAATCGCAAAACAACTGAAAACAAGTAGTTACGAAGGTACAAAAAAGAGAGAAAAATGGTTGGGCGAAATCGTTAAGTTTTGTGTACAACAGAGGAAGAATTAAAAAAAACCTTACGTGTAGTTTGACGGGCCACTGCTTCGTGCGATTGTTTGATGATATTTTCCAAATGTTTAAGACGTCGGATTCTTTTTTGATTTTTGTCAATGCCACAGACAAGCAATACTAATTTATGGCTATTTATGTCAGTTGAAAATTGAGACTGGGGTATTTTCAATGTAATTTCTAGTTCTTTGTTGTCGGTACCCTGTCCAAAGGCAACATAGAATTGTGGATTCTTGGTTGTAATTCCACCGGCAAAGGGGCTTAACCAATACCCCTTTTGTGTCAATGAAAATTGTTGCTGTTTTTTTTGGTCTTGGTCAAAAGTAGCAAAATACAATCGGTTGTAATGGATTGAAAAATCATCTATCTCGATATAGAAACTTCCGTCATCACTGTCTTGAAACATGTCAACTTGACGTTTAACACTATCTGTCCAACGATCGTCATCGTCTCGCCATTTCCCTTCCCATTCACCATGGCCCCAAGTGTTTCTAATTTTTAATAATCGCGTGCCATTGTTTAATTCTGCAAGACCAACAATGGAATAGGCATGGTAACACACAAGACCCATGCGCCGCGTAGCTGGCGAATTTCGAGTGGAACACTCCATAATTGATCTATGTGATTTGGCTTCAATTAGACGGTCCCAAAGTTCTTCTGCTGAACTCATATTTGGTGGTTCCACTTTCTCAATGTGAGCACCCGTAAGTGCCCTTATACCAGGCCCAATTTTTAGACAAAATGGAGAATGACCTGCCATCTGTTGGATGTCAAAAACAAAACAACACACTTTGTCAGTTTGATACCAAAATAACATTAAAATGTTGCAACAACACACATACAGTACTAGTAAAGACGTACCGATTGATAAGAGCCATGCAATTTAGCAAAACATTTTTCTATCAACATGACCCAAATCTCATTTGGATCCCTTCCCCGTGAAAACACAGGACGGAAATTTTTGTCGACGGGTATATAATCATCCACAACAACCCAACGCCAAGTTTGAGTTTTTAAATTTAATATTTTCATTGAAAAACAACCCGTTTCCAAACATTCTTTCCGTGTGCAAGCTGGTGAAAACAAATCACGTATGCATTCTGGACGAGCCCATGCAATGGAGGCAATGGCACCCATAAACCAACAATTACCAAGTGAACCCTGCAAAACATCGTCCGCATCAATTCCATCACGAAACAAACGTTCTTCATCGCACAATTGAGAAAGACGTGCCCATCGTTCATATTTCAACTGTGTATCATGTGGGTCTTTGTTGACACTCCTCTCATTGGGCCGAAAATGTTGATCGACGAATTTGCTTCGCTTTGAAGATTGAGCGGATTGACATTTTTTCAAGATCTTTGGCAATGGATCGGATTCAAGTGTTAGAAAATCCCAATCCAATTTATCAATTGGACCGGTTCCCTGACTGCCGGGCAAACGGTTATTTCTCAGTCCATTCAAAATGGAATCGCAATCAATGGTACCTGTGTTGTCGTTTTCATTCATTTCAGTGCCAAAAGAATGAGGCAATTGTTTACTGACATGAATTGCATTGTCCTCTTCACTTCTGACATGCATTTCAAATTGACCTTCCCTCATTGGCGTATCGTATTCATAATCATTGTTGTTGTCCTCTTGTTCTTCTTCTTGAATGCTACAACAAATAATAAATGTACCCTCTCTCGACGACCCCAGGTTGGCAGCAACGGTAATGTTGTTCCCCGATGAAAAACCATCTTGATGGGCAACCAGTGCCGAGGTTGGAAATGTTAAACGACGGCAATGCGGGTTTGTCCGTGACTTTGTGGGTGCTTTATACACAAAGACATGCAGTGTGGCGTTCTTGGCAATTTTTTTCGTACACGTCACTGTAACCAATACAAAGTTACTCGTGTTGTTTTTGGTTTGTTTTCCTTTGTTGACGGTCATTAAAAATTGGGGGTTACAGACATGTGGTGCACTGACAGAGGGATTCGACGAATCGGCAAAGGTTTGAAGTCTTGAAGCACTCAATCCTGCCCAAAGACCAGATCTGGTTTCACAACATTGCAAATCACCCGATTTGTTGACAACGGGCATTTGGATGTCATCACCCAGGCCTCTCGAAGTTGATCCTGCAACCACTTTTAATTGAAAATCGCCGATGGACCCCATTTTTTCCATGCATGGCACTACAATGTATGGTCGCCCGCCCCCACGAAACGAAGCTTTCAATCTAGTGCTGCGACCTCGAGTGGCTTTCGATTTGTATTTTGGCGAAAGGCGTACTTCGTCTGCCGCGTCATCTGGGTAACCGAACCACAATCGACCCCCACTGCCACGGCCCAACATGTCTTTGGCACCCGGCAACCCGGCATCAAAGACGTAAAAAATAATGCCTGACTTTTTATTGGATCTTTTTCTTGACACAATGATTTCAGCACGATGCAACCCGGCATCAGGAAAAGAAATGGTGAATTGAGGATTGGCACTGTTTAAGGGTCCACCCGATTGAATCGTATTCCAACTACCACGCGCAACAGTGTACACGGGCGGGGCTGTATCCATATCACCGTTGTCATTGATGGTAGACGTTGTTGATTGATTCATTTGCGACACCAGAAGTTCTTCTTGGGTCGCAGGGGATTTTTTGGTTTCTTCGTCGTGTTCTTCGCCGCCGCCGTCGTCGTCGTCGTCTTCTTCTTCTTCTTCGTCTTCGCCTGGCAACTGTTCAAAAGTTTCGTTTTCTTCCTTGCCTTTCTTCCGAGTCTGTTGTAATTTTGAGAATTGATTTGCCATCCAATGTGGTTTGGTAGTGGCGGCGATGGGTGTAGTGGTGGCGGTAGTGGTGGGTGTAGTGGTAGCAGGCACCGGCACAGGAGCATTCAAGACTTGTTTTATTTGTACTCCTTCGTCTCTTAATTGAAAAATTGTTTTTCGTTGCAAGGGAAGAGTTACAAATATTTTGCGCCCATGCCAATCCCAAGTTCCCTGTGAACTTTCCGACCAGGTTTCTTTTGCTGGTTGCCCAGGGTTGTTTGCTTTGCTTTCCTGCTTTTCTGGGTTCGTCTTTGTGCTCGTCCCCGCTGCAGAGAGTCTTTGAAGGTCTTCCAATGCTTTAGAGAGTCTTTGGATTTCCAATTCTTTGTTTGTCAATTGAATCGACAATGATCGGATCGTTTCAACAAAGTGGGACGACATTTGTCAAGGCAAAGGTTCGGTAGATCTATACCAATGACAACGCCGTTGTGGTGTCTGTTTCAAAGGGGGCGAGTTGCCAGACCAGAGTCGACCTGGTCGAGAGTCACCTAAATTAATTCAGGGTATCCTCTAAGTTCTCTTGGCCAAAAAATATATAAAAGTAATATTTA
>Ga0115005_10004567_pt1 | contig 10955 bp, 8 predicted proteins | sample ArcOceMetagenome_FD_87163 | JGI IMG/M metagenome (GOLD analysis project Ga0115005, IMG submission 87163) | Marine eukaryotic phytoplankton communities from Arctic Ocean - Arctic Ocean - Greenland ARC118M Metagenome | ecosystem: Environmental > Aquatic > Marine > Oceanic | place: Arctic Ocean...
CGCATTAAATTCCTGCTGAATTTTGAAACGACGAGTCATCTCATCCATTCACTGCTAAAAGACCCGATTGCAGTCGCCATTTTACATATCCCACTGTTTCATTTACTTACAATTCTTCACTTGACAGAGCGCTTAAAATTCTAAGGAAGTTTGGAATGCTATGCTAGTTCACGCTTTTAATAAGCCACAGTAATGATTTGATAGTAAAAAGGGCCACCTGCGCTGAGGTTTCTGTCATACACGATCACAATGTATGCCAATACATGATCACAATGTATGTCAATACATTGCCAATACATGATCAAAATATATGCCAATACATGATTATGCCAATACATGATCACAATGTATGCCAATACATGATCACAATGTATGTCAATACATTGCCAATACATGATCACAATGTATGCCAATACAATGTTAATAATAAGATAACGCAAAGATAAGTACTACTGTACACGTACTATCTGTCAGAATTACCGAATGCTATGCGAAATTGGGAGGAAGAGGTGATGAAATGATGCACAACTCTAGACGTTTTTGTAATAGTGCGTGGTACAGTAGTCATCTTGCATCAAAGACCAATTATTCTTATAATAATACTTTATATAAAACTCTTTCAGAATTAGAATTTGAGCTGCAATTTCGACTTCAATAGTTCAATTTAATATCCCTTGGTTCAATAGACATGATTACGTTCAAATGTCAGAATTTTTTTCCCACAACGTTTGTATCACTCTGTAGAGAACTTAATACCCTGCAGAGAATTAGGAATAGTTCTAGGTCTACGCCTACCATGCTCAATCACTGCTCTCTTTAGATGCTGCGTTTTCATTATCTCATTCTCCCCCACAACATCATTTTGAATACCCCCGGTCTCAGTGCTATTGGTATCCTTCTTCCAAGGGGTCTTTTCACCGATTCGATGCCCCGATAGCATTGCTTGCATATCCAACCCCTTCATGTTCTGAGCCAGAGATGAAACTTTAGTCCTGGAAGGTGTTGGTTTATTACTTTTTGCAATGGGTTGCTGTGATTCTTGTTCTTCTTGATATGACATTTCTATTCTTGATTGAATTGACTGGAAATTATGGTTCACGTTTTTCCTCGTGATTGGAGATTGTGGTACTGAGGAGGATTTTTCATTTCGTTGACTGTTTTGGAGTGCTGCAATGCGTTCTTTCACGGAGGTCATCGTGGCGGGTAGAGCGTGGACAATGTAATGTAATAGTGCCTGTTTTTTTTATAATGATTTATGATTTGTTTGTTTGGCCTTGTGGCTTGCTTGCTTTGGAAAACGCGAAAACACTTCGCGAAAAATACGATGACGCGGTGAGCGTGGGTGGGGGGGGGAGCAGATTTTTTTTGAAGGGTGGAACTCCCCTCCCAGCGGTAAATAATTTGAAATTGCTCGAAGAAGATAGTTCGAAGATACATACAAAAATGACGCCCAACGACAACTTACTAACTTAACATTTCACATCAATCTTCAATCTTCAATCTTCAATCTAACTACATTCAATACAATTGTAATCCTACGCAAGCTTTGAAAACTCTCAGAGCGACCAATCATAGATAGGACTTCAAGGTCAATCACAAATAAAAAAATGACAATCATGAAGAAGAAGAACACGACAAAAAATACGTTGAAAAGGTCATGTCTTTCTTTCGTTCTTTGTTTTATCCTGATGCTCACCCTTGCAGTGCTCAACGGGATATCAGTCTCAACAACTGGATCATCCCCAGAAACAATGAATGAAAAACACCAATTCTCAAAAACACATAAAAGAATCCCAGCCCTTACCAACGGGGATGCTATAGAATTAATCCAAAAGGGTTATTTGCATCTAGTCGACATTGATCTCACACACTTTCCTTTCAGCGATCGCAACAATGGTCAATCGCCTTACAGAGCATCTGGTAGGTTTTGTCATCTTGAATTTTCCAAGCATAAAGCAGACCCAGCATCCGTACCAATGTTTAAAGATTTGGTTCAGCAGTCTCCAGCATGCAAACGAAGTGCAGTGACTGTAGACCTGCATACGGCTGTGATGGCGGCACGAGAGTATGATAAGAAATATAGCGGTGATAGAATAAAATCAATGCCACCCCGTGGGTTCGTCTTCCACGAGAGTCGATGCGGATCCACACTGGTGGCTAATTCTCTAGCTTCTTTTGAACCAAGTAAGAATCGAGTGTATTCTGAATCTGGTCCTCCCATTGCGGCTATAAAAGCGTTCGACTTGGATCATGAAGAAGAATCTATCCAATTTATACAGGACACTATTTACTTGATGGGGAGGACGGTTGATATGAATGAGGAGAATCTATTTTTCAAAGTGCAGTCTATTGGTAGCAAGAGCATTTGGGCTTTCCGCAAGGGTAAGTCCAAGGAAGAGATGTTCCTCTCACATTACTTATTACTGGGTACACTACAGTAGAGCGCGTTTTTATTTCATTATACCTCATACTTTTCAAACGATATTTGGATTGATTAGCATTCCCAACGACGCCATGGATATATCTTTACAGAGATCCTGTGCAGGTAATGAAGAGTCATCTGAAGAAACAGGGTACAACAAGAGCAGTATGCTTACGGAGCCAAAAACGACCCAGCGCCGATGTGGTCAAGTTGGTAAGAAATGTGAGCGGTTTAAAGCCTTCAGATTTATCTACCGAACAAATTTGCGCAGCGCATTTGGCAACTTTATGCGAGGCTGCCGAAAAGGAAATTCAAGATTCGAATGGTTTGGGCAGGTTTGTGAATTACGTCGAGCTGCCAGACGTATTGATTGATGATATTATTCCGAAGCATTTTCTCCATCAAGAGGGAGAGTTATCGCCTGATGCCAAGCAAAGAATAAATGACGTCAATCAGAAGTACAGTAAGGGCCGGGACACGAATAAGGCATGGAAGGAAGATAGCAAAAACAAGGAAGAAACTGCTTGGAAAGAAATGAAAGATGCCGCAGCTGAGTATATGCTCCCAGTTTACGAGAGAATGGAAGCGATCCGAACCGGCCGATAATTGCAATTTGATGAACTAAAATCTGCACAACGTGATTTTATTTTTCAATTATGTATGTACGTGTACGTGTAGCATCAATGATGAAGTACAATTAGATAGGAGTACACGCGCATACATCCGGCTAGGTTACAAATGCTTTTGACAAACTGGGACCATGCTACGGAACAGCGTCGGAAGTCTTCTTCACAAATCTTTATGCTTTTAAAAACAAGCCCCAGTTATTATTCCCTTACTATTCCATTTTTTCGAGCAGTTTGACTCTATCCAATATCTCCCTTTTACTTGTTTCTTCAATCTCCCCTGCGAGCATGTATTCGTCCAAAATACTGTACACTTTGTTGAAATTGAAGACGATGTCAAGCTCACAAACATTGCTGAAGTAACTATCCAACAACTCAACGAACAAATGGATCGTCTCTAAATAACTCAACTCGTTGTCTGCAAGGTCAACCGCAATTGTGAAGAATAGACCCGCATAACGTCTATAGATCAATTTGTAATTGTTGTATTCGATAAAGTTTGTGTATTTCTTATCGCGTGCTGTGATCAATCGATGCACTTCGGCTTCGATGCGCAATTTCTCAGTTTCTGACGATCCTGATCCGTTCGAAGGCACTGGTGGCGGAACATACCTGCGGTTAGGAGAAATGTTCAGGTGTAGACGCAGTTTTGTGATGAGAAAGGTTAGGTTAGTGTTTGCCGTATAGCAATGTGGAGTTTTGATGGCGGGATAAGTTCTTAGTACTTTCAACAACATTCCGACACTTACCACTTCGCAAGACGTGTTTTTCCTTGACGGTTCTGTAATAAGAAGAAACGTATCTGGCGGGGAAGTGAAAAATAGAGAGAATGTTTATTAGAACCAGCTTGAAAGTTTTGACGTATACTGACCGAGTTCGTGCATTGATGCAACAATAATGCAAATTTTCTATGACATCAAGTTTGGCATCATTGCTAGATCCTACTGTACCGTAGCTGCATCGCGCGGCCAAAGCTGAGAGAAGACATGATTGCTTCGGATAACCTGTGCTAGATTCAAGATTCCATCAAAAATTGGGAATAAGACTTACCATATTTTCAATTGAAGCGGCCGAGGTGTGCGTAACGCAAGGTTTTGTGTTTGAGCTGGGAAAAGTGTAACGATGTGCCACGATCAGGGGAGTACTCGTTGCATTGATTGAGCAATGAAAGGACGGGTGCTGGACGGGAGTACAAGAGTAAGTAGTCTTCACATTTTGGAAAGATAGTAGGAGGTCAGTCCCGTGAAAAATGCGAATGACATTTTGATTCCGCCCTCTTGGCGCCATGTGAAGTTTTTTGAAAAAATGAAGGATATTAGAGGAAACACAAATTCAAAATGAATTCGTGCAAAAACAGATGCATGGGTGCAGGTACATTACAGAGACTGGGTGCATTTCAAGTTCTTGGATCTTTTAGATTTTGGAGTTTTGTTTTTATGAACATACATTCTTAGCGCAGTTTGCCGAAACCAAGAGATCTCACTGGAATCATTCATACACATGTACCTCTCTGATTGAGAGGGAGAACACAAATACGTAATGGTTCATTCTTTCGAAAATAGATGGCGGGGTTGGTTGAACCTCTGGTCTCTCTTTCAGTTGGAGTACACCTTTAGTTGCTGTGAGCCATCTTGTGAAGACATAGTTTTTGATGCATACAACCGAAATCCTTGGCACAATTTTGTAATGTACCGAAAACATTGCTCGTCAAGATTGTCAGAAGATTGGTGATACGTGGTGTATGTACGATGTGTACCGTTACATAAAATATACAATATTTCTGTTTTAGTAATTTTAACTGTGACGAACACTATCGCAGTGTGCATGTCACCATTTAAACTCTGAGACGAACACGTTCATAGTGTGCATGTCATCATTACTTCGACCATAGGGTCTGTGTTCAATATAAACGAAACGCTTCCTTATTTCCTGTAGTTTCGTCTCATGCGGCTTTCTTCGTCGTCTGGGAAACACTGTCTAACAAAGAATTTGAGGCCAGCCCTAATGATTTGGCACCTGATCTTACTGTGCTCTTTGACCTAATAGAATTCTTTGCAATGGTCTTTCTCAGAGCAACTAGATCATCTACTATGGAAGCATCATCTGCCTTTGACTTCGAATCTCTCGATTTTTTACCCGACCTCTTAGTTTTTTTCTTCCGTCTCCTTGTTTTTCTCTCGAGGTTACGAATTTCAGCTGGACCGAGTTTTGTGTCGGAAGAGGTTTCGGTATTGTCTATTGAAGTTTCCTTGGGAACAACTTCTTGCCCTGTCTCTCCGAGCGCCTCTTTTGGACTTGAAGCATTATTGTCTTTCAAATTGTCAATGATGTCGAGAATAATATCATCAACCTTTGTTTCATCGAAAACACCAAATGAAGCTGTGGATTGCTGATCTTTTGGAACAGTAGGGCTGAGGCACGAAGGGGAATCAATAGTATCATAGAAGATATCGGTGGATACATGAGACACAGCACTCATCTGGGTTTCAATCATCCCATCCAAAGGATTCATGACAGTCATTGATGAATTGCTCGGCTCACTCGCTGAGTCTTTTTCTTCATTATTATGAGCCTCAGCCTCAATAGTTTCGGTTGATGAAAGCGAAGGTTCATTATCGATTTCGTCCAGATTGTGGGCTTCGTGTGTTGATATATGTGGCTTATCGCTGGTAACATCATTATTGATATTTTCCGTACTCTCTTGGCCAACTTCAACATCCAATGATAAAGAGGTGATGAACATTGAATCGTCAAGGTTCATTGATTTGCACAAACTCTCTTGTAATTTTTCGAATTCTTCAGGGGAAATAATCCTTCCATAATTGGAATCAGGTTGTTCAGCAATAATACCTTCCACAGGCATCGCCATTACAACCTCTTCGCCACCCGCTGTACTGTAGGAGGCTGTGTTGACGCCTTCAAGAGTAAGATCCAAAGCATTCATTAAATCCTTCATGCCGTCTTCGGTCTTCGCAGTCGTAGGTAATGGATAGATGGGATTACAGCAACTGGTGAACGGAAGGAGTTTCGAATGTTTGGGATGATTCGTCGGAGCATCCAAAGAAGAATTAATAATGGTTGCGATAGATAAGGTCCTTCTGTCCTCTACATAAACCTGCTCATTTCGATCGTCAGCATGTTCTAAGTCTTCCTGGGCGGGTTCCTCAAAATCTTTGACCTCAGTCTTTTGGTCCGTCGATTTAATTTCGGTCGCAATATTTAGAGACGGCGCACAATTTTCTTGGTCATTGAAACTGTACGAACTTTCTGGACTTTGAGAGTCCTCTGATCTGATCGGATTTGAATTTTCTAGGGTGTCTGGAATTCTTTTTTCGAACGAGCTGCCAACAGGGTTCAAAGAACACTCGTCAGTCTCAGTCAAGGATGACGTAGTTTGACCGGGACCGATTTCTCTTTCATTTACATCCTTGTCACTAAAAGTGACTGGTACTTCGTTCACCGAAAGTCCTATTGGCTCAGCATGGTCAGGCACTACTTCAGTGCCATTGTTAATGCATGCGATCGTAGCTAGCATGGGCTCAGTAGGCCCTTCATCCCCAGCGTTCTCGTCAAGATGAACCCGCGCACAGACAATTTGAGATTCCATTGGTAACATTTGTTCCTCGGGAAATTTATCTACAATCACCTCCTCGGGATGAATATCTTTCTCTTCCTCGACAAAAGGTGGATCAGAAAATAGTTTCACAGGAGGAGGAGGTGGCAAGTAATTTGGATCAGAAAATAATTTCACAAACTCTGAGAGCGGGCCTTCCTCCACTTGTTCTATTTCTTGTGGGGCAATTTCATCAAATGGACAAATGACGGAGCGATCACTCTCAACAGGATCTTCATCACGAACAGATCGCCTCATTTTTAGTACATATGGGTCTAGGTCTAGAGGAATCTGTTTCTTCGCAACAAAAGATAATTTGCGAGAAGGAGTTGTTTCAACAGTTGAATTTGTCTCGTTCGCATTGTATTGAGGCGCCTCAGACTTTTTACCAGATAGCACTAGTTCAGCGATGCGATGAGGAGCGCGGTCGTACTTTTGAAGAGTAAATTCCTTTTCTGTCTCAATATAGGTCCCCTGGCATTCACTGTCGTCATCGAATGCAGCCTGCTGAATCGGCAAGAAGGAAGATGCACCGGATACTGAAAAGTTGTCCTCCGCCCCTTTCTTCGGTAGCATCAATACAAGATCTTCTGGCGATTTATTTGGATTGAATTGATTATCGGGAACCAAGGCATATTGACTGCGTTTCGGTCTCTTGTGGTGGAAAAAATCAAGATCAACAGATGCAGAAGTGGACCCTTCCTTCAAACTATCCACCAGACTATTTCCAAGGCTCTCCTCATCGGTGAGTTCGCCGTTTCCACAAAATCTGGGCATGCATATATTATTTATCATGACGCCGCAGCTACCTTGAGAACTATCATCGTCATCTAGCTCTCTAAGTTTGTTGATTATCCTTGCACGCTTAATTTGCGTCAATACAACTGGATCAAGTCCCCGAGGTAACTTCTTTGCCTCAATCAACTTCTTCATTACTTCAGGATCCGGTCTTCCATCGTAGTCCTCGTTCCAGACATTAAGGATGATAGAGGATCCATCAGTTTCAGATCCAGAACCCGCTGACAAGTCTTCAGTTGCGTAAATCAAGTTCTCCGCCTTATCAAATTCAACGTCCTGAGTGGGCTTGCTCTTCAGTTCGGATATATCTAGTTCGAGGAGATCTTGCTGAGTTATGTGTAGTTTGTTAATGTCACTGTCGTCGTCGCCACCGTAGATGCTAGAGACGTCGATGATACCATTCATACCGCCGAACCCGAAATCATTGTCGAATGTCCCCATCTCGTATTTGTCGGAGCTTATCAAAATAGAAGAATGATAACTCCAGTTCTCATCTATATTTTGTAGTTCCATTTTTTCTACGGGAGGTGTGTCGTCAGCGAAGTTGGCTGTTGCAATGTTTGAAACTGTCGATTCATCCTTGTAGGCAATCTTCAGGTGCTGTAAGGCATTATGCCAGCCGTCATGTTCAGTCATTCTTTACAGATAGTGCGCTTTGTTAACAAATGAACTTCAGACTCTCGCTAGAAGGATTGTTTATGTCCGTGAAGTCAATACGATTTGCTTCTGTGGTGGTTTGTACGAGTACGAGTACGATTCACTTCGACGGATGTTCGGTATTGTGTGTGTGATGGAACGTGTAAAAGTATTCCAGAGTGTGTGTGTGTGTGTGTGGGAGTAAGCGGGAGTGCGTGGTGCACCTCGGTTATTCTTATCGCCCAACTCAACCTTTTAGTGTATTTCATAGTACTTTTAGTTTCCCCGACTTAACGATCTGTTCGCTCATTGAGATATTTGGTACGAAGACTCTGCACTGCCTCACTTTCTGTTGAATAGCACGAATGAAGAATTTATATATATCTACATATATGAATAAAGGCATACTTTTTTGCGCAAGACTGAAATATCAAAACATTTTGATTTGAACAAAATGAGAAGTCCGATCCGAGAAAAGTTTATTATAAAGAGGGGTGTTTTCAGTTTGTTGCAGGACCCCTTTTTCCAGAGAGAGAACAAATAAATCACCGCATTCGCATGCTCATCCGATACTCTCGCACGAGTACAACTCTACAAACTACAAACTTCAAACTAGCTCTCGTAAAAACTCTCTCGTACCTGTCTGTGCAGTAGGTACTTCAAAGGCGATTATTGTCAATAAAACAAAAACATCCTGATTATCACAAGTAAAGGGGGGATTAAAAATCAACACCATATTTGCAGAGGGGAAAATGAAATCATCTTGCAAACCTGGAAGTGGAAATACATATCTAACCATCGGTAGGTTCATTGTTCAAGTACTGTAGGTGAACCAGAATTTTTAACTTTTCTGTGTGCCTGATTTTAACAATTCTAGCACGCGTTCTTCTTCTACATTGAACATAGGCCAAGATCTTTTTTCCATCAATGATTATCAGATTTCTCAGTATAATTATAGTTTGCATCAACACCGGTGAGTACGTGTACGTGTATTGATATGATTTCTTTTTAAATTCTTTCTTCCGATCAGCGTTTTTGCTAACATTCCCTCCACCAGACTAAAGCCAATGTCAAGCTTTGCACCATCAGTCGCCATGGTCTATTCTGATTTAGAAACTCTACGTGGTCTAGTTAGCCCAGCTGATTATGGTTCAGGTGTCGAATATGCTGATGGAATCATTAATTCCATATTCGCAGAATCTAGTGTCGGGTTACAGGTGAGCCGAAAATGTGCAAAGGTGTGCAAAACTATGCATAACGATGTCGCTGGAACGCCTAACAAGAATGCATCTTTTGAACTTCATTAGATCGGATTGTGGCTCAATGGTACATTTGGTTGTGAGCAGATAGTAGCCGGTGAGATGGATCATCAGATAAGGAAACTCAGTAACTTTTTACAAATGAGTAATGCAAGCGCTATATTCCTCCGAATAGGATATGAATTTGACAACCCATTCTTCGGTTATTCGGATAGCCCTGATACATTCATTAAGGCTTTCCAGAAAATAGTTCGAGATTTAGAACATAGTTTATCTCTGGATGCACTATTGCGTACTCAATTCGTTTGGCATTCTTGGGCAGCACCGCGGAAGGAAAACTTGACACTCGAAGACTTTTACCCTGGCAATGAATTTGTTGACTGGGTTGGCATATCAGTGTTCCAGCAGGTTTTTCCTTGGCCATCAAATTGGGGTAATGGCTTTGTGGATTGGGGCGGTGGTGTTGGTGACGCAGAAGAGGTTCTTCAATTTGCTCAGCTGAAAAACAAGGTACGTGTAAGCCGCAAATGACAATTTATATTCACACACTGCTACCACTACTTCTTTCTCCTTTACTTATTTAAAAATAATGTATGGATCTTGAATTTATAGCCTACAATGATTGCAGAATCTTCACCGTTCGGAGGAATCAATATGAAGACTTCTGACACAATTAAACATAACGAAACAGACCCATGGGAAAGGTGGTATGCAAAGGTTTTAGATCTCATTTTAAAATATGACATTGACATGTGGAGTTACATCAATTGTGATTGGGATTCTCAGTCAATGTGGCGCGGCGTTGGTTTTGGTGACAGTCGATTGTCCAGCAATGAAGCAGTGATGGAAAAGTGGCAGCAGATTATCATAGATGGCAAGGGAGCACAAAACTTCTTGATGAGCGGATCACTTGATCATTGCGGTGCGAAAGTCAAGCCAGTGAAGTTTTATATGAGTAAAATCGAATGGGGACTACACGTACCCATAATGATCCTTGCTGTCGCTCTCGGTGTTTTACAAGTTTACTCGTACATGGCGAAAAGGTACAGAGAACAGGACCATGATATTTGTCATACATCGGAAAGGACCCCTTTAGCTTCCAACACAGCTTAACCAATTTGAAATTGGTGTGTAATTTCTCTGAGATTATATTTTAATATACGTACAGAGTTTCTTTAATTTACTGGTTACTGCCGGTACACAACCCTATCAAAGCAAAAAAACCAACAGAAACGAAGGGCTGTGAATACAAAAAAGAATCAAATCTAGTATTCCTCGTCAAACCCCTCTTATTTTCCTTCGGAAGTTTCAGCGCCGACCTCCTCTTGATAATCCTGCTCAAGAGCAGCAGTATCCTCAGGAGCTTCTGAGAATTCACCCTCCTCCATACCCTCACCAGCATACCAGTGAACGAAAGCACGCTTGGCATCCATAAGATCGAACTTGTAGCGGCCCATTTCAGCGAAGATCCCTTCATAATCCTTCTCAAGAGCAGCAATATCCTCAGGAGCTTCTGAGAATTCACCCTCCTCCATACCCTCACCAGCATACCAGTGAACGAAAGCACGCTTGGCATCCATAAGATCGAACTTGTAGCGGCC
>Ga0115005_10004568_pt1 | contig 10953 bp, 7 predicted proteins | sample ArcOceMetagenome_FD_87163 | JGI IMG/M metagenome (GOLD analysis project Ga0115005, IMG submission 87163) | Marine eukaryotic phytoplankton communities from Arctic Ocean - Arctic Ocean - Greenland ARC118M Metagenome | ecosystem: Environmental > Aquatic > Marine > Oceanic | place: Arctic Ocean...
CCATGAGGAAGATAAGAAGTAAACACGCGAAGACACAGGCAGCACAGAAATCCTTGATAGATCTCGTGGGGAACTACCAAAATTTTGAAGGATGGGATAAAGTTCGCAACAGACTTCTTCTCCATCCAGAGGAAGTTCACATGAAGTCTCCATCTGGATGGTATCCAATTCAACATGCATTCTATCACCATCCAGACTATCAACGAGACCCCGTGCCAGAAGATGTTGCCAAAATGTTCACAAAAATCGATTCAAGTAGTGCTCGTTGTGCTCTTTTGGAAGCGTGCAGGAATCCAGATACTTTGACAAATACTTTTGAAATCTTACTTCGTGGAGCCGATTTGGACTACATAAATAGAAATGGGGAGCGAGACTTTCATCAATTGAGCAAGAATAAATGTTCCCATCGACTTCAAGAGCTCTATGTCACGATTTCTATTGAAAAGGGGGTAGGTTGGAAGCAGTGTTTGCGACCAATGTGGATAGTGCAGCGTCAAAATATATCGACACTTGATGAAATAATCTTGGTTGCAATAAGAACAAGGCGAAAGTGGAATGACGGGCTTGAAGATATTTTTTTGTATTCTTTTGGAAATTTGCAGTTGGAAAGCAAGAGACGGATCTTGGAAGAGGCAGTTTGCTCGAGATGGAGTTGCCCAGAAGGATTCAACTATATATTGAAGGAAAGCTCGGATCTAATGCAAGACGATAGAGCAAAGAAGTGCCTTTTGAGCCTAGGCCTAAGGATAGAGCAAAGCGTCTCTTCGATTTTTTCTTTCCAGCATCTTTTAGTATGCTCGCTCGGAATTTTAGAGGAGCAGGAGAACTTTCATCTGTTGAAGAGTTTGTTTCAACACGCCATTCGCTCCGACCATGAGCATTCGCTGACCGCATTGTTTCTCCTGCTGCAGCAATTTCCTCAACTACTTCATGATGCTTCAGTTTATGATGAACTCGATTCTGTGCAAGAATCATGTTGATGGCGACGATACTCAGATCGAAAGTATGTGCAGTATCATCATTATTGCAACCCTAATTTCGAAAGCGATTGGATGACATTGCTTATTATTTGTTTGCGCTTTGCAGGTCATAATCGGAATTTTGTAGTCCATTTTCTTGGCTTGAGTAGAACTACTACATAATGGAGGTTTTTACTCTACCTAATAACTACTGTATTTTGTTGCGATCTTCATTATCGCGTTGTGGAAAAATATACATGGAACATGTATCATCTTCAGTTTGAAGTTGTGTAGCAAATAATCGTGAACAAAGATAATATTCTATAACATCTAATACGCCATTTCAGATTGCTCGTTCAATACTTCTGCCGTAATGATAGATTCGTCTTCACCAGTATCGTCAATGAATTCAGCATTAAAAGGTTCGTTGCTCACATCCTCAGCTTTAGTCTCCTCTTCGTCTCCTACTAATGAAACTTCTTCGGTCATATCTGCTGCGGTGTCATGTTCGGCATCTTCTTCTTCTTCTTCATCTTCTTCTTTAGTTGCCGAGGAGTTTTTCCTTGACGGAGTACTTTCTTCAGGTTCTTTTTTGTCGGTGCTATTCTTCCTTTTATTGGAGACTTTTCTTTTTGGCATGTCGTTTTGGCGTGCATCATTCTCGGCATCAAGAACTGTTTTATCATATTTGATCTTGTCTTCGTTAGCGGCGTTAATAAGCTTCGTCCTCCTCTCGTCGTCTTCATCTAGCTTGAGCGTTGCCTTTTCAAGAAGTTCGAGCTGTTTCTCGAGATTTTTGCATCGATCCTCCGACGTAACTGGTCCATCAACATCAATATTGTCCCATGGCTTCAGACTAGAAGGGTTATCATCACTGTTGGGCATGTCTATTTCCCCTGCAGCAGCTCGAAAGGCAAGAGCAAGTCCAATCAAACCAGATCCATCAACATTGGCGGCAGGTAGTGTAGACACACCACCTAAACCAAGACCTTTCATTTCTTCTTGTGCTGCGATCCTATTCAAGTATCCTTTTACCAAATTGGCTGCACGACCCCTCTTATTAGCAATTCCAAGTTTTCTGCCCTTTCGAATCATGGTGCTGTTACCATCTACCTTCATTTTCTTTGCTTTGCGCTCTGAGTCCTTCGTAACGCGTTCCCGATCCCGAGTGCGTTTTTTACGGCGTTTTTCCAGGTCCTTCTGCTCCTTCTTGTGCTCGAGATCACTTAGGCGCTTCTTATTGTCAGTTTTGGAAGATGATTTGGAAGTTGATTTGGAAGCTGATTTGGAAGTTGAAACTTTTGCCGGTTTTGATTCTTTTTTCTTTTTAGTTGATGTCCGCTTTTCTTCTGCTGCTTGTTTTTTCAAAGCAGCAGCTCGCTTCTTTGCATTTTTTCTACCTTCGCTGGTGTGATCAAGCTTACCATCAGTCGCAATTAGTTCGGTAACTTCGTCAAGCTCGGGGATTGCTCCGGTAGGGGTTTCGAACACTTGATTGCTAGTAGTGGTTTGTGCACTTGTTCCAACATCAGCTTCATCGGCTTCATCGTCTGATTCGCAAAGAACTGGGAAGGAATAATTCTCTTCTTCTCCGTCGTCGGCGTACTCCTCTAGTTGATCTCCGCAAGGATCACTTAAAAGCAATTCGAATTCTTCCAACGCCCATCTTCCTTCATCAGTTGCCTTTGTCAGCATTTTTGCGTTTGCTGCAGTCTGACCACGAAGTGAAGTTTTCTTCTTCTTTGTTATATTTCCTACTGATGCAAGCTGTTGATTCACATCTTCTTCCGGGTCGAAGTTTTCTATGATATCAGCTTCTCGGACCCAAATGAATTCATGAGTGCCTAAAAACTCAACGAGAAAATAACTCATGCGTTCGGCCTTTCCTTCGTTCTGACGCTGAATAGCTTGGAGGGCCTTTTTCTTTCCCGTTTGAAGTCCGGTCTGTAGCTTCTCGGGAAGACGTGCCTCATTCCTTTGAGTCAAGTATGAATGCCAATCCTCCCTTTGATCGTCTGGTGCCATGATTCCAAGTACAAGAGCAGGCCAATAAGGTTTCTTTGTGTTCTCTCTGGCCCAGATGGCTGCTGCCATGCATCCCCATACACTAGATTGATTCACACCACGGCAACTGACTTCATTGACTGGAACTACTAATTTTCCTAGCATTCGTTCTAGTCTTTTTGCAAACTTGATTTGAAGCCACGGGAAACCTTCAAAAACTTCATCCCCGTAGCATCTCTTCAAATCGGCTGTCAAAGATTCGACAGTGTACTCGTAATCACTGTTGGCAATCTCCCGTAAACGCGTTGCCATCCCAACGATTGCTGTGAATACCCCATTGACAGCACGTGATTCCATAGCATCATCTGGACTTGGCACGATGGAATCTTTGTCTACATCGTCTACCCGTCCCTCCATCTGAACAAACTTGATCATGGTGTTGCAAGCTTTTTCAATTAATTTCGAGGTGAGAACGACAGAGGCCACACTATTCTTCCGCTCGCCCCTGAACTTAAGTCGTTTCACCTCTGCGTTTTGCAATGAAGCCATGACAGCATCCTTCTCATTTCCTTCAGTCTTTGGTATTTCACTTGGGATCATATATTCAAGCCAAAGCGCATTGAAATAATCTCTGAGATGAGATGCAATGCTGATGAAACTTGGAATAGCTCCATCACGAGTCAATGGGTGAGTGTGGTACTTGACGCAGTTCGAAAAAATTCTCCACACGTCTACACAGACTTGACGAGTATTTTCGTATTCCCTCTTTCGAATAGCTCGACAGACCTTCCCCAAATCAATGGGATTGGGGATGACCTTGGAGTAGATCGGTACCAATTCTGGATGCAGCAAAGAGATAGGGCGGGAGAACTCGGCTAGTAATGGTACTTTACAGAACTGCTCCATGAGGAGGTCAAGGTTGGCATATTCTGCGTCGGTGATGCTTGGTACTTGTTCTGATAGATACGGTTGCGTGCCAGAATTCAGAGGTGAGGTAGACCCCTTCTTTGGAGTACGCTTTACAGGTGTTTTCTTGGTGGTTGGCTTCTTGGTACTGCTAGATGAAGGAGTTGTCTTCTTCTTTTTCTTCTTTATCGGAGAAGGAGGAATAGGGGTATCTGTACTTGGTGTTGGATCAGGAGGATCCATATCCATACTTATAATGTCTGCTGCTGCTGCTGCAGTACTTGTAGGATCGTCATCTTCAATACTTGTAGGTTCTGCAGGCTGACCTGATAAATCTTGTGACGTCGAAGAATGGTAATCATTGCTCAACGTCGCTAAGGAATCCAGGGCGGTATCAATACGGCTATGAGGCGCGAACGGGGCAGAGTTTACAGGATCCATGGGCGATGTGCTACTAGTAATACTATTGGATCCGTGTGATCGAAGCATTTCCTGCTGCATTCTGTCTTGCAAAAATTCTAGTTGCGATCTATTATCCATCATATCATGGCTGTTGCTGCTATTGTTGTTCAGTCCCGAGTTCTGCCCTGAGTTCTGCCCTCCGAACTCTCTTACCGCTCCTGCCATTTGTTGCTCAAGCAAGCTCCTCCTTATATCAAAATCCGATGCTGCAAGCGATGCAACCTCTCTCTCGTAAAGTGCCTGTCTCAATTGCGCTTCTCGTTGCTGAACGGCTTCTTGTTCCTGTACCTGTAATGCGTTAGCGGCGAGAGCAATTTCTACCCGGCGGCGCTCTTCTAGCAGCGCGTTGTTAGACATATCATGTTGAAAGGCTTGATAAACATTGATGTTGTTGTAAAAGTCATTGGCGTTGGGGTTGTAATTCATCTGGGCTTGCTGTTCTGCTTGAAGTTGAGCCATTTGAGCTGCTGCTGCAGCAGCCATACGGTGCTGGTGTTCCGAATCATCCCGGTTATAGTTTTGATTTCCAGAATTGTTGCCCATTCCCCACATGGTGCGATAGTTATAGTTAGTATTGTATCGTTATGTAAAATGCTGATGCTGTGGATCAATGAAGCAGAGTTGATGAAGGAGTTGTTACTGAGTTGTTACAAGGCCTCGTAACTTTTGAAGACCAAACTTCTTATCGATCGTGAAATGTTTCTCCTTGCGTATTCTGACACCCGAGAATAGGATGAACTATTGGTTTTCGTTGCGCTAAAACGGCGGTTACACCACCACCACCTTTCACTCGCGTGCTTGCGTGCGGCGACGTGCGACTGTATCCTTCGCCATCTTTCTGGCCTTTCTTCCAATCATTGCTATTTGCTATCCTACTTCTTCCGTCTTTCTTTGCATTTTAGTCCCCCACCAAGAGATAATAAGCTATTTTTCATTTCGATGTTTCCGTCTGATACTACTTTGATATTTTACAGCCTTATACCAGTATCAATACTCTAACAAAATAGCTATTGCCGAGTCAGTACCAAAAGCTCCTTTTCAGCTGTTAGTAGCTCGCTGTTTGTAGCCCTGTGCATTTGGATTACCGCAAGTCATGACTTGATTACTGATTACCGGTAGGCAAAATTTTTAGAGTACAAATTAAAATATAAATTAAGTGTCAAACATGTAGCTGTCTTGGCTCGCTGAACAAAGTAAAATAAGATACCATCTTATAACAGAATTCAAATTGAAAACAAAAGCCAATAACAAAAATGTTGGTACTTTTTAAAAGGCGTGACTACTTTGCCTACTTCCGTTTGTTATGTGCAGCTTGCGCTCTCTGGTCGATCCTTTGTTTGACTACATCAAACTTCCTATAGAGGAAATGGTTATGACGCCTAATCATTGGTAAGCGAGGATGGGTTGCCTGCTCTTCCTCGCTCATTGCATCAATCTTTGTAACCAAGTCCTTGAACTCATTCGCGGTTGCTTCTACGTGATTTCTTAGAGTCAGGCTTTCTTCCAAGGCATATTTTTGATGAAATTGTTGCTTCTCTTCCCCATTTCCACTAAGATGTGCTGCATAGAATTTCTTCTGTTCTTCTGGAACTTGTGCAAGGAGAGTGAAAAGAATGCAATCCCAGACAGCCGTAGAGATGCCACCGTCCGTGGTACGATACACCATCTTTGATCTATCGTTACATCCAAGTTTGATGAGTTCAGCTGTAGGATTATTGAATAGAAGCTGGCTAAAGACCTCCGGCATTGTTTCATCGCAAAATCCAAATACTGTTAGGAATCTATGAGAGACCAAATGGATGAGAAATATGAAACTGCCGTTGTCTGTATTAGACGCTGACTTAATTTCTGGCTTGCCCAAGTGGTAAAACTTGAGGAGCCCTGGTGCAGTTTAGCCACGTACCTATGAGGGTTTGTCAACCCGTATGATAGGAATAATCCTACCTCTTCTCCCTCGGGAACTTCTGTATCCAACGCCAAAACGAATTCAACTGAATCAAAGGAGTCAGAGTCTTTCACCATCACATTCGGTGGTTCTTTGTGATTGAACATGTCGCCAAAGGGAACAGCAATTGGTCGAACCATATCCTCATCGCCATCTTCTTGCGCGTATCTCCAGCACCTGGTCATCACAACGTTAAATGCCCACTGGCTAAGTTTCTGATCAGCGTCCACGTGTATGGGAGTGCCTTTGAGCATATCATAAGCTTCCTGAAATATTTCCAACTGCTGCTTTTCAAAGTTTGCCAGTGCAAGGGCAAATGGGGGCAAACAATCTACCTCAACTTCATCCATGCAAACTCCCGTATCAAATGATCTTGGTAGCGATTCTATCCATGAATTCCATCGGCTGTCGTTCCCTAAATTATGCTCGTACAGAACCTTGACGACGAGAACAAAGTTCAAGGCAGACTCACGCAGGCCGCTGTTTTGAATGAAGTCTAGAGCAGGCTCCAAGTGTTCATACCACTCTCTGCGTATGTACTCTGAATCTAGTACTAAATCCTTTGGAACAGATAATATCATTTCATATTGTTTTGCTGATTTTTTCAATGTAATACCGTAGTCGTCTCCCGAATTTAGCGACAGTGATGCTACAGGGGACACTTCAATTTTGTTCTCAGCTGCCCATTCAGGAAGATTGGAAATGTCCCTACTTCCATTTAAGGTTGTTTTAGATCTTGAAATTTTATGCAGGAAGCTTCCCCTCTGGTAGTGGGTAAAGGAGTTACATCGATCAGGTTGCAGAAAGAGGAATGCTGTCGCAATTGTGATGATCAATTTCATTTTGATTGGGATGGATGGGATGTTATGCTATGTACCGGTATCAATGCTACTGTACCGAGTGTTCAGTGAAATTGCTGTGATTTGTGTAGACGGATTTTTTCCCAAGGAGGTTCAACAAGATCCAAGATATGATGGTGGTTCGCGCCATCACACCAGCAATTTTCTTGATTCCATCTAATTCCATCCTCAGTTTCGACTTTGTTGAATAATACATAATAGATAGACTAGTCTACTAATTACTATTTTATAAGGTGATCCAACAGAGACATGAATAACTATTGCGTCTTTAATGAAAAGAGAAAAAATCTGTGAATTCAATCCCAGCACCATTGGAAACTGAGGGTGAGTCACCAGTTTCACCAACCATATTAAAATGGCTAATAGTCAAGCAACACAAATTTGACAAAGGCAGCAGTGACTCCAATGGAAAGAATGAGGGCAAACGCATACGGAGCTAGATACCCGGCAAATCCACCTAGGTCCATTCTTTCTTCCAGACTGCTTTCGTTTTCCATTAATGAACTGCCCTCTCTAGGTTCGTCGTAGCCGTCTTCACCACTTAGCTTTGCTTGAAGCTGAGTAGTTGAGAGCTGAGATATTCTTGAAGCAGTCAGTGTGCCAGACTTGACACCCAATAATAATTCGCGTTTGGGGTGAAATATACCAAGGCGTGGTATTTCGACCATTTCGAACTTCTTCGTTGTTGCATGAGACGCATGGCTGTTGCTTGTGGAAATCATAAAAGCCGTGGTTGTACAAGTCCTTTCACATAATAAGGAGCAGCAGACAAGGAATAATCCTGCTAAACGTTTCTGGTACACCATTATGAGGAAGATACTTCCTGATGATTCTTGATCGCAAAGGGGAAATTGAAAATATGATGCTGATTTGTGCGGAAGATGGAGAGAAACGTTCTGCGCTTGTTGCTTGTTGCTTGTTGCTTGTCGCTTGTGGTATCACGAAGCATCACATCACGGGGACGATGGTCGATGGCGTTTCTAAAAAAGTCAAGGGGGGTGCCGTTAAACCGTTAAAAACAGTTCCATGCCATGTCGGATTGGGGTCATCTAGCGTCCTCGTTGAATTTTGGCTGCCGTTAAAACAGTAACATGCCATGTCGGATTGGGGCATATATTTGGGGGTGCACTACATTATTTAGCGTATCTGAAACGAGAAACATGAAACAAGCCATCACCCATCACATTGCTACGTACAGTAGCTAGAGGGTCAATCAAAACATAACCAATCGCATCATAACCAATCGCCTACTCACAACAAAAATTTACAACTAATGTCTTCATTAGAAACAGAGCTAGCGAACCGGCGTCGTGCAAGCTTTCTTTATTGCCTTTGAGACCATCAACATTATCAATTTTAAACCGACGTGGATGATTCAACTCATCTTCGGATGTCATTGCATCCAAAGCCTCTGGTGGCATATCAAACTTTGACGCTGAACTAGAACTTCAGCTAGTGGAAGCTTCTGGGATCTATAGAGAGGTAGAAAATGCTGTAAAGTCGCTGTCTTCAATAACCACTGGCTCATCAGGGTCCCAACTCACGCAAACGGCAGCGTCTATTCTATCTTGATTTTTCTGGCGGGAGGAGTGCCATCCTTCCATTGCTGAAAGAGGGGGGAAGAATCAAAGACGATTGCTGCAATTTGCTCCTTATCTTCCTTGGAATGAATCAAAGACGGAAAAGTGCAGAAATCCTTCAGTCGCAATGCTAGTTAGACATCGTGACTACTTCACATTAGTCTGTCTTCCCCAGATGCTGTATCAGAACTAGTATCTACCAACTCGAAAGAAAGAGGATCTATACTATAGTTTACGCGGAGGAGATGGGGGGCTGTTGTCTCCAGAGGAATTTCCATCCGATGACATACAATTATTCCCTTGCTGACCGATGGACTGATTTGCCTGTGGCATCGCCCCAAGATGTTGAGACATGTTGTTATTCATTCCTCCCAATCCCATATTGTTCATTCGCAGTCCATTAGCACCGCCCATACCATTACCATGCATGAAGAGCTGTTGGTTGATTCCGGCTAGGCCACCTCCAAATCCGCCCCCAAAAGAATTAAGGTTGCTGGAGAGATTATTCCCAAGGTTGCTGGAGAGGCTGTTGGAGAGATTGCTAGAAAGGTTGTTCATACTATTGAGACTAACATTCGTCTGGTTACCAGCACCAGATGCTCCCGAGTTGCCGAGCATCGAGTTTTGCCCCCCGCCATTGATGCCGTTGAAACCACCAAGCCCCATCATTTGTTGCAACTGCAATTGAGTTGAAGGGTTGGATCCAAAACTTTGATTAAACAGAGACCCCATGTTGTCCAACCCATTCGGAAGGCCAGCGGTATTGCTCCCGGAATTTCTGTTCAAGAGGGAACTTGCATTCTGGTTCGAGTTCATGCACTGATTTCCAGTGTTTATGTTATTGAAATTATTATTGTTACTGACCATGCGCTGAAGTTGCAAGACCATCTCGTCCTTTCTTTGCTTCAAGGCTTCAAGCTGATCTTGATCCGAATTAAAGGTAGAAATACGAGACCAGCTATTTTCTCCAGCAGCAGCATTGTGGAGACCTTGAGATAACCCTGCAAATTTATTAGCTCCACCATTTTGATTATGTTGGAGCTGCTGTTGCCACAAGTTCGAAGAAAGTGCATTGTCTACACCATTCATTCCCATATTCATACCAGCAAGACTGCTCATGTTGTTCACGTTCACGTTCACATTCACGCCCGCTAGTGATGCAAGACCGCCAGCTTTCTGCAAAACACTAGTGGTTGGAACAGAAGGCTTGTTCGTACCATTTCCATTGGTACCAGGAGGTACATTGGCAATGGCACTGTTCATCCCATTGCCATCTTCCTGGTTGGGAAGTGGCGCGACTCTACTCAGACGGTAAAAGTCAGGATTGGTATCGCGATCAGAATCTATTCTCGCTCTCGGGGGCCTTCTCATTGCGTAGCAGAGGTGCTCCATTCCACGAAGAAAAAGCTGTTGGAGAAAAAACACGACAAAAACACGCATTTGTGAGGCATGGCTCTAGTTCAAATCATGACGGTATCATGTCCCACTGACAAATGCTTCAAACTCACCTCATGATAATACGAATTATGATCAGGTCCTTGTGTCATTCTTTTGAATCCCCATCCATTGACCTGCAATCACATGTAAAAAAAGACAATAGAGTGAGTCTCTTGTCTTTTTGCAAATGTATAATACTCAAGACAGACAAAACACTTTAGAAACCAAACTCACCTGACGCATAAACGAAGCATACTTGGAATGTCGAAAGTAAAGAGGAATAACCTTCTCCTCAAAATCCTTGGACCTGAGCACACGCCAACTACGCCCATGAGGCAGCCAGCTCACAATATCACTATACTCGGGATTGGAAAGGATCCTGTGAAGCTTGACTGGAAAAGGTTGTTCTTTAGGAGGGTCGCTTTCGTAATCGTCATTGTATGTAGTGCTGCTTGTTATTTCGGAGTAGTCCTTGTAGGCACCCGCCCCCATGTTGGAATCGCTTCCATTACCGTTAGCGTTCCCGTCACCATTTGGAAATCCTACCCCTGCTGATGACCCAGGAGAAGGTGGTGTTGAGTTGACATTCATACCGGTACTACTGTTGACGAAACCGGAGGTTAGTTGGTGTGATGATGGGTGTTGGATGACTTTCACCTGTACATCTTTGTGCTCACTTGGTCTTCCCATCATTGCTGAGTTGTGGTTACTCTTTGTTACTACGTCAGTTGGTATCACGTGTGTGTTCTCGTGGTATGATGGTGTCAAGCGAGCTGGCGACAGTGACAAAACATTGCATC
>Ga0115005_10004572_pt1 | contig 10950 bp, 7 predicted proteins | sample ArcOceMetagenome_FD_87163 | JGI IMG/M metagenome (GOLD analysis project Ga0115005, IMG submission 87163) | Marine eukaryotic phytoplankton communities from Arctic Ocean - Arctic Ocean - Greenland ARC118M Metagenome | ecosystem: Environmental > Aquatic > Marine > Oceanic | place: Arctic Ocean...
CAGCGCTGGAAGCCGGAACTGGCCAATGGCTTTAAAAAGCGTGGCAGTCATTTGGCGATGGATGATATCTACGATTCGATCCGCGAGCTGGAATATTACCGGGAAGTGTTTATTAAGCTATAAAATCTAGGGCTGGAGATTTACCTTTAGTCAGTAGCGGCCCAGTCGGTCGGTCAATATATACACAATCCTGTATTTGACTGTAGTTAAAGTCTAATCTAAGTTGTATCTAACGCCTGCGGGAAGTGGGCAAGAAACGCAAGCTTGTACCTTCGAGGCTGGATAGCCTTGATGGGAATTTTTAAGGCCACGGATTGCCTGATATGAAGTTCTCTGTTGAGAGTTTGGGCTGATATCGATAGCAGCTTTCACTGATACCAAAGGTTCGACATATCACGCGAATACTCGTCTTGTACTGCAGCAAGGCGGTCGTAGCCATCTCGCGTCGGAGAGATGGCTTTACCACTTTTTTGCCAGCGCCTCGCGGGCAATCTCGCCGACTAGCTTCTCCTCGGCATACATCTTTTTGAGTCGTCGATTCTCGTCTTCCAGCTCTTTCATACGCTTAATCATTGAGGCGTCCATGCCACCAAACTTTGAGCGCCATTTGTAGAACTGAGCTTGGCTTAGGCCGTGCTCTCGGCAAAGGTCGGCAACCGCCATGCCATTTTCATTCTGTTTCAGCATCGCCATGATTTGGCTGTCTGTAAATTTTGATTTTCTCATAAAAAAACTCCTCTCTATATTTTAGTGGAATTTTCTACTTTTGCCGCCTTTGGTTTATTGGGGGGATTATAGGGCAGAAATCTTATCATTTACGGATGTTATAACTAAAGTAGCAATCCGTATTTGACAAACATTCATTTGTTATCTAGATTTTATCTAATGTCCACAGGATGTGGATAGGAAAATTTTCAAGGAGCAAGTTCGGCTGGAGTTCTCCGCCCGATGATTTCTGTCCTAGTGTGCCTTTCCTTAGTTTTAATTTCGTTCTCTTTTGTTGTGTAAATAAAGAGAAGCTACCTATTTCTTGATCAATCAGAGATTACATCAATGAAAAAATCTAGCGGTTTTTATCTACTCTTAATTTGTCTATTTACCTTTTCAGCTGCTTCTATTGCTAGCCCAAAAACAGATGTTGAAAAAATTCAGGGGCAGGAGAAACTCCTTAAGGAACTTAAAAATCCACTTGAGGGACACCATATTAAAAAGGGGGCGAAAAAAGAAAATCCTCTACCTAAAACGATAAAACTTCAGATAAAAACGGGTTCTGAGAAAAGAATCAAAAATAACTAACCCATTTGCTAATTTTAAGGAAGAAATAATACCATGATCAAGGATTTCGCTTTACTTTGTTTGATCGTCTTGGGCCAACTATTTTCGGTTGCAATATACGCAGAAGAAATACGTGATTACTATTCAGAGCCGGGTCTAAATCCCTTTAAGGGTGATGCTGGTAATACGGCTAACGAGTCAATCGACCCCTTCTCTGGAGCCCTTCAAATTGTCCACCAAGATCTAAAGGTGCCTGGAAATGGCGGTTTAGATATTAACGTAAACCGTGTGTACAACCATTTTACCGGAGGAGGCACTCCGGCCCCTAATCCAATGGGAATGGGGTGGAGTATGCACTTTGGCCGTATAGTTTTTCCGGATGTCGACAAAGTTTGTAGTCAAAATTTATGGGGTGTGAGTACCATTGACAACCCTTCATTGGAGTTTTCCGATGGGCGCAGAGAGCTGCTGGTACTTTCATCTATCGGAGGTTATTTAGTCAGTAAATCCAGCTGGAGAATGGATTGCGTAGGAGGTTATCCAAGGGTTTACTCGCCAGAAGGTACTGTCTATATAATGGATGAGCTATCCGGCAGCGCAAATTCTTATTATGTATCTAGTATTACGGACGTTCACGGAAATTATCTATCAATATCTTATTACGTGGGTGATTCATCTAACAATTTTTTAGTACCTAGCAGTGTGGCCAGTAATGATGGGCGATTGGTAAGTTTTTCTTATACTGGTGGAATGCTAAGCAGCATAAATTCCAATGGCCAAATATGGACCTATAGCTATGCGCCAGTGATTGGAATTTCAGGAATACAGAAGCTTGTGTCAGCAACTAGGCCGGATGGTCTGATGTGGGAATATCAATATTTTCCTGTTACGGGGGGATGGCTTGAGCCGAGTGCTTCAATGAGCTTTATCAAATACCCTAGAGGGGCAACAGTTACCTATAACTATCAAGCAGTGGCATTTTATCCAGGTGATGATCCACGTTGGGCAATTGAATCTAAAGTGGCGAATGATGGGATTAATGCTTATTCATGGGATTATGTTTTTCAGCCTGGCAGCGAAATTATCAATACACGGGAATTTGATTTAACAATCATACAGACACCGTATGGCACAGAGGAGTACCGCCATTACGGAACTCAGTATGCTATTGGTTATATCGATGCACTGTGGCGTGTTGGGCTACTGGCAGAAAAAAAGATATCGAACGGTGGAGTGGTAAAGCGAAAAGAGATTTATAATTGGGGGAAAAGAGAAATTTCTGATGAAAATTATTGGCATGGAAAAGATTTGGGTGCAATAGATGAATATGTCTATGCCCCAATACTGTTAGCCAAAGGCGTTGAAGTCGACGGTTTTGGAACTGCTACTTACTTTAGTGGTTATGACTCGTTCGGTAATCCAGCCAAAATTGATTACAAGTCAAATGCTGGCACGATTCCCGATAGAGTTATCTCATATACATACAGTAATAATACAAACAGTTGGATTCTAGGCAAGGTGTTAACTGAAGTCACCCGAGAAGGCGATGGAGGGGCCGCGATTAGGTCAATCAACAACACCTATAACGCGAATGGAGATTTAACACTTTCTGATACTAACGGTGTTGTCTACGAATACAGCTACACCGGTGAGGGTGATTTAAACACAGTTTTAGATCCAAATAATAAGACTATTACCTATGGCGAGTATTTTCGTGGGTTACCACAGTTAGAGGTTTATCCCGAAGGGGTTTCCTTGGCGCGGACTGTTAATGACACTGGAACAGTCGCTAGTCAGACTGATGGCAATGGTAGCTCTACCTCCTTCAGCTATGACGATCTCAATCGGCTCACCGCGATCAATTACCCTATAGGCACGAATGTAGCTATAGCATATTCGGCGAATGGGCAGAGTCTTACGCGAGGTATCTATTCAGAAAGTATTTCCTACGATGGTTTTGGCAATCAAACAAATACCAGTCGTTCAAGCATAAATATATCGAAAACGTATGATGCTCACGGAAGGGTGTTGACGGAAACACTTCCCGGATACTCGTCAAAGATAACTTACGAATACGATATACTTGGCCGAGTTACCCTGAAGAAAAATCCAGATAACACTAGCCTGACATACGTTCACACAGAACCTTACACAACGATTACCGATGAAAATGGTCATGACACGACAATCCAGTATCTATATTGGGGAGATCATAATAATGGCCGAGATGCCATCGCCATTACAACAGAACTTAATCAAACACTACAGTATAGAAATGTACTAGGTCAGTTAGATTATGTGTGGCAGGGCGAAACTGGTGGTCTTGGCTTTACTCGATCTTTTACCTATGACTCTCGTGGATATCTGGCATCTGAAGATCACCCGGATTTGGTGGGGAATATACTTTATACCAGAGATGATATGGGTAATGTACTGAGTAAAAAGGTAGAGGGCGAACCTGCTCTTAGTTACTCTTACGATGATCTTGGTCGGCTGCTCAATTTAGATTATCCCGCTCCATCTTCAGATGTAAGTTATCAATACGACAACAACAGCAACATATTGGTTATCGGAAATGCGAATAGCATTCGAACGTCTAACTACGATCAGCTGAACCAGCTAGTTCAGGAAACGGTTGATATTGGTGGCACTAGTTATACGACCAGTTATGACTATAACGGACTGGGTTATCTGTCTAGAGTCACTTATCCATCAAGTAGGACTATAGATTATTTTCCCGATGAGTTAGGCAGACCAACCAAAGCGCTTCCTTACGTTGATGTCGCAGCATATTACCCTTCTGGTAATCTACAGCAATTGCAATTTGCCAATGGGGTGCTGGAGACTTTTAGTGAAGATATCAGGCTGTTCTTGTCGAATAGTACGTTAACCGCACCTGAATTTTCAGGCGCATCAAGTTATTTTTACGACAGTAAAGGTAATTTAACTTCCTTCAATACCGTTTTAGATAATCTCGCTTTGGAAGACCGAGCATTTACCTATGATGCCTTGGGTAGATTGATTTCAGAGAGCGACTCTTTGGGTTCGGGAAGCGCAGAATTAATCAGTTACGATTACATGGGTAATATTACAGAAAAAGAAAGTAAAAATTACAGCTACTCAGGCGTCATGCTGTCAAGGATAATCACGCCGAGTAGTTTGTCGGTGGAGCGTTGGATAAGCCATGATGGCTACGGTAATGTCAGTAACAATGACCTTGTACAAATTGATATCATAACAGGCTTGCCCGAGGTGGTTCGCGAGAGCCGGCAGTATGTGTATGATCATGCAGGTAATATGACCCATGCCAGTTATTCACACTTTGATGGCAATGTAACAAGCTTCGGGCCAGACTTCGTTGCGTTATATGACGGGTTAAATAATCGTGTTAATAAAATTCGCAATGGTGAAAGTACAGATTTTCTTTACGCTGCTAATGGAATATTAACTGGAGAGTACCAAAATGGAGAACTGGCCTTTGGTAAAGAAAACTTCTACTTGGGTAGGAAGTTAATTGCGTCGGTCAAAGCTAATAAGGCACCCATTGCAAATGCAGGTCTAGATCAGCAAGTGCCTGGTGGATCAATAGTCTATTTAGACGGGTTGGCGGCAGATGATGGTGAAATTGCAAGTTATCAATGGCAGCAGACCGCAGGGTTAGCGGTGTCGTTATCAGGTTCCGGAAAGGCGGTTTCATTTATCGCGCCAAATGGCGTTGAAGTACTCGAATTTTTACTAGAAGCAACAGATGAACATGGCGACGTAGGAGGAGATACAGTCACGATTACTACTGTTCTTAATGAAACACCTGTCGCGGCGATAGGTTCTATCCAAACTGTTATAGAAGGCGTTTCTTTTGTTTTAAATGGCTCTGAATCAACGGATGATGGAGGCATTGTTAGCTACCTTTGGCAGCGAACCACTTCGCCGGCGAACGCTTCAGTTAATATCGACAATCCATCTTCGGTGATAATTAACGTTACTATAGCCACTGGCGCGCCATCTAATTTTACCGAGACTTTTAGTTTAACTGTGGCTGATAACGCTGGCCTTATAGATTCTGCATCGGTAACCGTGCAAGTTATCAGCCTTCTTTCTGATAATGATGCCGATCAATTGAAAGACTATTGGGAGATTACGTATTTTGGCGACACGCAACGCTATACGGGTGCAGATGACCCCGATGCTGACGAGTTTTCAAATCTTGAGGAATTTATAAACGGTACGGATCCAACGATTCCTGAGCCCGTGCAAATAGTTGACGCGGGTCCAGACATGATTGTCTTCCCGGGTGAGGTATTTGATCTCAAAGCAACGACTGTTGATGCAGAATGGTTATCAAACCTCACATGGTATGGCCCATCAGATAAAAAGTCGTTATCAGGCAGTACTACAGCGAACAGATATTTTAGTCTAGATGTGTTTGATACTGACTTGCTAGGTCAATCATTGTGGACAGAGGATTGGGAAGTAAGAGTAACTGATTCTCAGGGAGCTCAAGAATCTGATTTTGTTACCGTTGCATTGGTTAATCCCGCTATTGATTCCGACCTTGATAGTCTTCCTGACGGATGGGAAACCTTTTACTTTGGTGATATAACGTCAAATTCGGGAGCTGAGGATGCTGATGAGGACGGGCTAACGGTAGTCGAGGAGTATCAGTTGCGTCTTAATCCTAATATTAGTGATTCGGTGCCTGAACCTGTTGCAGATTTTAAAGGATATGCGGGTAATGCCGAAAACAGACTTTATTGGCACACAGACGGCTACGAAACAAACTTCGATCTTTACTGGAGCAACACGCCGATAACTGATATCACAGCGGCGATCTTAATAAGTGATGTTGCTTCTCCGTATTTGCATACAAGTCTTAGTAATGGTAGCCCCTATTATTACCAAGTGGTTTCAAAAAATTCAGTCAACACCTCGACACCCTCAACAGAAATCATGCTAACCCCCAGTCAGTCGGAATGGCAGGGAGAAAGCCTGATATCCAACTCCGAAACCTATTTTTACAGTGAATCAAATGGCTATCGTGTTTATGCATGGGTAGAAAATATGGAGGAAACTACAGGGTATTATTATCTTCCGACACGATTTAAATTGTACGCGAAAGTGTTCAGTTATGAGTCCGGCTGGGGAGAAACGTTGCTTATTAGAGAATCCGAGTTTTACCCTCAAGAAACAAAGATTACAATCAGTGAACAGGGCTATATTGCATTAAGTGTAGGTTATGAAGGTAGAAAAGTAAGCACTGGACTATCTGATGAAGTCTCTTTTCATGCCCTCTCACTGGATAAGACAAGATGGATAACTCATGGAAAATACACTTTACCCGACAATAGTGGCCTAAGTATTTCGGCACCTAAAATTGCCTTGGATGGTCGAGCTTACTATGGGACTTTTTGGACTAAGGGCTCACCATTTACACCTCGTGCTTATCTGGTATCAGGAAAAATAAGTAATTCAGCCAGTGGTTCATGGAGTGCCAGTTATCCAATCACAATCAACCCAGATGGAGCACAGCTATTTTATCCAGAGATTGAAATCGAGTTAGGTGCGAATAATTCGGTTCATGTGGTTTGGGCCGAGCACTATTCTGGAGGACGTACCATGTTTGCAACATTGTTTGATACGGTAGCTGGCACTCTAGGAGCTAATACCGTTATCCGTTCATCAAATGGGTCGTTTGGCGATTTCCGTATGTTTGCCAATTCAAACAGCGATGTGGCACTACTTTTCTACGAAGCCGCTAACGGGTATCTCAAAGCCAAGTCGATATACTATGATTCAAATGCAGGCACTTGGGGTAACATCACTTCGGTACCTGCGCCAAAAGGTGGAAAGACATCAGTCAAGTTTATTACGGCCAGTAAGCTTCAATCGGGTTTGATTTATGCATCGCTGGTTAAAGGTGTTGAGGTTTATACCCTGACATCAGACTTTGCTGGAAATTGGAGTGCTCCGGTTATCTTGCCAATAGTTGAGAAAGATGCCCTAAACATGGAAGAGTCCTCACCTGACAACATGTGGATATGCTCTCGTGAGCCGACGGGTATAAAGATAACTCAACACAATTTGCAAACAGATCAACTGACGGAACTTGATACAGGCCTATTTGTTTCTGATTCAGATGCCGGGTTTGGTTGTGCGAAAGGCTTATTCGGCGACGATATCAATGTTGCATACAGCAATGAAGGTGGTTTGTATCTTAATCAGTTTAAGGCTCCAGTTAACGAGGCATTAAACACAGCTCCGACCTCGAATGCTGGAGTCGATATCGCTATATTACCCGGTGAAATAGCGGCATTAGTTGGCAGTGGCCAAGATGCAGAAGACAGTAATCTGATATATAACTGGTATCAAACCGGAGGCCCTGGAGCGTCTTTCATTGGTTCATCCATACCCTCAAGTTCATCCTCAGTTAATATATTCTACGGTCAATTCCCTAGTGACGGAAACTACTGGGTAACGCTACGAACTACAGACCCTTATGGGGTTTATGGTGAAGACGAAGTGATTATCAGCGTCAACGTTAACGCACCACCCATCGCCGATGCCGGGCCAGATCAAATTATTGACCCGGGTATTACCGCCACACTTGACGGCAGTACCTCATCAGACCCTGGAGGCACCATAGTCAGCTATCAATGGACACAGCTGACCGGTACAGCTATCACTTTAATCAATGCCAGCACTGCAACAGCAAGCTTCGATACAGGTGGCTTGGGGGCAGGCGAAGTACTTACCTTTGAGCTCAGTGTGACTGACGATGGTGGCCTGGTTTCAACAGATGCCACAACGGTAACCATGACCTCCCCAAATCAGCCGCCCGTTGCCGACGCAGGGCCAGATGTTAATATTAATCTCGGCGCAACCGCAGTGTTGGATGGCAGCAACTCATCAGACAGTGATGGCACAATCGTCACCTATCAATGGCAACAGCTGAGTGGAACATCAGTGGCCTTGCAGAATGCAACCAGTGCCGCAGTCAGTTTTGCTACCACCGGTCTTATTGATGGAGAGGTGCTGACCTTTGCGCTGGCTGTCACCGACAACAATGGTGCAATAGCAACCGATCAAATCGCTTTGACCATAGTGTCGGATACGATCGCGCCTGTTACCACATTGCAATCGACTCGTTACAAATCCAAAGGTAAAACGTACTTTGATCTCACACTTACCCCGAATGAAGCTGCGAGCAGCTACTTCCGTGTCACTGGCGAGGGTAATGTTACCGTTGGCGGCAGCGATACAACCGCCTGGCAGACCTATACTGTGCCGGTTACTGTTAAACTTGCGGGAAAAAATGCTATAGCAACATTTGAGTATTACTCAGAGGATACGGCAGGCAACACGGAAGTCACCCAGCAGGAGATATTACAATGAACAGAGCGCTAATTAATTCTGCCAGAACCTTTGGTTTGGCTTTTATTCTGATGATTACCGGTATCGTTTCAGCAACCGACATCGTCACCTATTACCATGTCGATCAGCTGGGCTCGCCAAAATACGCAACCGACGATACAGGCGCGTTGAAGTGGAAAGAGCAGTACAAACCTTTCGGAGAACGGAGGCTTAAAGAGGCCGATTCAGTCAATCCGCAAACAGGCATGGCCAATGATAACGGATGGGCAGACAAAATATGGTACACCGGCAAGGAAGAAGAGCTGGGTATGGATATCAACTATTTTGGTGCTCGGTGGTATGATCCACAGCTAGGACGGTTTTTGGCGCGTGATCCGGTTGGATTTCAGAATGGTAATGTCCATAGCTTCAATAGATACACCTATGTAAATAACAATCCATACAAGTATATTGATCCGGATGGTGAGTTTGCCCAGCTTATTTGGGGCGGAATAGGTGGCGCGGCCTTTGATGCTACCTTGCAGGGCATAGCGATAGCCTCAGGTATTCAGGATGAATTTAGCTGGGGGCAGTTGGGGAAAAGTACCTTAGTTGGCGCTGCGACAGGTGGATTGTCGATAGCGCCGAAAGCTGTTTCGATTAAGCGCGCAGTGGATGCTAGGAAGGCTGCAAAGAGTGCACTGAAGTTTCCAAAAGACACAGTTACGCCAGGTGCTCGACGTTTAGCAAATAAGGCTATGACGGAAACAGACCTTCAGAAGGCGAAGGCTTTTCGAGAGCTAATACCGAAAAACCAGAAAGATGCGCTTTCACAGCACTTTGATAATGTTGCAGGTTTTAATAAATCTAAAAGAGGTTCAGGGGTACAGGTGGATTTACAGCAAGGTAGAGCTCGATTCTTGAAGGGAGATACGAATACACCTCCGGGTAATGCAACGAACTTTAATCCTAAGTCATTGGAGTAACCAATGCTTTTGCCTGAATTAAAAGACAAGCTAATGAAATTAGCTCTAGAGGCCGGAAATTGGTCAAGCCATCATTTAAATCTAAATGATTTAGGATCTTCGTTGCGCTCATCAGATTTAAACCCAGAGTCTGAGGTGTGGAACTATGTAACTGAAGATCGACAAGTACAGAAAATAGTTTCTCAGCTCTGCGACAAGCGAAGAGAGCTTCTAGCTTCTGAAAGTATAAATCTAAAAAATAAGCTTCAAGGGCGGGTATTATGCTTTTACCCTGAGATCAGTCTAAAAGATGCTGTAGTTTGTTTGGCTAGCTCTGGCTTTATAGATCAAGATGACAGCCCGCCTTGGGATACATGGATCTGGTATTCACTTGACGATATTGAACAACACCATGAAGAAAAGTACGCTTGTTTATTTTCTTGGGTTCCTGATGAGCTTGTCAGTCTTATTGACAAGGCAATAGAAGAAGATACTTATGATTGTTTAATCTGGGCTGAAAAGCTAGAAAAAGAGCTAGGAATTAATTGAGATTATGCACAAGATATTCCAGCTAATTATTCTTTGTTTTTCTCTAGTATTCGGTAGTCATTCGTGGGGTATACAATCTTCTATATATCATTACGACTCGCTAAATGGAAATGTTATCAGTGAAGGATTTAGCTCAAAGTCAGAGAGCTTCATCTACGAAGCAGCTGGGTTTAAAGTTAAACCTACACCCACCCGTCGTGATCCGAACCATGTAACGATAGAGCTACCGAAACCTGTGACGAAAGAAGTTGCCGATAAATTCAACAATACATTTGGGCGATAGCTATGAATAATGAACAAGACCTATCTCAAGTTGAAATTATCGCCTTAGAGTTTTATGACGGTGCTAAGGAAGGTTTTGCTTTGTCCGTTGGTAATCTGGGACCTTCATACTTTAAGCTGATCGCGTGGGACGAAAATCAAGATCAGCGATTATTCGTTGTGATTTCTATTGCTAAATTGATCTTTGATACAATTTTTGACTTGTTATCTTTAGGTAATGATAAGCCTGTATCAAAAATGTGGCTGCCAAATTGGACTTTTAGGAATGACAAAAATGCGGAGTGACGAGTAGTGGCCTGGTCTGAAAAAGTAGATTCAATTATTTCATGTGGTATTTCACTACATGACGCTGGAGTTAGTAATTGGGCACTCACTAAAGAGCAAGCGCTATCTGCATTTGACAGCATTGAAAAAGAAAAAATGTTTGTTCTCGGCGGAGATGTTTACCAGATGGTTAGCGGCGCGCCTGAGTCAAATTACGACAATTGGTATTGTGATAGGAACGAGGGAGAGGATGAGGGTTCTTATTTGG
>Ga0115005_10004576_pt1 | contig 10944 bp, 8 predicted proteins | sample ArcOceMetagenome_FD_87163 | JGI IMG/M metagenome (GOLD analysis project Ga0115005, IMG submission 87163) | Marine eukaryotic phytoplankton communities from Arctic Ocean - Arctic Ocean - Greenland ARC118M Metagenome | ecosystem: Environmental > Aquatic > Marine > Oceanic | place: Arctic Ocean...
CCTTTCGGATTTGTGATAGTTGTATATTTTCAGATCAACAAGAGAAGACATTGATATTCGGTCCAGCTACATCATGCTGAGTAGATACACACACCCACACACACACATGTATTAAAAGAAAATACGATGAGGATACTCTCTCACAGCAGGACTTTACGCCATGGGCAGGAATGAAATCTATGGTGTTCTTGTCTTTAGATTGGGATCAATACAATGAGTGAAGAGAAACGCAATGTGGCTTCAATATATTCTTATACATACAGTCAACAAAATAGATTATATTTATGATCCGGACTTTTTGCACAGCTGAACAATGTCCTCGTCTTCAAGCAAATGCTCCTTCCCGCATCGTTGAGGTTGATGTTTTGCTGACTTACCCCAAACTAGAGCATGTGAGAAATCTTTGATAATGTTTCTGTGCAAGCGATTGCAAAACTCTTCAATGCTAGGGTTCTTGGCACTGTGCAGGATGACTGGAGCGTCGTAGTCTGGCGCCTGACCTTTAGGTTTTGTGTAAATCCTAAGCATATTACATCGCTCCCACACGTTCTCCATCAGCTCTTCAATATTCCAGCCATGCTGACTGCTAATAGCCACATAATTTGGCATCTGGTCTAAAATGTCTAGCTCTTCGATGGTGAGTGAATCAATCTTATTGAACACGTAAAGGACGGGAATATAAGATCTGTTGCCTTCGATAACGTCAATGAATTGGTCTACGGAGATGTCCTCTCGTAATATAACTGTCGAAAAAGAAAGGTAGATTGGTAAGCAATCGGCATATCACACACATTTTCCCGGAATGTGTCAGGGGATTTGACAACAGTAACGTACCTTCCGCACAAGAGATCTTGTACTCTTTCAAAACAAGTCTCGCAACATCTATATTCATTCCTTTCGTTTGAACAGTGCTTTCTTGATACCCAATACCTCCACTTTCTTTCTTCACAAGCTTCACATCCGGTGGAGTTTGATTCATCCTAATACCAAAACCAAACAGCTCCATCTCAATGATCTTCTTGTGCGTCAGTGGCTTACCAGCATCTAGCACGACGAGAATCATATTACATGTTCTGGCAGTGGAAATAACTTGTCTACCACGACCCTTTCCATCTGCAGCACCCTCAATGATACCGGGAAGATCAAGGACTTGGATTCTTGCTCCCTTGTATTTCATGGTTCCTGGGATACATGTCAGAGTCGTGAACTCGTAAGCTGCCGCTTCGGAACGGGTTCCAGTGAGCGTTGTGAGAAGGGTGGACTTTCCCACTGATGGAAAACCGACTGTTGAGAGGGAAACCCATGAAACAAGAAGTAGAGAAAGAGAGTTAGAAAAAGTATCACAACAGTGTATTGTTTGCGTTTGCTGTGTACGAGTATAATACGAGTACACCAGGGTTAAAGTTTGCATGTGAATAGCTCCATCACGTAAATATAAGTTGTCGGTAATAGAGTACCGGTCTAACATATGTGAATTACAACATCATCTGAAGCAATTGTTTGCGTTTGCTGTGTACGAGTACCGTACACCAGGGTTAAAGTTTTGATTTCTGATAGCTCCATCACGTAAATGAACGTTGTCGGTAATAGAGTACCGGTCTAACATATGTGAATTACAACATCATCTGAAGCAATCAGAATCAAAACTTGGAAAAGGAAGATCGGCACCGTATTGCATGCCGGCCCAGCGGGAGAGCGCCAAGCCCATTTCGAAGCCCAAAAGAGTAACGACAAAACTTACCTAATCCAATACGTGTATCACCACTCTTACTAACATCGAAACCTCTTTCAGCATTCTTAGTTCCTGCGGATTTTCCTCCTGGACCATTGATGAGTTCACTCCTGAGTTTTGCAATCTTTGCCTTGAGAGTACCAAGATGATAATTTGTCGCCTTATTCTTTTGAGTCCGGGCCATTTCGGTCTCGATCTCGTCAATCTTCTTTTGAATTTCTGACATATTTAGAGTCTTGGATTGTATTAAATAAGGGTGGTCGGGATATAGGGAGTTAACAGACTAGACTATGTACATATAAACTGAATGTATATAAGTACGGCTTGTTGCTTGTTTGATGTTGTGTGCTGTCCATCGTGCATTGTGGAGGTGCTTGAAAACTGTGTGGTGGCGTATTTTGGTGTGGTCGTTATTGATCGTTTTCAGAAGGAGGAAGGAATGGGAAAGAAACAGAAAGAGTAACACATGTAAGAAGAGATGAAAAATGAAAAATGACAGGACGTGCTCCATGAGGATCCTGATGAATGAACAGTTTGAAGTTTGAACCAACAAACAAGAAGCGATATTTTCAATTTGAACATATATCACAATCAATCAATCAATAATACTTTAGAACAATGAAGACTCTCCATGTCCCAATCCTCTACGGATCTCAAACCGGTAACTCACAAGGGGCAGCAGAAAATCTCGCCGCATCGCTTCCCAAGGAGCTCTCCACCTCTTCTCTCACGGTCACATCCACTGTCATGGAATTGGACGACTTTCTCGAAAATTCCAGGGCGGCATGGACTCCTCTGTGCGTCATTGTCTGTTCGAGCTACGGAGTCGGCCAGGCGCCCATGGGAGCATGGAAATTTCGCGAATTGTGTGATTTGATTTTAGAAAAAGATGATTTCGTGGGAAAATTGACGGGGATCCGATATGCCATGCTCGGTTTGGGCGATAGCAAGTATACTACGTTTTTTCTGAATCCCTCTGCGATAGATTCGGCAATGGCAAAAGCTGGAGCGGAGAGGGTTGGGTCTCTTGGAAAAGCGGATGCTAGTGGAAAAGGGGACAAGGTGCAGTTGAAGGTCATTGAGGACTGGAGTCAGAATATTGTTGCTGATTTGAAGAGGGTTGTGAAGGAGTTGGATGAATCGGATGATGCTAGGTGGAAGAGCAAGGAGGACCAGATTAGCATTGTTAGAAATCATACTGGAGATCTTTGTAGGCTGATTTACGAGGATTGGGATAAGAAGACCAAGGATGATGCTATGAAGAATATGGGAATGATGATGCTTCCTCTCGTCACTGCTATTGTGGTGGGGCTTTATTTGAAGTCTAGCTAGCTAGTAGCTAGTGATATATAATTCGAGGAAGTTCAATCAATGTACAATCAATGTATGCAAAGAAGGTCAGATATTAATAATGAGCCACTTGGAGCTTCTAAACGAAACAAACTACTGCTTGTATCTTGAATCTATAGTTTATGTTTGGTTTACCCCATTTATCTTTAGCTATTGATTTTATCATCCAAATTTAGCACGTTTGTCGTCCCTTCCCATCATATCGCTAATGTCGTACAATCCGTCGGTATCGTTCTCGCCTAAACCAGAATCTAAATACGACAAGGATCTCTTGTACGATGCAATACCAGTACCGTTTGCACCAGATGCCGGAACCGGAAGGCTGCCGTTGTCATGCGCGTGGGCAATTCCAGCTCCCATTTCCCCTCCATTCAATCCATCTTCTTCTTCCAAACACAAACTTTCCTTGAGACGTTTCCAGTCCTCTACAAAAGTTTTGCGAAATTCGTCGGTTGTTGTCCATTCCACATAGTCGGTCATGGAAGTGCTTTCCAATGCATTTGACGCATTCGTACGCTTGCGAGGGTCAAGAATGAGCATCTTCTCCAACAATGAAAGAATGCCTGCATAATCTTGAGGATTGTCTCTTCCACTGTCCTCGAACATGTATTTCAAAGCCTTCCCAACACCACTCTTGTATTTTTTGTCTGGTTTGCATTTATCATAATACGGATATGACTGCGCTTCTTTGTAATTGTTCGTTGATGGTGTTCCAACAATCTTGAAGATCGCTCGCGTTTTCGATTTGCGGTCGCGACCAGAAAAGATGGGTTTGCCAATCATCAAGTGAGCAATGAGAGCAGCCAGAGTCCAGACATCACTTTGCTGTGAATACCTTGTTGCGCCAAGCAGAAGTTCTGGTGCCATGTATGGGTTGCTTGCCATGTCGTCATCCGTGACACTGCCACTTTTCTTCTTATTTTTGGAAGAAGATAATGGGTCAAGATAGCGATCCCTATCGCTTGGGTGCAGAACAACCGAACGAGTCAACCCAGACAGCTTTGCCACACCACTACTATCAATGAAAATTTGGTCTGGATGAATTGTTCTCAGAACTATGTGATTTCTATGACAGTGGTCTACAGCGGACAAGAGGTCGTGGAACCATGCGGTTAACAATGCAGGAGAGACGACAAAACCGGAAGCAATGTCACTTTTCTTCTTCTTATTCTTGTTCATGACTCTTTGCAAAATGATCGGAGTAGGCTGGAAAACAAGGTAAGAGCCCTTCATTTTGCTGTTCTTAAGCTTGGCAGAGGTCAGACTATCAGTGCTTGGGAAGAATGAAGATAGCAAGTCGTCGGTTGTACCATCCATCAAATCTACCTTCCCAGATTTCTCTTTTGGTTCTTCCTCCTTATCGTCATCCTCTTCGTGGTCTATTGCGATAGCGATTGGCAAAATAAAGTTGGGATGGCCTTGCGGTCCTGGAATTATGGAATGTACTTTCGTTAGAATTTGCATTTCTTGTAGAGCTGCTGGAGAAACACCCACTCCCATGCCACCTCGCTCTTGCTCTTTGGATGCAGTTTTTTTTGGAGGCCATCGCTGTAGAGAAACAGGAGTACTTTTTTCTTCTTTGTTCTCGTCTTTGAATTGATCTTGCGCATAACTGGTCAATAGAGGAAACTGAGGCTTCTTTGAGATGGAATCAAAGAATTCTGCAACTTTGCCAAGGTCTTTGAGGTGATCGGCATTCGTACTGCTTGAATCGACAAAGCTTTTGCGCAGCTGTGGCATGTTGCAGATTGAACCAGTTGAAGATGGACAGTAAGACGGATGAAGCCACCATCGCAGACCAGCTTCTTGTAATGCTGGAGTGTTAACTTTCCCAGGCATGCAGGTCTTGCCTCCAATCTTTCTTTTCCATTCGCTGTCACTAATACTATCCCAGCCTTCAACGGACTCAATTGAAGATACATCTACCAGTCCTGGTTGAGATCGAGCATTCACTTTCACTGCTTTGTGCTGGGACAACTCAGAATCCTCAAACTCATTCAGGAATAAATTAGCCTGGAAGGCTTGCTCCTTCAGCATGTGTTCTGCCATGGCAAGGCTTCTCCAGCCGCCTTCCAAAATTATGGATTCGCAGCCACTAACAGCATCCTCTTCAACAAAGACATCGCAGAAGCAGCGATCTCTGATTTTTCCAAAGCCTGGCAGCAGATGTCTAATCAACACACCGGTTTGAATCCCTCTTAGCTTTCTTCTCTGACGGTATTGGTTAGAAATGATCTGATATTGTTTGGCTTGACCAGCGGCAGAATCAGAATCTGGTTTGGACGAAATTTTATCCATATGCACTTTACATAGCTCCATAACATTTGTCTTCACGCCACTGAATGTCTCGCGATTTCCCCGAAAGACGTCATGAGAAGACCGAGAAGAATTCTTCTGTCTTGCTGTTTTGTTGGTCGAAATAGAATTCGTCACTAGTTCAATGGCATCGGCAAGTTTCAAGGAATTTATACACAGATGCGTCAAAAGCGGCTCAATCTCCATCTGAAGAAGAGCTGCCATTGATGTGAAGGCATATTCTGGCCCAAGTTTCAACCATATAACTGAACCTGCTGCTAATACTGGACCAGTCAATGTTAGTTCCATCACATTTTTCACAAGGGGCTCAGGCACATCCGCCTTGCATAAAGTGGATATAATCCAATCGACACCTCCCCAGAAAATATCATATTCCAGCGCTGTAACAATTTCTTTCTCGGTTGCCAATATTCGCTTTTCCCAGGCAGAGCCTTCTTCGGTTTGCGGATGGAATCTTGCGCCGTTGTAAAATAATTTATATGCGCACGAAAGAAGGACTTCAAGTCTTTTCCATTTACACTCCTTTTGGGCTTTGTTTGCGAGGAAGAGACAGGTCAGAAGTATATCTCTTTGCTTTGATTGAGATACATTCATGATTTGCTCTGAAACTTGGTTCAAGTATCGGTACAGAATAACACAAGCATGAGCAGCAATGCTTCCGTCAAGTCCCAATGCTTCGGTGATTTCTGCTATATCTATACATGCACTTGCAATATTCCGTTTGTGCGATGGGCGAGGACTATAAGAATAAGAACCACGAGTCAAGGACTGCACACTTTCTTTTTCTTGGATGATTTTCGCTTCAGTTCGAACATCCTCCTGCACAAGGAAGGACCAGTCGCGACCAAATCCCCAACGATGACGTCTTATTCGAGTGTCTCGAAATAGTTGCAGTTGTAGATTTACTATTTCTTGTACAAGTTTTGCAGCTTGTACCGCTTTTTCGTTGACTAATCCATCTAGAAATATCGGCCTTTGATTCGGGGGCAGATTTGGATTAACGCCATCAATACGGATGACATATTGGCTAAATGCATCCATAGTAACGGCTGCCTTAGTAACCATCTTCAAATACTCAAAAAAAGTGTGGGGCATCAAGCGATTGGGTTTTTCAAACGCTCCAGAAATATAGAGCAAAAATTCCTTCTCTGCGTCCATGTTGAGGAATTTGACACCAGCTTTAGTCTCTTTAATACGCAGTTTAATCAGATCCCAGAGCTCAGGTATGCGCCTGGGCTCAGTACCAAAATAAATTTTACGCATTTCGGACCTTGCGTCAGACAGTAACTGGTTTCTGCTATTGATTCTCCCCATATCCTCGGTAGCTTGCACCCAAATTGTGCAACGATACAAATCTTCAAAGCCAGCCATATCCGCAGATTCCCTTAGGTTTACAGCGCAATTTTGACTGATATTAGCCCTTGACAATTTTGGGCAAAGCAAATCAAACTCTTCCTTTGATATCTCGCCACCATAAAATGCTAGGTCTTTGAAAAGCCCCTTTGGTGTCCGAGGTGCATCATGAACGTTGCATAGCGTTAGCACCTCTTTCCAAAGCTGACGCTGAGCGTCAGATGCTGCGCTTGGATCTTGACTTTCAATGATCAACTTTGCAAATTGCTTACTCATACTTTTTGAGGCTGTGAATGTAATTTCAGCATTTTTGCAATTGTTCCTAAGAAGTGGCATGCGATTCTTGACATGATCAACGACACATCGTGGGATTACGATTTCATGTCTGGTCAAAGATTTTTCTTTCTCTTCTTCTCTGCGATAGTCATCTATGCCTAATGAAGCCCTTTTGTCACTTTCAATGAAATCTTGAATGTTCTTTTCAATATATTCACGTGCTTCGATAGGTTTGAGTCCGGTGAATGTAAACTTCCAACTTGTCCCATCCTGAGATTCCTTCAACGCCTTCTCTTCGTCTGCGATTTCTTGGGAGTCTGAGGCAGTTACAGCTAATACTTGAATAACACTGATTTGGACTCGATGGTGTCTTTGACAGCGATCAACCAAATGTTTCGCAAAAAGCTTCTCTTTCATTGGAGTTTGAAGAATCAGATAGTTCTTGGCTCTCATAGGTGACTGAGCTCGTGGAATAGGGTCGCTTCCGTGGTCAAGATTCATGTTTGCCCCCGTTGAGATCAATCCACTGCTTTCGGAATGTTGGTGTTTGGCTTTTCTTGTGATGACATACTGTTCCATTTCTTCGTCCAAAATCAGCCATTTCTTTTCGTCTAAGTTTTCCCATGTTTCCTCTATTTCTCCCCTATAGATCAAACAGTGCTTACCAATACTTTCATCGTATTTGCAAACATCGGCTATATTATCTTCATCGACCTCTGGAGTTAATACTTTAATCGTTCTGTTCATGATTTCCCGACCAGCTCCCTTTGGCTTGGTATGAACCTTCCAATGCCCTTGCAACTGCATCTCCTCCTGTTCTTCTTCTTCGGACTTGTCAAGCATGTCCTCAAGAGTCCCTCTGCAGCTAGGAGAAGCGCAATAACATTTCGTCGGGGCACGACCACGTTTTCTCTTCCACTTGTAGTCGAAGCTCAGCTCTTCGCCCGCTTTGATTTCTTTCAGTGAAAAAATACAAGCTCTGCTAATACCCCTCACTTTCCATCTATGAACTGCACAGTTGGGTTCGCAAGAGTGGTTCACATATCGTGCAATAGATCCTTTTCTCCTGGCATCAATGTAGACATCGTTATCCAAAGCCATGATATACAGCATTCTCTCCAGCCTGTATCGTCTAAACATCGCGTCCAAATAGCTCTTTTGGATAGCAACACCTGTATACTCGATGATGAAATCTCCAGCCTTGACAGTTTCATTTAAAATAAGTCCTCTACCTTTGACACCGGCGTCTACTACGGATACATTCTTCCATTGTTTTTTCGTGACTCGTTTGTTGCCACAGAGGTCACCAGCTTCGCAATTCTGCCTGCATTCTTCCTGGCATGCGAATAGGACACATGTAGTATCCGTGCAACAAGGACGAGTGTCAATGGTATCAGTTTCCTCATCGTAAGCGGGCGTACACCCACATGGATCTTCCTTTGGAGCATAGCGTGGTCGCCTGGCATACTCGGACGGCGAAGGGTTATCGGGGTCTTCGGATGCCCACTCTACCTCTTCAATGTGCTCGACATCTTCCGGGAGTGCGCACTCCTTATATTGTACAATGATAGATTGTGATTCATTTGGAGCCTGTCCGTTAGTTGGCTCACAGAGCGTTTGCGCTTCTACGGGAGGAGTCCTATTTGACTCTGGCGAGGTTTGATGGTGGTCTTCGTAGCTCGTATCATTTGTATTACGTTGTGTCTCATTCATAATTGTTCAGCTCTGGAATTATATCTAAGTGAATCGAGCGCTTTTATCTAAACAGACCTGCGTCTGTGTTTCTTCAGTATTATGAGTTGAGTTTCTCCTGAAATAGACTACTCTAGACTTCTTGAGCTGAGCCAGAAATGAAACGGTATGGAGATTGAAGATGTTTGGTGGCGTTACGTTGTTTGAGCCACGAAACACAATTTTCATTTTTGTAGAATTTTTGCTGCTTTTCTCAGGCCTTTCAACTCATTTTTTCTCGCGCGCGTTCTCATCCAATGAACAACGTTCCGTTGAAGAAACCGAAAGGGGATCGCTGAGGTTCAATTTTGCAGAAGTAAAAAACAAGAGGGAGGGATTGCATAGTTTTACCTAAAGTTGCATTATCTAAGAAAATGGATTCAAACAAGCTGAGCTGGGATTATGTTATCAAGGTAGGAGTTATACAAAGTATTTTCTTCTAAATTCATTTTTCTTTAATTCTTTTTCTTGAGATCACTCTGATCTTCACCTTGTTTATGCTCCGAGTAGTCATGAAGTTCTTTCTTCACAACAAGTGCGTAACCCATCTTGATGAACAAATTGAACCAAAAGATATGAAGGAGAATAATAGCCCCAAAGAGAGAAAAGAAAAATGGTCTCCACATGATATAAAACTCTGCATCAACAGCATTTGCACCTTGCGTTATCGCGTGACTCTCAAATAACACGCTTTTGTAAATTACAAATGGAAGGATTCCAAGTCTTGTGATTGCCCATGTGACCACCATTGAAAGAAAGCAAATGATAGTGGTGATCTTCCACTTCATAAAATTAGCAAGCTTGCTCATATCAACGGGGACGTCACTGATGTCATGCACCATAAAAACCATGCTACCAGGGCGGGTGAGGCGAAAGTGGCTTGATCCAATGACTAAGACGTTGGTAATAGCATGGTGAATGGCCATTTCGCAGAAGTCTCCTCTACAGTCAGGATTCCATGTAACTGAAATTGGACTTTGAATTTTTTTATTCTTGCTGGAGAATGGGTTCTGTAACTTGAAAATAAAGCTCAACTCTATAAGAGAGTACATTGCGTCGACATTATAAGCACCTTGTATCAAGTAGTACCAAATCATAGAAGTCGAAATCGACTGGGAAGGATAACCTACCCAAAGAGATTTGGTTCCGCCCTGCGCTTCGTCCCACCAAGGCTGGCCCCAAAAAGACCACAGGCCATATACTGAAATAACAGAATGGAATAGTAGCCGAAATACGTATTCTCCAAATTTCATAATCTTTTCCTCATTGTTCCTTTCCCATTCAACGCCATGAGTTGAACGTCCAAGCTTGCGTCCAAGCCTGCAGAAGGCAGGACATACAACTGCCTTAATCTGCCTCAGGATTAAAACTAGAATGCAGAGAGTGATTATTGCGTCTCTTGTCGTCAGTACCCCTAGGGAAGTTGTTGGGCTTTCAAATGCAAACTTGAACAGGCTGGAAAAGCTGTTCACGCCATTATTCTCTGAAAGAACGTCAGGATACGAGGTCAAAGTGGGGAATGTTCGGCTTAACGGCGTGTGTGCAGGGTGTGAAAGAAATGAATTCTTGAGGCCAGATGGCAGACTACTCTGCCACGTTGGAAAATTGAATGCGCAACAGGCAGCATTCAAAATACCATTGATCCAGAGAAGAGGCGCCGCGGGGCAGTCCTCGAGGTTTGTCATATCGGCCGTTGTTAGGAAAGAATTGTATGTTGTTGCATGCAACAACGTGAACTTGAATAAATGACGAAAACGATTTGGATTGGTCCACCACCGTTTAAGCACCGCACGTACATACCACGCACCAAACCATCACACACCATCCCGTCCGCTCTATCAGGCCTTTTCTAGCAAAATAGTCCTTTCTTTAGAGCCCGCGAACCAATGCGCGCTTTATTAGTACTAAGGGACTTCAAAAATTGACTAGATCATAAATCGACGCGACATTCTACGACTTTCTACCCGAAAAACATAAAACATACCGTATGAGGGCCCTTAACCTAGACAATTTCAAATTATCTAGTTTTTAAACCTACTGAGTGTTAATAAAAAGAGGCGATGAGGCTGATCCGCACGGTAGCGTAAATCTGGACCGTAAATCCTTTTACCAACCCAATAAAACACATTCTCCTGCATTTGAAGCATATTTTCAACATTTTTTATACCTTTTGCTGATGAAAGTGA
>Ga0115005_10004579_pt1 | contig 10940 bp, 4 predicted proteins | sample ArcOceMetagenome_FD_87163 | JGI IMG/M metagenome (GOLD analysis project Ga0115005, IMG submission 87163) | Marine eukaryotic phytoplankton communities from Arctic Ocean - Arctic Ocean - Greenland ARC118M Metagenome | ecosystem: Environmental > Aquatic > Marine > Oceanic | place: Arctic Ocean...
CATCGCTGAGTTCATTCTTTTCCCTTTCGTACAGAGCCTTCGCTACTAATATTTGGGCCTATTTCACTCAGCAACGCATCTTCCCCGAGCAATACTATTTTTTTCGTTGGCTTCTTTGACAATCTGTGCGGCTTCCTGACGACTCTTGAGCAAGTCAGTAGAATCTGCCTTTTGCAGATTGCCATCTGCAATAATCAATCCATGAGGGCAAATGCTCTCAAAGAACGTATCGAAGACCCTTTCATATTCAAATCGATCTTCATCCGTAAGCCCCTTATGCTTCTTCTGGATCTTCTTCGCAATCCGCCAGTACCCAAGCAAGGGACAAAGCACCTTGTGACAGATGCGCTCGTTCTTCCATGTCAATTGTTGGTGCTTCCTGCCACAATATGATGCTACCAAGCAGCTCGCGCAACTGAAAGGGACAGACCCGTGTCTAACCCGTTGCTCGCAAGTGTAACAACTGAGCTTGCATTCGGCCAAACGAGCATCCAAGTATAGCTCGAGATGATAGTAGGCCTGTCGTTTGTCACCATTGAAGCAGAAGAGCTGAGCTCGGGTAAGGTGCATTTCGGTGGAGACCTCATCAACCGGTAAGGAAGCCATTTTGGCTTGGCATAGAATTTCTGTTCGCTGGTCGATGTCCAACGTAGCATCGGTGCAGTACTGCTCAAGATAGGTCTGAACTATTGCTTTTTTTGCTTGAGATCGAGTTGAAGGAGAGAGACCGAGCTGATGAAAAGCCTGATGAAGAGCCTCGATGGATTGGTCCCATTTGTTGAGGTTTCTGTACCCAATTCCCATAGCGATAAGTATTTTCACTCTATGAATCGGATCTACGCATCGATCGAGCTCTTCCTGAAATATCGCAAATGCTTCAGCTTCGTTGGCTACGCTATGTTGCAAGAGATTTGCTAACATTAATGAACAACCAAATCTAGTTTCACTGAGGCTATCATCATATTCTTGCTTTTGAAGCCCAGCTGCCACTTTTCTGAAATGAGCGATTGAAGCTTCATAGTTATACAGTCCTGTCTCTATCCTCCACAACTGCAACCAAGTTGTCCAATCATTTGAGCGACGTTTCTCATGGGCGGCTTTCCCCTTCAGGAACTCGCCACATCCGATGTATGCGATAATGAGTTTGGTTTCAGCCTGAACCTCCTCTTCGACTGTCTCCATCAAGTCCATAGATCCCTCCAGTACTTCAATCGCGTACTCAAACTTTTTAAGTAGATTGAAATTGCTGCTGAGACGAATCACATACATCGCTGTGACTTGGTCACGGTTGCAATTTGCAAGCACCCATCTATGCGAAGATATCGCTTTTTCCATGTCACGACCCATTGGATACACAAGGGCAAGATCCATCCCAACATCTGCCTTTAATGAATTTTGAGTCTCGCGTTGATTATTGGCGTCTGCGTCCTCCATGCGCTCTTTGGCTCTTTCGTAGTATTCAATCGCGCACTTCACCAAGCAAGTTTCATTTTTTGAAGTGTGTGCACGTCCAAAAGCATAAAGAACAATCGCATCTTCAACAGGATCATTGCGAAAGGTATGGAGATGACGATATTTCGATTCGACTTTCAAGATCTTTTCAAATTTGTCGGCATCCAAAAACCGGCAAACTGTCATGAAAATCGTGTCGCGTATAGTAGCTGCTGCTGGTGCCGCTTCTGTTGGTACTGCATTCAGTCCTTTCCGGAGCAGTCCCCCGTTATTCTTCTTGTTGTGTCTACTCTTCTCGCCCATCTTTCAATACGATTCAACCCGCAATGACATGTTTATATTAATAATAAAATACAGTACATTTCTCTCGTTGAACTTCATAATAACTTTTAGATCAACACGCAATGACGTGTTTATAATAAAATACAGTACACACCTCTGACAACTGGTTAGGTTATTAATAAAATTGCTGTTCGAACAATTGCGCGGATCCGCTTCTAATGCTGTTCAGCACGGGAGTGCTTCACAATATCGTAAAAGATTGAGGCCTTGTCAGCTAGAAGCTGCTCTGGAGATGCAAATTCACCAACTTTCCCATCCTTCATTACTAGAATTTTGTCACTGTCCATGATGGTGTTGACTCTATGGGCGATTGTCAGCACAGTGCAGTTCACAAAGTCCTCGCGCAGTGTCCGCTGAATCTCCGTGTCAGTTTCAAAATCAACAGAACTTGTCGCCTCATCAAGCAACAAAATACGACACTTCTTCAACAAAGAACGACCAAGGCAAAGAAGCTGTCTTTGGCCTTGACTGAGGTTTTCCCCGTACTCGGCAACAGGTGCATCCAAGAGCTCAGGAAGTTCTTCAATGGACTTTCTCATACCACATCGCCCAAGAGCATTCCAAATTTCTTCACTTGTGTATTGATCAAATGGGTCCATATTCGTCCGGATGGTGCCGGAAAAGAGAACAGGATTCTGAGGAATGATCCCAATTTTGGCACGTAAGTCAGATAGACCGATACGAAGAACATCGACACCATCAATGACAATAGGTGCTTCGTAGACTTCGTCGTCACCAAGGTCGGGTTCCACAATGCGAAGCAATGTCAAGAGTAAGGAACTCTTTCCACTTCCCGTGCGTCCTACGACGCCTATGCGTTCACCCCCTTTAATCTCGACATCTAATCCTTTAATCACCAATGGATTCTCGGGACGATAACGCATCTTCAAATTTTTGAGTGTGATGTCTCCCGTTGACGGCCATTCGGCACTTGGCTTTTCAACACCTTTCGCCAATACTGCCCGTTTTGCTGCACCGGTCTTTACACCGTCGTTCTCATCATCACTTGAATCTGATGTCTCTAGTTCTGCAATCTTGGCAGGAGCCTCCTGTGGGATATTCTCACTATAATGAAGAATGCGTTCGGCAGCATTCATAGCTGCTTCCATTTGAGCAAAAGAACGAACTAACCAATTCAACAACCCGGTCACCGAGATTGCATAAGTGAGTGATAGTCCTGCCACCGAGGCAAAGTTATCTGAACTAGGAATACCAGAATTTGAATTGGAAATTACAACGTTGGAAGCAAACACAGCGGCTAAACCAGCAATGAAAGCGCCCAACAATTCAAGGCGGGTGGATAGCCACCTATCAGCACTCTTATTGTTGTAATAGGCACGCGTATTCGTGTCAACCTTCAACCCAAACTCGTCAATGAATCTATTGGACTGTCCATAGGCTCTAATGGTTCCCAGACCACCCAGAGTCTCAGAGAAATGAGCATAAACTGGACTGCGCGAAATGCTGTCTAAACGCTTAGTTTCTCGAGATACTTCTCTGAAGTAGTTTAAAACCTTCACATAAACAAAAAAGATTGGAAGGATAGTGACACCAAACCATGGAGTCACAAACACAATGGTTCCAAGAGAAACAATAACAGTCAGACTACCGGTACGTCAAATTGTCCCGAGAAGAAAGCAATGCGTGTCAGATTGATTAATTACCAAATCGTTCGAGAGAATTATTGCATGATAAAGCACTTACCCACAGAAGAGAAAGAAGTCCAAATAATCGCTGAGTTCCAAGTCAATCGAGTAGAGATCCTTGGAGAACCTTGATAGGATACGTCCAGTTGGAGTAGTATCAAAGAAAGACATTGGAGCGGACAGCACAGAATTGAGGAGGTTCTGATGCAGATTGCCACTAGCTCGCACTCCAAATTTAGCAAGAAAGTAGGAACGGAAGAAAGTAAAGAATCCGAGAGCCACGGAGCTCACAGCATAGATACTGAGATAAAATGCCCTCGAATTCCTTTCGTATTCAGCGTCACTTGTCCATACTGATATCCACGCATTGTTCAATAGACCAATCGCTGTACATAGCACAAACATCAAGTACACAAAGAGAAATTTCACGTATCCTCCACCAGAAAGTATGTACTTCTTGTACACATACCAAGTCACTGCCCCAACGTTACGTTCTTCCTCGGTAACAAGTCCCGTATTTTCTTTCTTTTCGACAATTGGTTCAGGTTCGTCAGAAATGCTATCTCTATGTTTTCCTGTAGAAGCATCGCTCTCGGATCTAGGACGACCAGAAGGATCGGAAGCGGGACCTCTGCTAGCTTTCAAATCATCCAACAACCTCTGAACTTCACCATCAGAATTAGAGAGCTCGTCATAAGAACCCTGCTCAACGATGCGGCCATGCCCGACGGCAATAACAGAATCGCAAAAACGAAGGCACTGCAACTGATTTGTCACAAGAATTCGCGTTTTCCCTCTCATAAATTTCACAATGCACTCATCAAACAATTTCTTTCCAACTTCAGGATCGAGGGCAGAAAGTGGATCATCCAATACAATGATATCAGCTTCAGAGTAAGCTGCACGTGCAATACTGACTCTCTGACGCTGACCGCCGGACAAGTTAATACCATTCTCACCAATCTCCGTCATGTCTCCATGGTCGAGAAGATCAAGATCGTGGGTTAGCTGACAAGTTTCGACAATCTTGTCATATTTCTCCTGGTCAAAAGGTTGACCAAATGTAATGTTATCACGTAGGGTAGCGTTCAAAATCCATGCAGATTGAGCAGCGTACGCAACACTTCCATTAAGGCCGATATGACCACTGCCAATCACAGTCTCGTTGAGAATGGCAGAAACCAGTGTCGATTTTCCAGAACCTACACGGCCAACAATTGCACAAAGTTCACCTGGGACCACATTCAGGTTAATGTCACTAAGTACAGCCTTATGATACCTCAATACCTCTGTACCTTCAGCATCATCCTCTCCAGCACTGTTGGTATCAACTTTGCTGCTCTTCTTTGAACTTCTAGAATGAGAGGATCCATCGAGACTACTAAGGCCATCATCAGCATCAGAGTTCTTGATTGGAACCGTGGGGTCACCCCAGTAGATGGTAACATCCGTGGCCTTAATTTCTCCTTTTTTCAACGCATCATCGTTGAGTGTATAAGACGCTTTTCCATCGGACGCAGACGCAGAAGTAGATACTTCCCCGAGACGCAAAAAAGCTTCCACACGTTGGGCCGAAACTTTAGCTTGAGCCAACTGCGCAAGGGCCATTGGATAAAACAAGAGTGGGAAACGTAACTGATCAAAGGACACGAGAGCGGTAAAGAGCGTTGATGCATTAATGACTGCGCCATCGTACGCAACCGCATAGAATACAAAAGAGACCACCGCGACAATACCCGGTAATGCACCCATGTATGCCCGAGAGAAACCGCGCAAGTATGCCACCTTTGCAAGAAAGTTAAGCTCACCATTGCGGCTTTGGGAAATTACTTGATGGAATGATTCTTCCCTGTTTTTTTAGATTGCAAAAAAAAAGAGTGTGAGCAAATAGTTGGCAAGAATACAATGCATTCCATGAACTAATAAAAATAACTCACCAGGTGTACATCTTGACACATCTGATTCCTTGCACAGCTTCATTTGTAGTCTTGACACGAGAATCCGTGAATTTCACCAATGCCCTATTCTGCGCGAATAATTTCTTCATAATGATTCCTTGCACGGGTCCAGCCAAAATCATAACCACAAGCCCGGCAAAGCAAGGCCATCCAATCTGAAGATACAAAATAACCATATATCCAGATATCTGCAGCAGCCCATCCCAGAGAACGTGCATCTGTGGCACAAACATTTCAATCTTGCTAGAATCTACCTGCATGAGATTGACTAATTCCCCCAAGGTAGTTCCGTGCCTCTCCGCACTAGCCAACCTTAGTGCTTTATTGTATACGGCGACACTGACAGCAACTCTGGCCTGATATCCAGCCCTGTAGACGGAATGGAAGTACAAGTTCTCAGTAATGGCTTTAGCTCCCATGGCGACAAAGAGTAATCCAGAAAGCCAATAACCTCTATAGGTAACCCACCATGGATCATCCTCTTTACCGACTGTACCATCTTGAGTCTCTTCGATAAATCTAAGAATAGATCTGAGGAGAAGAGGGAAGGTGAACTGCAACATGGTATTGAAAACCTTGATGAAACCTGCGGTGATGAATCTTTTTCCAATCACGGCTCTAATGGCAGTGGTAAGGGACGCATCCTCGAGAGGTAGTTTATCCCAGGCCTTTTCAAAAGTAGGAGAAATGACTTGGCCCAAATCGATGGAAGGAAGGGCAATGAGATCTTCCTGCTCCAAGGCTTTATTCTGCTTGTGTAATTCAGATGCACGACGGAATAAAGGTTGTGTCCACATGTAGAAGACTCGTGAGAAAATATTAGCTCGTAGCTCAGGGGATAACTCATGTTGTTTGATTGCCGGTGACACTGACGAAGCGTTGTTGACCGCTTTGTTATCTAGAGCATATTCGGCTCCGGCTTCTTTTGCACTCATGACGGCGGGTGGTCGTGAGTGAGGTGCACGAGATAATTTATGTCCAGATTCGCTAGACTAGATGTAAAATCGCAATCTGTTATTTGTGGTTCATGGAGATTCGAAGATGATCGATGATCAATTTGGATGTTCTAGAATAATTCTGCGGTGGTGGTGTGAACACTACCTGAAATACAAAAAATACAGTCAGTACTAGGTTGGTAAAACAAATCTCAAATCTTCAAGATCTTGGTTTCGTGTTGTTGAGAAGATTTTAGATTTTAGAATTCTGCCGTGGTGTGATGCGGTCGGTCATTATAAGCCTTTATTCCCGTTTATCCGAGATAGAGTGGGAATATTTGGGGTTTCTTGCTAGCTTTGCGGAGAAATGAATAAAATCGATGCCTGATGCCCTTGACCGAGAGAAGCAGATGATCAGGTTTTAATCACAATAGAATTGGATAACTTCAAACAGCACGTACCGCGGTAAGTTCAAAAGAATTATAAACGATGGAATGATTTTATTAAGAAAAGACATGAAAAAACATCTTTACATTGTTTTGTTCAAGAAGAGTAAATTGCAAATGATTCTGATTCGATTCATTTGAAATGCTGAAGAATGGTGTTCAACGCTTCTTCTGCTGATCGTGATCGCATTGCTCTCTACAACACGAATGGAATGCCTACATCGCCCAATACTGGGATTTAGGCCACATCGATCGGCGAATGAAGAATGTCCTCCTCTCAATCGTCCTTACCAAATGAGAACAAATGTTGCATCTATGACGAGGAATACAAGTACTACCCACACCCGCCCTCGATCGGATTGCCTCTTTCTCCAATCACCAGGAAATCATGATATCATTACCACATTCTTCTTTCTTGAAGAATACTACTACTATGAGGAGCGATGATTGCTGGTGCAGCATTGCTATCACTCTTTTTAGTCTACCCTCCTGTCGCGTCTTTTGTCTCTTCTTCGCTGCTCATAGTCGTGCTGTATCTGTAGCGTATTGTATTCTGATAAATGATTGGATCTTGCGGGTTATCTTCTGTATCTGTTATTCATTAGATTGGATTGGAAATTGGAACTAACATTTTTTGTTGAAAGAAAAGTTTCGTGCCAAATCGTAAAAAGGCCTGAAACCCTTACTAAAAGGCCTGCAACCCAGGAGGCGATCTCAACCACACAGAAGAGCGATCGCCGCTCTTATGCCAGCTAGCCAGCGTCGTCTCGCAACCAAGAGATATGTAAAGTCGGAATGAGATGAATCATCTCATTCAATTTGAATAATCACAGCAAATATAAGTAGATTTTATCGATCACCGTTATTGCTTGACCTTACTTCAGTACAGAACCACGTAGCATCATAGATTAAGGATCTTGAGCGGTTTGTCGAAAGAGTATTATCAACATTTTTGTTGTCAGTCTCTTCTCTTCTGTCGTGCTTTTCGGCGTTTGTTGTTCCTTCCTTGCTTGCTTGCAACTTCTTGTGGTAAACCACGTTTGCTTGCTTGCTTGCAACTTCTTGTGGTAAACCACGTTTGCTTGCTTGCAACTTTGTGGTAAACCACGTTTGCTTGCTTTTGAAGGAACAAAAGAGAAGCAAAGAGAATGAGAACAACAAATGAGGGGTGGGGTGGGGGGGTGGGAGGGTGGGAATATGTCTCTCGAGTTCCCTTAGTAAAAACAGAGTGTCAAGAAACATCATGTTTAAATTGAAAATGTTGAAAAATAATGGGGATTTATAGTGACGTAGGTGTAGTACGCGCTATGAGAAGGCATTTGCATCCTGAGAAGGCATTTGCATTCTCAGAATTGGAGACTAGCTAGGAAATTTTCACAATTTGTGGTTGAACAATTTTCTTGAGTAGAAAAGTTGTTTTTATAGCAAGGGCAAGGTGCAAGCGAAAGATGGATACAAATAAGGAAAGTGTAGAATCTTATTCATGACATTATCACAAGCAGCAAAGTATTCCCATAAGGAAAAAGCAACGAAAAATCGAATTCGATAGAATTACTTGTAGTAGAATCTTATTCATAACATTATTTACAAGCAGCAAAGTCATTCCCAATGATTTTACAAACATGTTGTTGTCGAGTGCTGCTGACTACAAAAAAAACAAAAAGGGGCGGTGCGAAAGCGGACTCATTTCCTTTGTCCTTTTCTCAAAAGAAACGATGACCCCCATTTTGACTATTGGCTTGATTCTGCATCAATGCAAAGCGCAACTGATCATCCATTTGCTCGTGTTGCCTTTGACGATGATTTCTTGTAGTAGCGGCGGACGACTGGTTCGTCTCCTGCGGGTAGTAGTTATTGTTAAGACCCCCCATCAACGGAACTGAGCCGTCCTGTTCGCGACTCTGCGCTCTTGGTATATCTAGAGCATAGGTATTAATGCCATCGCGAAGCCGTTGTAACTCCTGGTCCTGTTGCCGCATCACCAATGCCATTACATTAGGATCATTACTAATCACGCGATCTTCTTGTAGTCTTGCCAGCTGCTGCTGGTATTGTTGCTGTTGCTGTTGCTGTTGTGATGCCATCAAATATAAGTCATTATAACTAAATGGTTGCTGCTGCACCTGTCGTTGCAGACCTGTTACTTCCGGGTGGAACCCTTCAAGTAAAGTGGACGCAGATAGATATTGGCGATTCCGTTGCTGTTGCTGCTGCTGTGATGGGAGCTGTGTCGATGGACGCGAACCAGCAACCTCCTGGTTAGTACGAAATAATGCACTCGTATTTTGGGCGGCAGGATGCCTTCCTTCAGCGTCTTGTCCTCTTTGGAGTCCTCTGTCCAACACAGCAGTTGCTGCTCTCCTTGGAACAGTAGTAGATCCAGCAGAATGATTCCTTGGTGCATCGAATCCACTTTCTCTGTTCAAGACAGAGGCTCCGGTCCTAACGAAACTCGTGTCATGGGATAAGAGGGAGGCAACTCTCATATTAATATCAGAACTTGGTGGAAGTCCTAGGCCCGCCGCCGCCATTGCATCAAGAACGTTTTGAACATTGCTACTGCCGGTGAGGGCAGCACCTGCATTACTAGAAGAGGAGGTGATACTGGATGGACTGCTGGAGCGGCGGTGATGGTTTGATGGCTGCAAAGAGGACGTGCCATGACGTCCTCTTGCCTCTAGTACCCTTTGAGAACTGGCTGGTGCTGATGACATTTTCGCATCCGCAAAGTTCATATCCATTCCCATAGCAGTACCCGCATCAGCACTGCTACTACTACTCGTGCGAGTGCCAACAGCAGCAGAGCCGCCTCTCCTTGATACTATGCCACTGGTAACTAAGTTGTCCCGATAATTAGAATTTGCACCTTGTTCTACGTGCTTCCTCCTTTCTTCATCTCGGTGGCAATCATACCATTGTTTCTGGGCATTCGCTAGAAGAAGGGTGCAAGCTTCAATGTCTACCTTTGAATTGCATACCACACTAGTTCTGCAGAGCTCAAAATCGCCTCTCTGAAACGAAGGGTGACAAAATAAAGTAGGAGTAGGAAGGGCAACAAGTCTGCCTCCAAAAAGGACTTTCTTCTTCTCAGTGTCACGTTTCTTAGCGAAGCCCCATCTGCCAAGTTTTCGTGTAAAACTATCAAACTTTGCCATTTGGAAAAGAACTTGTACGACTCTCAATGTAAATGACTGCGGGTCCTTGACAACGAATGATGTTCCGTCCTTCGACCAAGAAACAATGTCGCTGTATTCGCCGACTTCAATGGCGTACATGAGCTGTTATTATTGAGAATGGTGTATAAGAATGAAAGAATAAAGATGAGTTGAGTGGGAATTTTGTAATGATCAACGTGTAGCAATCGTATTTCTTGTGCACTCCAAGAATAGGAAATAAGAATGATTGGAGGAATTATTTTGTAATGATCAACGTGTAGCAATTTTATTTCTTGTGCACTCCAATATGAAATAAGAATGATTGGAGGAATTTTGTAACGATCAATGGCGTGCAGCAATTCTGACACCAAGAAATTTTTGAGACGAGGAGGAAGAATTACGATGTTCTCTGGATCGAGACTGTGTTTACAGTACTTACCTTCAGCGGGAAGCTGAGCGACTTATCCTTTCGTGTTTTCGATAATGCGAAAAACTGCATCATCCTTTTGTGAGGACTCCCACTGCTGGTGATTGCATGTGTTTTTTGGAACGAAGGGGGGGGCTGATGTGGACGACGATTGTGTTCTTCCATTCTTCTTGTCCTTGGTGGCGTGTACTTTCAATGATTGGATTTCTTGACTTTATTAATTGTGTGATTGTGCAATGCAATGCATACTATGTACTAAGGTAATCTATATTCGTAAAGAGCATATCAATATCTCACAATGCCACCAGCTGGTCGGCATATTAATAACTGTACGGAGTATTCATGGGGTACGTACCAGAAACTAGAATTCTCTGTGTTCTCCATCGCATCTGTGACAAATATTAACAGATATTACGTCATTAAAATGACGATATTTTCATCTGGTGGTTATGCTAGGCTTGTCATACCGTCCATGGTAAGAAATATTTAGTCAAAATCCCTGACGATCAACTTACACCTTTTCGTTTCCATAAGTAACAACTGTTCGCTATCAACAAGTTTATTCACATGACGTTTTGG
>Ga0115005_10004580_pt1 | contig 10939 bp, 14 predicted proteins | sample ArcOceMetagenome_FD_87163 | JGI IMG/M metagenome (GOLD analysis project Ga0115005, IMG submission 87163) | Marine eukaryotic phytoplankton communities from Arctic Ocean - Arctic Ocean - Greenland ARC118M Metagenome | ecosystem: Environmental > Aquatic > Marine > Oceanic | place: Arctic Ocean...
AGTCATACACGCTGATGGAAATGAAATAGAACAAGAAGATTGAACAGAGAGTGATGCACCACGCATTTACACTTGTACGACTTAGTGAGAATATATCCGACCGTTATAGGTAACAGTCGGAATATTACACGATGCATTGGAATGACGGAAAGACAACGATAAGGTATCAGCGATAGCAACTTGTGTGGATGACGATAGACATCTAATTAGCTTACTTAACCCTATTGATACACTCACACTTTCACTTGTTACAGTGGTCACGTCTTTTTGAGTCATTTCCCAATCCATCATGGCTATAAATGTCTACTAGCTTCTCGCACTGTTGATAGACAACCCTAGCTAATACAGGACGTCTTTTAGCGTCGGCCCAGGTCGGCCGCTATGGACACAAAGTTCAGTCCACCGATGGACATAAAACATAAAACCTTGCAGGCCACGAAAAATAGAAAAATACCACAGTCGTGAGGTAGACTAAGCGATGAACATGAAGTCTTGAAATGAAATCAACAAACCAAGTATTCAACTCAACTAATAAAAATTTTAAAAATGATGTCATGATGCTTTGATTTGGCCATGCGGCATGTGGTGCTTTTGTAGTTTGGTTCCGTCATGAAATTCATTACCTGCTGGTCATTACATCATTCATTATTTGCGTGGTATTTCTTCCTCCTTTCTCCTTTTCTTTCTCTTCCCAAGCGAGGGGCAAGTTTGTGAAACACTCACCTCTCTCACCTCATCATTCATCATCGAAGTATTTCAACACACACATGATCCATCTACCGGTACCTGATCACTGATATCACCATGGAGGGCAAGAAGGATAATCAAACATGCATTCAACCATTTCGCGTGAAACGTGGATGCATAGTTTCTGTTCGCAGCAAACATTTCGAACAAGAGGCGAAACAAAATCGAAAGACATTGCACTGGCACTGGCTCGACCCCATACCAAATCAAGATGATACCCTCACCCTTATCGGAAAACAGATTCTATGCATTTCCACCAAAAACCATTGTTCAAATGATGCTGCTGAATCAGGCAGTCGTTCCTTTGAAGGAGAGGTTATTGTAATTCACTCTCAAACACCACAACATATTCATATTTCTCTGTTGGTGTCAACTGATACCGGTATGCTTCCATCCTTAGTATCTTCAAACCCTCATATCGAGGTTGTACCAAATCAATCAGCAGATGGAGTATCCAAGAATGAATTGCAAAGGCGAAAATTAGAAATGAAAATCCAGGGAGAAAACTCTCAAATTGTGAGACTATCTCTGCCCAAAATACAATCAAAGCAAGCGATACGATGGGCCATTAGAAAACGTTTGTCCACTACGCCTGGTTATATTGGTGATGGAAATGATAATTCTGAACGGCAAGAAAAGAACTTTCGATGGATTGTTAATCAACAGCAACATTCCGTTGATAGCGAAGTGAATCTCGGCGAAGTCATCAGTGTTATTCCCAGTGGCAAGCAAAAAGGGTCTTTGGCAAAAGTAACAATCCTCCCTCTCAAATTTATAGAGGACACTGTGCAAGGTAGAATGGCGAATCATGAGTGGAATGAAATTTGTGATCTTATCCAGTCACTAGAGGAGGACAAAGTAACGTCGGCCCCTGCCGATGACGGCCAAAAAACTAGTATTAATAGTTCCAAACATGTAGAGGTTCCAATTGAAAATCTCATTGTTATTGCGAAACGGGCAATCCGTACGGAGAATGTGACAACTCAAGATGTAGCTGACAACGAATTGCTCATTCGCTACCGCTACAATGATAATCTCAAACGTTTCGAGCCACTCGAAATGGACGACTCAACTGGGTATCAACTATGCCATAGATGTCGAAGCCTGAAATGTGAAAATCAAATGGGAGGTTGCCAAGCGCCGAAATGTCTCGAAAGAAAAGGAGAAAAGAAATGGTGGTGTAAACAATGTATTCGTTTATTGCGCAAGAAATGCATATTTGAATTACGCAAAAATGAGCTATTTTATGGTCCATGTTGTTTGGGTCAGTGTGACTGCAAAGAATGCACACAGACGGCTCTGATCGATCAAAATGGTGCCAAGTTTCGAAACAAATTAGTCGATTGTTGTCGTCGTATTTCTAGCTATGGGAAAGAAGTCTTGGGGTCGGAAATAAGTGTGGATTCTTGTAATATGTGCATGAAGAAATGTTGTAAATATGAATTCAAGTGCTCCACTTGCTATCGTGTAATGCACAAGGATTGCTTCCAGCGAGAAAGAGATTTATGGAAGACTACAAATAAGAGACGAAAAGTTGCCGAGAATGCGGGATGTAGCCCAGCGCCTACATGCTTCGAATGCAGAAATCTTGATTCAAAGTCTCCCATAGAATCAATTGGAAAGAAAGCTGGCAGTACCAGTATGATTCAAATGACAGCTGAATTAATTGACTTCATGGCTCCTATTAATTTTTCACTGCCCTTTGGTTTGGAGTGTTTTCCAAGGCCAAAGTCAAAGCCCATCGAAGTTGTGGATCGTACATCCAAACGACCCAGAAAAGAGCCATCAAAGACGCCAAAGAAAAAACCAAATTCCAAAAGTGTTCATGCTCAAACTCCTTCGAAGTCGGGGGATCAGCAAAGTTTAAAAATAGGCGATTACAGCTCAGAGTCGAAGAATACTAAGTTCGAACCGGAAACTTCAAGGATGATGATATATGATGCATCGAAAAAGGTTATGCGCGGTAAAAATAATAGTGCAGCTCACGCAAAAAGTTCTCTTGCGTCCATGAGAAAAGGAGGAAGAACTACGATCTCGAAACCTACTAGACGAGAAATTGGTGATAATAAAAAAAGCAGTAGGACTACAAGAGCCAATCAGCGCAGGATGCTCAAGGACAGTTGGATGACAGGAGGAGTCAAAGAAATCATGACAGGCTGCGAGCATGCTTTGAGATTTGGAAAAAGCATCATTCATGGATGGGGCGTCTTTACTGACGAGGAAATCAATTCGGGCGATCTAATCGTCGAGTATAGAGGGGTTTTAATTGGCAATGCTGTAGCGGATAGGCGCGAGGCGGAGTACGAACGGGCCAAGATAGGAAGTGACTACATGTTTCGCATTGATTCCGAAATAGTCTGCGATGCCACCCACCAAGGTTGTGTGGCGAGATTCATCAATGCTAGCTGTACACCAAATTGCCACACTCAAATTATTACAGTGAATGGCGTAAAAAGAATTGCTGTCTACGCAAAGAAGGACGTTGACAAGGGCGAAGAGCTAAGTTACGACTATAAATTTGAGCCCGAGTTTGACGAATCGAAGAGAATCCCTTGTAACTGCGGAAGCTCTCAATGCAGGGGTTTCATGAATTGGGATCAGCGCTATGTTGCCATCAAACCGCAAACTACAGTAAATAGAAACAAACTGGTTTTATAACATTAACATTTATTTTGTACTTATTGTACAGCATCAAGATTCGCTGAAAAGCCAGTTCTGCAGTTAGCATTTTTATTTGAGCAGGGATAATACTTTTCATTCCTGGCAATTGTCAGTGGATTCCCCCAAGTCACAGTGGCTTTATGTTCGTCAATCAGAGCCAAGATCTGTTCGATGGTGTCCCTATGATCATCTGGATTCAAGGGATACGCTTCTGCAGGGTCAGCAATAACGTCGAACAGCAAAGGTGGATCATGATACACTTCCTCATCTGCATTATAGTGAGAACTCTTTGTATAAATCCATGCCTTGATTCTTCCTAATTTTGCAGCAACAACATCGTATCTCCCGAATGGCACTGGCAAAGGACCCTCTAGAAATCCATCACGCCAGAAGAAAAGGGCGCGTTTTTCGTCAATAATGCGTTCTTTGTCTTGTAAGAGAATTGGGAGGATGTTAATACCATCAATTTCATCATCATATGACGAGATATTAGCAAGCTCTAGTATGGTTGGAAGCACATCCAAGGTAGAAACCATCTCGAAGGTTTCGCTGCCAGCTGGAATATGCCCTGGCCATGTCGCAATGGCTGGCATAATATTATTTGCCTCCCAGCACGACCCCAACCCTACATCTGCACCACACGGAACACCATCAATTTCCCAAACATGGTCCTGTCCATTATAGATACACCTGTGCTGCCTATCACTAGTTGGGGATGGGACATAATCTTTTGGGCACGCAGTACAATCTTGCGGTGCGTTTTCAAGAAACCACCGTGCTTCAAATGGTCCCTTTGAGCCAGCGCAAGACTTTTCAGCTAACCACGGACCGTTGTCGCTTGTAAAAATCACCAAGGTTTCGTTCGCGACATTGGACTCTTCAACTTGCTTCATGATTTCACCCAAGATCCAATCCATCTCTTCCACAGCATCCGTAAAGGTGGCGTTGGGACTGGTTTTCGAAAATTGATGCGAAGCCCATTGACAAGTGCTTTGCTGAGGCGCACACAGTTGATGCACATGACTAAAGGGGAAGTAAAGAAAAAATGGATCTCCGTTTTCGACGCTCTTTCGAATGAACGATCTGCCCCTTTCTACATATCTTTGAGAAAGATTTGTCAAGTCAACTGGCTGCTGCACGATATCAGTTCCTTCAAATAAAGGCAACCAAATGGTTCGATTTGTATCAAAACCGCAAAGATGAGTATCGATACTTCCTCCAGACATGTGATAGGGAATTCCAAACCATTCATCAAAGCCTTGGTTTGTGGGAAGATACTCTTCTCTCTGGCCGAGATGCCATTTGCCTACGATAGATGTTGCATATCCTTCATCTTTGAGATACTCTGCAATAGTGGTTTCATCGGGGCTAAGTCCATTTTCAGCATTCGGTTTGAAAACTCCTGGAAAGACACCAGAGCGAACAGGATACTTGCCCGTCATGAGAGCGGAGCGGCTTGCCGAACATAATGCTGCTGCAGAGTTCCAGTTCTTTAATTTCAACCCATTCGCAGCTAGCTGGTCAATGTTTGGAGTTTTCGTGTATGGGTGAGCACTAAATGTCCCAATATCGTTGTATCCCAAGTTGTCAGCAAAGAAGACGATGATGTTTGGATTTGCTTTAGCTTCATCATTACAACTCGTGCCTGGAACTGCCTGGGCTTGTTGAACAAGACACCACCACGTGAGAGCCATTCCAAGACGAAATGTGACGATCGAGAAATGCATCTTTAAAAGAGCCAAATTTCAATGGCACGATTTGAAAAAGTGATTATGATGAATACCGCACCAACTGATGGTGCTGCGTAGTGCGGTCCTTCATCAGTATTCTCAATTCTAAAACCCGAAGTCAAAAGATGAAGTCGTGGTGGTCCTGGTTGTCGGTGGGAGGTATGCATTCTGTGATTATAGTTTTTATATTAACACTGACCTCCAACTCATATCGTAGCATCGTTGCCCGAGCTGGTCTAAGGGGCTGCACTCAAGTTGCAGTGTATTTGTACTCGTGGGTTCGAATCCCACACGATGCATCTCTTTTGCCTTGATTCACAAGATTATACATCAAATATTTTGATGAATATGCTACAGAAAACAAGTAGCATCGTTGCCCGAGCTGGTCTAAGGGGCTGCACTCAAGTTGCAGTGTATTTGTACTCGTGGGTTTGAATCCCACACGATGCAGCAGTATGCAGCAATTTATACATGATGCCTTTAGGAAGCTAACAAAGTGTTTTTTTCCCACTGAATGCCTTCCGACAACAAGTACTCCCTACCTGGACTACTCTTATTTTTTTATTTTTGAGCGTGAATATCATTCTAGTTAATTCTAGATGTATGCATCATTATTAATTCTCTTCAAGAAGATGAGGGTACTTAGAGACGTTCCATATCAAAGTAATCATTGACGGACTCCCTCGAAACGTCAACACCAATCACTGCCTTTGCATTCATTTGCTCAAGCATTATATCGCCAGGAATGAGGCTAGTATATCCACCATCCATGACCAATTGTCCATGCTCTGCAATAGGAGGCTAATTGCATGTGAGAATCAGAAATCAAAATCACGTTCAACGTACATTGCGTTGCGTGACTTACTAGATAACCATGTAGACTCATAGATGCTAGTGTTAGGTACTTCCAACATAATCCCTTAGTATGAATGGCTTGGGTTGATCTGCACAATCAGCTCATTGATTTCTGTGTTTGCACCAATGTAGTCCATGATACATTTGTTGAAACGATCACCGTTGAAGTAGCTCACAATAGGAAGAGTCAAGTCAAACATCTTTTCTCGTTTATTAGACATCTTGTCAGCCATTTTTCTAGAAGTTTGCAGCAGTTCTTCAGAAGAGTTGGATTCTTTGCATATAATGCTGCGGCGATTATTAGTTGACTGACATTGACAACACTTTTAGAATGTAGCAAGAGTATAAAGTTGCAGGTCGCTATTTGAAAGACAACCCAGATGTGTTTTTCGGGAAATTCATGGACGTTGTACCGATGTTACCAGACAACTCCTCAAAGTGGTCTACTCAACTTTGCATGGCATGTTTCAACGCACTAACTCCAGAACTTTAATCCCGAATGGAAAATGATGGATTCATCATGCCGACATTGAATCAACTTAATTCTAAGAACAATCAGATCGATGCTCAAAAGGTTCGCAAGAAAGCAACGAGTGCATTTAAGAAATTGAAGGATGAAACTGATTTGATTAGACAGATCATGGCGGCAATTGGAGGCAACAGCTCAAATGCAGACAGAGGATGAGTATTTGTGACTAATGAAGCAAACCCAGCATCCGACGCTGCCACTCTCGCCCCAGCTCCTGCGCCTAATGGAAATGGAGGTACTGTACTTTTATATGGACAACAAGCCTCACCTGCAGAGGAAACCATGCAATGGTACAGTACGCGTGCACCCAACCCACATAATCTCCCTGTAAAGGAAGGACAGGACGGACAAATGTATCCATTTCGTGATGATGACCCGGCAACCATCAGCAAATATCCCCTAGGATTCCGTGGTTGTTTTCGCTGTGGAAACCCGAAATTCCACAAGCGCGGAGCAGAACTGTGCCCAAGGGCCAACAATCCAACGGTGAGGACAGAGTTCCTATGGGAACTATGGATTCACAAACCCCATACCAAGAAATTTAGTAGTCCTGCCAATTTTGGAACTGCTCAGCATGAATATCAAAATGTAAGTATCCACTTATTCATGCATGCTTAAACGAGTCGAATCGAGTCGAATCTAGCATATTTAAACTCGTCGAACATCAGCTTAGCCGAATCTTGAAAGGCTAGGCGCACACTGAACATTTGAATAGTGTGTTTGATGACATTCAAACTCGAACATCAGCTTAGCCAACTATCAAAAGTCTGGGCGCCCACTGAATCATCGAATAGCGCGTTTGATGAAACTTCAATGACACGTTTAGCCTAAGAACGGCTGGGCCACTCAAACAACATGAAACATGCTTACATATTGAATATGTTGAACTCACCATGATATATCGTATCATACCATAGCATCATCCAGCAGCATCACTTAATGCGTATTCTCCCAGTCGGTATTCTTCATTCTCGCTGACTCTGCTCCTAAGAACGGCTGGGCCACTCGAACAACATGAAACATGCTTACGTATTGTTGAATATGTTGAACTCACCATGATACATTGTATCGTACCACAGCATCATCCAGCAGCATCTCTTAATGCATATTCTCCCAGTCGGTATTCTTCATTCTCGCTGCCTCCGCTTCCGCCAGCACCTACTGATGCGGCTAAGCGCACAGTAGACAATAGGCCATCTTGAATGTCTACTGAAGACAAGAATACAAAAAAGAAGAAAGCAGGTGGATATACCATTGACTGACCCGGCAATGGTAGAATCTGCGTGATATCAGCATTCAACCCCATTGGCACACAACAAATGCCTATCGACATTGATAATAATCTTCCTGGATGTGAATTCATGCTTGGTAAAGACAAGGGCACAGCAATGCCTATGATCTGCCACGTTGACACATGCGCATTGATGTCAACTGACAATCTCCGTCTTCATACTATGATGGCTCAAAGATATCCAGACACAGTTGCAGAATTCATCAACTTCAATGATGACCAGCCTTTTACGCCCCTTGTGTCAGCAGGAGCTCTGCAAGAATTTAATACTGAACAGCACTCGGATAACAGATTGACTGCTATCATGAAATATTGGACACCTTATTTTGACCTTGACGGACATCGTCAAAAGCTTTCATTTGGATTAGGCTCGAATGTTGCCATTAACTCAATCATCGGTCTACCACAACTACAAATCTGGCAAGCGTCAATATGTTCCCGCAATAATACACTAATGGAACCCACCATAGCCACACAATTCCCTTTAGTGTATGATTATACATTAATCAGAGTTCACACAGCATATGATACGAATAATAGTTGGCTGGCCATCACAATCAGATATGATAGATAGAGATGTTGCACGACTACTGGAGACAAAATGCCTTATAAAATACAAACCCAGCGAGTCTCATACAATCATAAAGGCCGAGTCCTTGGATTCACAGCACTGACGGCAAACCTACTGGTCATGGCGGCACCCATTCTCAATCACAGTCAAGCAGAAGCACCAGTGATGCCACTCAGTGTCGGCAACAACTTACCAGGATGTCAATTTCGGTTCGGTGAGGATGCAGCAACATAAATCTCAATTTTATGTCATATCGATACATGCGCTGCCATGTCCACTAAAAATTTTCGTCTGTATCAATAGATAATGACAAATTACCCTGCGATTGTTGCTGAGTACATCCAATACAACAATCAACAGCCGTTCGAACCAATAAAGCTTGCTGTTGCTTTGAAAGATTTGGCGGGATGTGAAATAATGAAGAACAGGGTGACAGCCATTGTGCGATATTGGACACCGTATAAAGACTCCGACGGCAAACACCAAGTGGTCTCATTTGGATTAGGCAACAGTATCTCAGTGAATTCCATTATTGGACTACCATAATTGATGCAATGGAAAGCTTCTCTGAGCTTTGAAACCAATCTTTTGTCTTCACCATTTCTACAGCGTCAATTCTCTTTTATTTATGAGGCGTCGACAAAGACCGGTATTCCAGGCAATCTCAAATTTGAAGCTGAAGATTTCGTGAGACCAGGGCTGATTGCCGTGCAGATTCTGGTTACTAATTTGGATATGGATTCAGCAGGAATCATTGCCAGCTGTTGGCACAACACCGTCAATATGGCAAGCACAATCGAAAATGGCAGTAATAAGCACACCATCACTTGGAAAGTAGTAGTAGATGTGCAGGAACCCTTATGACTACAACCTTGTGAGGCACATGCAACGCCATTTCGGTCCCCAACACAACCATCTAGCATCATGATTATTGAAGTGCCACAAAAGATATGGCGACCAAAGCCACTCAGCAAGGACATACCATTGGATTATGGTGATGATATCTCCGACGCAGTATTCGAGCATGCGCACTATGGAAAAGCCATGTTCAGACCACCGACAAAGACTTGGAAGAATGTGCCACGCAAATTATTATATTCGATGCAAGCCTCCATACCGCCGAATTGGATGCTGGACTTCAAATCAGCGATAAAGCCACTCCTGTAGTTCGAACCCAAGTGCGAGAACTTATTATTAAATTCTGAGATTGTTTCTGCGAAGAAGGAGCTCGGCGGCCCATTCTGGGATATGAATTCGAAACCCGTATGTTGCAGAAAGCCAAACTACGGGCCGTATTAATCCGAAATAATCATGAAGTCCATCATGAGTCTTTTGAAAAATGATTGGATCGAGGTGTTTTGGACCTTGGGGAAGTTCTATTGTCTTAGCAGCAAAACCTCATCAGGAACATGTCATAGACATCAAAGATTTTGTGTGGAGGATGTGCGTTTTTTCCTATAGGAAATTGAATAGTGTCACTAAATCTGTTGAGACGTACAACACGATTGCTCAAGCATTTGCAGATGATGATAAAGAACTCCGACCAGCAGCATATGAACCAAGTTTATTCTACACATCGGATGATCCCACTAAGATTGGCAAAGAAGCACATCTTCCGGAGCAAGATCCGAGAATTTTCACAAATGCATTCATTGAAACTTACAAATGCAAAGAACACGCATTACCAACTTCGACACCACCTGCTATCTAAACTAGCCCAATATTTATCAATTCCGAAATGAGAGAAGTTCCACAACTTGCACACGTGGTTAACCCGCCGGCAGAAAGTCCCATGTTTACCACAATCCAGTATTTGTCTATTAACAGACTTGTTATCGATGACACAACAGGATCTACACTTCATTTGATAAAGAACGAAGCCAGACGACCTGTCTACTGGCACATTCACAGCATGTTCCTGGAGACAAATAACAGCAAGCTTGTCAACGTTCTATTCCCGCACGAAGATACTCGTGTTTGTACATTGGAGGATATATTTACTTCAAAGTCCATAATTGGATTCAACGTCATCAATTTATTTTATATTCCTTACTCCAACATCGGAAATATCATGCACTGGATTCACCGCATCTTCAGCAACCTATCAGATGGATCCATCCAAAGATCTCATTGAGATCAACTTATGGATCCCATCCGCATTTCTCAATATGGACATCCAATCTCGAATCAAAACAGTCATCTTGGAACACATGCCACAGGATTGGGAATTCAGCTGCAAGAGGAATATGATAACAAATACATGGGACGAAGAAGCAAAGACACACATAGGATGGTGGTATGATCCGGATACCACGGTGGCATATCAACGCAAAGACAATGAATATAAACAATGGAGAAAGATAAGAAATACAGGACGAAACACGCGAAGAACATCAAATGTGTACAGATCCAGTGGTCATACTGCTTTGCATTTGCCAAATGGCTGTTTACCTATCACAGTGCTAGTCACAGGAGATCGAATGGAAATCACAGGCCAGGGAATAATAGAAGACAGAAACGAACAGCAAGACGAGGAACAAGCAACAGATGTATGG
>Ga0115005_10004583_pt1 | contig 10932 bp, 8 predicted proteins | sample ArcOceMetagenome_FD_87163 | JGI IMG/M metagenome (GOLD analysis project Ga0115005, IMG submission 87163) | Marine eukaryotic phytoplankton communities from Arctic Ocean - Arctic Ocean - Greenland ARC118M Metagenome | ecosystem: Environmental > Aquatic > Marine > Oceanic | place: Arctic Ocean...
AATAACATCATTCCATCTTTTTAAACTTTCATTTCCTTGAAAAACTTGATGCTCAATCACTTCAAAAAGACCAGATTTCGATTTTGGGTAAATTACCGTTCCTAAAATCATCACCGAAACCAACAATATTAACCAAAGACTTTTCATAATTTTCAATTTTCTCTGTGAAACACTATGCAAAACGCGGTATGACTCTGTGGAAAAAACTAATCACAATCAACCACTTCATACTCAAATGTGCTCTTAACTTTTTGCGTCTTCTTCGTCAAAGGATTCGTAATTGACATAATCACCATTGCCTTCTTTTTACCAATCGAAGTTGGTGTAACCGTATAAATCGCAATACCATCTTTCACCGGAATTTCCTTTCCATCCGCTATTGCTCTAATTCCAGGATGTCGAGCATAAATGGCTAAAAACACTTCGGCTTCATAAGTATCACCTAATTTCAGATGCGACGTTTTCGCATAAACGATTGGCACAAATTCCTTAAAATCCCGATCTCTCGACAATATTTCGATCTTATAAGCCAACTGTTCCAAAATTCGAGTTCGGGCGATATACAAGCGATTTTGAATACTCGAAAGCAACGCCTGAGATTCCATAAAACTTAGACCTTCCAAAAGTTTCGGCAAGTTTTCCACATCCACAAAAAGACTATCTTTCAATTTCTGCTTAAAATCTCCTTCATCCATATAACTCAAAATCGTATCTTGTTTGCCTTGAATTGTTAGACAGAAATTCGCTAACTTTTTTCTAAAAACTCGCTTCGGCGTATTATAATGAAACGGTCGTAACCGATTCCAAAACGAATAAGCATCCTCTCTCGATTCGTGCATCAGTATAAAATATCCTTCTGGCAATCCTCTAATAATATCATTTCGCAAGACTTCTACGTCATCGTAAGCATCGCTATATATTTCATAAACCAATCTTGCGGTATCTTCAATTCCTTTATTTTCAGGATAAGCTTTGGCTTCTATTTGAATTGATTTAATAACGTTTCCCGAAGCAGCTCCAATAATACTTGTTTGCCTAATCAATGTACGATCCGCTAATTCAACCATATTTATATCTGCTTTACTTTGATATGGAAAAAACCAAAAGTAAACCGTAATGGTATTGACTAAAATAATGGTGGTGATGAGTCGTTTTTTCATAAGTATCGCCAAGCAGTTTAGTTTAGTTATTTAAAAAATGATATTTTTCAAGTGTATTGCGAATTCTCATTCGATACATAGTTAATAATTTGAATACTTAATGAGCAAAATAAAATAAGTTACAAGGTTTTAGCAGAAACCGTATCGGTTTAATACACAAAAAATCCCGTCACACTGAATATTTCAGCATGACGGGATTCTTCATTTATATAAATCTAAAATCTAGAAGTTGAGCTTTTGCGAAATCCCAATTTTTCTTCGGGACAAAGCGGTCTAACATCTCGACTAACTCACTAATCCACGACCTTCTTTCTTGATTCGGCCGTCTTTCGTTAATTGTTTCGTCAAACGGTCAACAACACCATTCACGAAATCTTTACTTTTCGGTGTACTATATAATTTTGCTAATTCCACGTATTCGTTAATTGTAACCTTTGGCGGAATCGAAGAGAAATGCATCAATTCGCACAACGCTAACTTTAATAAAATCATATCAATAATTGCCACACGTTCCATATCCCAATTCTTCAAGACCGGTTGGATAATCGCTTCTAAATCCTTGTCAAAAAACAAAGTTTTATGTAACAGTTCTAAACCATAATCCATACAAGTTTCATCCGAAGGCTCATGATCTTGATAAAATTTTCCGCTACTTGGCAACGACTTCAATGTCTTTTTCATCGCTCCGACGACCAATGATTTATCATCCATCCAAGAAATGAATTGCTCATCGACCATTTCGTCAAAGACTTCATCCTTCAAACAACCTTTATATAAATCCAAAAGTACATCGACATGCCTTTCATTCGAAGTTTCTTCCTCTATGAGATACTCTTTATAAATATCTTTTTGAGCGAAATTCTGATAAAAACGACGCGTGAAATCCGCATCTACACGATAACGAAGTTTGCGCGTTTTTAATACCGAATGAAAATCAAGGTTTTCAGCAATGGAAAGCGTTACCGGATTATTAAATAACTTCGTAGAGAAGTTTTTATCTGCTTCTGATGGCAATAGTTTTTCGGCACGAATTGCTGCGTCCGTATTGGCATATTCCGCAACTTTTAACAGTTGGTGCAAATTAAATAAATACGCATTGTAAGCCATATCAATACTTTTCTTGTAATAGTTCTTTACCGCTTCATTATTTAAAGCAATATCTCTATTAGCAGCGTAAAGTGCTTTCATCACTTTGATACGAACATTTCTTCTACTGACCATCTTTGTGAAACAACTTTCAAAATTTTGATTCAACAACTAATTTTTAAAGACAAATTAATCGCTGATTTTCCAATTTTAGGTTTGTGAATTTATTCTTCAGAGTTTCTAAAAAAACCTCCTCTTTATTTTCTTTCCGCAAAGAACGTGAATTTCTGAGAAACTTGGTAAGGAAGTGTTTAAAATTTTTTTCGAGTTGAGATTTTTTTTGCACCAATATGAATTAAAGCAAGTCAAAAAAGTATAGCGGCTCAAGTCAAAATAGATTATCGAACACCTCGACAAACACCCCGAAATTTATAATAGATGCAATATATTTTTAGTGTGATTTTGATATTGTGGTAAACAAATATATTTTCGAAAAAAGGGAACGCTGACTTTTGAGTATAAATGATATTTTTATACCAAAAGAAATTTCCAATGGTGAGCAAGACAAATTACCTTCGTACTAAATTATCGTTTGAATCAGAAAAAACGCAGAAGCGGCGGTCATAACAATGACAGATTCGAAGGTGGTGAATTTTTAATTTAATTAGGAGTTAAGAATTAAGCATTTTTCAATTGTTTTATGGTTTTTGAAAAATTCCTAATTCCTAATTCCTCGTTCCTAATTCAAATAATGACTTTTTTCCTTCCTGCAATTATCATTTTATCAATATTTTACCTCCTCATTCAAACCGTTTACACGGAAGGATGGAAGGCGTTACCGGTTTGGAAAGTTCCCAATAATTTTCAATCTAAAACGTCGATTTCTATTCTAATTCCGGCTCGAAATGAAGCGGAAAATATTAGTGCCTGTATCCAATCTATTTTAAATCAAAACTATCCAAAATCGCTTTTTGAAATTATCGTTTTGGATGATTTTTCAGAAGACGAAACGCCTGAAATCGTTGAAAATTTTAATAGCAATGGTTTTGATAATATTCGATTGGTAAAGATGTCGGACAATATTTCAGTGGACGAAACGCAATCTTTTAAGAAAAAAGCAATTGAAATTGGTATCAAAAAAGCGAACGGTGAATTAATCGTTACGACGGATGCAGATTGTATTGCTCAACCAAATTGGCTTCAATTAATTAGTAGTTTGTACGAAATGAAACGACCAAAATTCATTGCTGCTCCAGTTAATTTTCATCGAGAACAAAACGATTTTGAGCGGTTTCAATCCTTGGATTTTATAGGAATGATGGGAATCACAGGTGCAGGAATTTACACCAAAATTATGCGAATGTGTAATGGTGCAAACTTGGCCTATCCAAAAACAATTTTTGAAGAAGTCAATGGTTTTCAAGGAATTGACAATCATGCTTCAGGCGATGATATGATGCTGATGCAGAAAATTGCACAAATTTATCCAGATGATATTGTTTATTTAAAAAATCACACAGCGACTATTTTCACAGCAGCTAAACCAACTATAAAATCATTTATTAATCAACGAATTCGTTGGAGTACCAAATCGAAAGGTTACGAAGAAAAACAAGTGACGATGATTTTGATTGGCATTTGGTTATTTTGTTTGAGTGTTCCATTTACCTTTTTATCGACGCTGTTTTTTGGTAAAATAATGTGGGTTGCCGGTCTTGGGCAATTAGCCCTAAAAGCATTTGCGGATTATCGTTTATTACATACAACTTCTACATTTTTTAATCGCTCGGACTTAATGCGAACCTTCTGGAAGTCTTCTTTTTATCACTTAATCTATATTATTGGTGTTGGATTTTTGGGCGGAATTGTAAAGAAATATGAATGGAAAGGACGTATCGTTCAATAATTATTTTGGTCGTGCTATCAATATGTACTTTTGTCTTTTTTATACAATATGAAACGGTGCGTATTCAACGGGTGACTTAAAGTTGAATGTCGTCAACTTAAGCTTTTTGATTCTTTTTAAGAAAAATCGAATGGTACTCACCTGATGACTTTAAGTCGTCAGGTGAGTTGCTGAAAATTAGTTCTTTTCCTTAAGTTGACGACATTTGACTTCAAGTCATCCGTTGAATTATGGTGCACAAGTGTAGCACTACCATTATTTTTAGTATAAATAATTTATTAATAGTGTTGACGATAATCATTAAGCGATTGAACGGTGTCGATTTTATATTTGAACGTCTGTTCGGTCGTCGCTAAAGCTAATCCTATTAATGAACTACTAAAAAACTCCTTATACTCAATGATTAAGTACCTTTTAACTTCATCAAAATAGAGAATGTTTGGTCTAAATCTTCGGCATCTACGATGAGTGTAAACTCGTTAGAGGTAGAAATTACTTCTGCTAAATTGATTCCGAACCAAGCCAAATCTTTCAAAATATAGTAGTAAATACCATAAATCATTTGGTTTTCGTCTGGCAACATTAAGGTGATTGAAGATAAATTGACCTCTTTTGAAATCAATCGTTCCGCTCTAAAAATCTCTTCAACATTTTCCAAAACGGTATTTGCAGTAATCACGGTCGTCTCCGAAACTCCTTGTGAGAACGTATAAAACATTTTCGGATGTTCGCTGATAATTTGCAATAAATCTAGCTGGCACTTTGCCAAGGTTTCGGAATTTGAATACGTAAAACTCGTCAGATTCGACCGAACACTATAATTACTCAATTTTTTAAAAAATCGTCGCAAGTTCTTTTCTACAAAAGCAACATCACCAAAATGTTGGCGATTGATTGCCATTACAATAGCACCAACTTTTACAGGTTTTCCTAATAAATGTTGGACATCAGGTTGTAATTTTCGAGCTAATGCCGAGACATTCACCAATCCTTCAGAAAGAGCTTCCGACACAAAGGGAGATTGACGTATTAATTGTTGGACAATTTCTGCTACTGTAATCATATTTTAATTTAATTATTGGATTTGACTTCTTTAATTGTTAATATTTTAACGCAAAGTTATTAATTTCAACTTAAAGAAGTAATTTTTTATTAATTTATTCATAAGTGTTCCTTAAAATAGTGTGGGATGTAGTAATCGTATAGTTTGAGCTATTTATATATAAAAAAAAATCAACAATTATTTAAAACTTGTATCTGCTTAACTTCTGTAAAATTATATGTTTAATCGGATTAAAAACTCAATTTTATAGAGATTACATACATAAGGAATACTCGATTTCATCAATTCGGTTCTGATTATCTAATAATTCATTCAACCGATGAATCGAATAACAACCTGGATATTACACCAAATTTGTCTGAATCTTAATCACTTGAAAGTCAAGTTTATGAATCATATCTTGTGCCCCGTAAGTCCATGAAATTGATATTTTTAGTGGAAAGTCGATGGTGTAGCGTAAAAAAAACCATCGACTTGCTATCCATATTAAGATTGTTTTTTGAATTATTTATCGCCTCTTTACAGAAGTAAATATAAGCTTCTTTGTAGTTTTTCTACATTTTTAGTAATTGCTTTTCTATGATAATTTTCATCACTCGTTAAAATTTGCAAAAGCATATTAAAACCAGAAGAACCGGAGACAGAGACCGTCGGGAAAGGTGGTTTTAATCGATTCATTTGAGCATCATAAATCACTAAACCTTCGGAGTCATTGGAAGCACTTACTAATGTATAATTACAAATCATAAAATTATCAGCCGCTAATTCAATCGTTTCATCGACTTTTCCATTTTCACTAACAAAAATACCCTTCCTCGTACCGGATTTTAATTTTTCAACTTCATTATCATAAATAAAATAAACTTCTGAGAAACGATAACTATTATTAAAACTTTCAATCAATGCGAAATTAACAAGTATCGTTTCTGTTTTTATTGCTTCCATTTTCCGCAAAATACCGGCTTTTTGTTTTACCGATATTTCTGTACTTCTAGACAAAACCCCTAACTCTTTAAGTCGTTTTCCATTCGTACGAAGCAAAACGACCAACGCATTTTCTCGTAACTCGTGAGCGGTAGAAATAGTCGTAGAAGGATTATATATCCTACTGACAGATGCCGTTGAATCATTTAGACTGTTATACGAAATAGGTATTGTATCTTTTGAATTATGCTTTTCGCCAATCACTTTGATAGAATCTTGAGCAATTATACTCGACGCATTGATTATTAAAAAACTTAAAATCAATAAAATATAATTAAAATAATCTTTCATGTTATCTTGTTAATCTGTCGTTAATTCAATTAAAAAAAATGTATATTAATAAATTTTCAAGGTACTTTTATCGTGATTTTTTCAATAAATTTCATAAACTTTGTGAATCCGTGATTTGATTGTGTAAATCATACTTTGTTGAACGAATGATTCCGAAAAGTGTAGTATTAAACCAAACCTATAAGGTTTTTAAAACCTTATAGGTTTAAATACAAAAAAAAAGAACGCTATATAAATATGAATACAACCATAGATATTCAAGCTTTAAACCAACAAATATACATAGAAAGTGCTTTTGTGGATAAAATGAATGAAGCAACTTCCAAAGTCATCATTGGTCAAAAGTACATGATTGAACGTTTGATGATTGGACTTTTGGCAAAAGGACATGTATTATTAGAAGGTTTGCCAGGTTTAGCAAAAACTTTGGCAATCAAAACTTTAGCTCAAACGATTGATGGAAAATTCAGTCGTATTCAATTCACGCCAGATTTATTACCAGCCGATATTATTGGTACCATGATTTATAATCCGAATAAGAATGAATTTTCTGTTCGAAAAGGGCCAATTTTTGCCAATTTCGTTTTGGCGGATGAAATCAATCGCGCACCCGCAAAAGTTCAATCGGCTTTACTCGAAGCCATGCAGGAACGACAAGTGACAATCGGCGATGAAACCTTTAAACTGGAAGCTCCTTTTTTGGTATTGGCAACTCAAAATCCAATTGAGCAAGAAGGCACTTATCCACTTCCCGAAGCTCAAACTGACCGTTTCATGCTAAAGGTAAAAATCACTTATCCAACTAAAGAAGAAGAACGTCAAATCATGCGAATGAACATGAATGATGCTTTTGAAACGGTGGAAAAAGTAGTGGATATCGAAGAAATTATGAATGCTCGAAAGTGGATTAATAAAATCTACATGGATGAAAAAATCGAGCAGTATATTATTGATATTGTGTTCGCAACTCGTAAACCTGAAAATTATCGGTTAAGCAAATTGAAGCCATTAATTAATTATGGTGCTTCTCCTCGTGCGTCTATCAGTTTGGCGAAAGCCGCAAAAGCCTATGCATTCTTGAAACGTCGAGGTTATGTGATTCCAGAAGATATTCGTGCCATTTGTCATGATGTGATGCGACATAGAATTGGTTTATCTTACGAAGCAGAAGCAGAAAATATTTCGCAAGAGGATATTATCAATGAAATCTTGAATGCGGTTGAAATACCTTAGGTGGTAGTTGGTTATTGGACATTTTAGATGGGAGGCATACGAAATCACGAAATATAAAATACAAAGCCCAAATTCACACAGTAAAAAATTAGGAATGAAAAACGCAGTAATAATAATTTGGGGAATTTTATGGTGTGTGACTTTATCGGCACAGACCATGGAACAACAAGTACGAACGATGTTTACGGATGCTGCTGATATTCAGTGGGTTGAACATTATAAAGGACGAATGAGCGATATTAATGATGTGGCGATGACGTTAGCTTATGATGGCAAAACTTGCAAAGGCATCATGTGGTATTTACGGAGTAAAGCGCAGTTTCGGATGGAAGGTCAGATTCTAAATGATACGACTTTGATGCTCACAGAATATGATACGACGAATACTGCAACAGGAAAAATCGAAGGTATAATTAAAAAACATGATGGTATAAAAGGTAGCTGGTTTTCATTAAACAAGACGATTGGTGAACAATTGAATTTACTGCCAACGAACCAAGAACCTCGCTATCCAGGATATTGTGGTGATAATAAATGGATTCGTAAATATTCGGGAACGATTGGGACAGATGATGTGGAAATGGTGATTCGTAGAGCGAATAATGGTTATGTGAAAGGAACGGTTTATTATAAATCATCCAACAAAACGCATCTTGCAGAAGGTCAAATTTCGGATAATGGTCATTCAGTTTATTTAGAAATTCAAGATTTGAATTGGAATGAAATTGCTGTGATTAATGCAAAAGTGGATTTCACTACGGATAATATTTCAGGGAAAGCAAAAACGAAAAATGGAGAAGTCCCTTGCGATTTAACGATTTTTGAGAAGATGGCGGTCGGTTGTATGGAATACGCAGATTTTCTGACGAAGACCGAAATCACTTATCCAAAAACAAAAAATCAAGATTTTAATACGTTTATAAAAGTTCAGATTCAAGATTGGTCAAGTCTTTCCAAAGCTTATACAAAAGAATATTCTGCACAGATTCCCGTTTATTCTGCGGCACAGCGTTCTTCGTTGCGTTCGTATTGTTGGTATGAAATTGACTGCTTTTCGAGTCGATTAATCAGTGGGAAAATCATTCAAACGAATACTTGGGATAATGATTATCAAGGCTTTTCATTTAATTATGATTTGATTGAAAATAAGGAAATTACGTTAGAAAGTATTTTTAAAGAAGAATTTGATCATCAAGATTTTATCAATCGTTTTATCAAAAAAGATATCAAGAAACGTCCGTATTATAGCGATGGATTTTACGAAACTTGGATTACCAATCAAAAGTTCGAATACTATACTTTTCGAAGAGAAGGTTTGGTTTTAAGTACAAAATTCAACGGAACTTACGGCGAACAACAAGTGACGATTCCTTACGAATTATTGATTCCGTATTTGAAGGATATGTCGATATTTGAAATGGTGAAATAGGTTGAATGATAAATTATAACCTATAAATTATTTTATCGTTTGGACAAAAAAATAATTCATAGTTTATAATTCATAGTTAAAACGATTTTGGATACAAGTGAATTGATGAAACGGGTTCGGAAGATTGAGATTCGAACGAAAGGCTTGAGTAAACACCTATTTACAGGGGAATATCATTCTGCCTTTAAAGGTCGAGGTATGTCATTTTCAGAAGTTCGAGATTATCAATTTGGGGACGATGTTCGGAATATTGATTGGAATGTAACGGCTCGTTATAATCAGCCGTTTGTCAAGGTTTTTGAGGAAGAAAGAGAACTGACGGTGATGTTGATTGTGGATGTAAGTCGTTCGGCTTTTTTTGGAACGGTTCGTCAGTTTAAGAATCAAGTGATTACGGAAATTAGTGCTGTTTTAGGGTTTTCGGCAAGTAGCAATAATGATAAGGTTGGATTGATTTTATTTTCGGATAAGATTGAAAAATACATTCCACCGAAAAAAGGTCGAAGTCATATTTTGAGGATTATTCGGGAATTGGTCAACCATGAACCGACCGGAGAAGGAACGAATTTAGCGAAAGCGTTGGTATTTTTTAATAATGTCCAAAAGAAACGAAGCGTCACTTTTATCTTATCTGATTTTATGACAAGTCATTATGATGATGCGTTGAAAATCGCCGCTCGTCGCCATGACATAATTGGCTTGCATATTTACGATCCGAGAGAAGTGGAACTACCGAAAAATATCGGTTTGATATTGGCACAAGATGCGGAAACAGGAAAAACTCGATGGGTTGATACTGGAAGTAAAAAGGAAAGAAAGCGACATCAAGCATATTTTTATCAAAATCAAGCTCGATTCCAAAGTTCTTTTGTCAAAAGCCGCTCGGATACTTTAAGTATTGCAATTCCCGAAAAAGCAGAATTGGATAAAAATGACCAATTTTACGTCAAAGAATTGTTACGATTCTTTAAACGGCGACACCATTAGAGAGTGAGTAGTTGATAGTTTGCAGTATCGTAATTGAGAAACGAACAAAAAGAAAAGCCCCAGGGTGGAATCATTAAAACATGGCAACGCCATGTAAAATTCAATAAGAGAATGAAACAATATTTTATCCTACTACTATTCTTATTCATTAGTCAAATCGTTTTCGCGCAGCCGGAAGTCGAAACAACGATTGATTCTACCAATATGATGATTGGTGACCAAATGAATATGGAATTCAAAGTGAAACACGCTCCCAAAATGGTGGTTTTGATGCCGAAGTCGGTGAGCTTAGGCGATAAAATAGAAGTATTATCGGAGCGAGATACAACGGCTAAAATATCAGAAAACGAGGTTTTGACAAAGAAAAGTATGACGATTACGTCTTTTGACTCGGGTATTTATGTCATTCCGCCAGTTCCGATTCAAATCGAACGAAACGGAATTATTGATACGATTTTTTCAAAAGCATTGCGATTAACCGTCGTTTCCCCATTCTTGGATACAACGAAAAATATCGCACCGATTAAAGATATTTTCACGGAAAATATTTCATTCAAACATGATATTTTACCTGTTTTATTAGGACTTTTTGCAATTATAATTTTAATATCAATCATCGTTTATTATACCAAACGACAAAAGCAACACGAAGCAATTCAGCAAGTGACTATCGAAAAACCGCAATTGCCCGCTCATGTAATTGCATATATAAAATTGAAGGAATTGGATGATAAACAATTGTGGCAAAAAGGTGATTTCAAAAAATATCAATCAGAAATTTCCTATACGATTC
>Ga0115005_10004584_pt1 | contig 10930 bp, 6 predicted proteins | sample ArcOceMetagenome_FD_87163 | JGI IMG/M metagenome (GOLD analysis project Ga0115005, IMG submission 87163) | Marine eukaryotic phytoplankton communities from Arctic Ocean - Arctic Ocean - Greenland ARC118M Metagenome | ecosystem: Environmental > Aquatic > Marine > Oceanic | place: Arctic Ocean...
AATAGTAATAGTAATAGTAATAGTAATAGTGTCAACTCCATCAAGGATAGGAATGCGTGTACGTGTAGAATGAGGAATGCAAGTTTCGACGCACAGTCGTGTTCTAGTGCTGGTACTGGTACTGGTTTGGATGCTGGGAATAGAAGAAGATGCACGTCTGCTGAGAATGCACGAACAATTACTTGTATACGGACGAGTTCAAGCACACGTGCACGTTCACGTATTCATCATGCAAGTACTGCAACAGTCCATGGCGAGAATGATAATTTGGTCAGCAGGAACAGCCATCCTGCACTCAAGTGTCAACCTTCCAACACGTCGCGTCGGCACCAAGATGGCAGTGATCACGACCCTAAAAGTACCAATGAAACTTCTCATGATCATGCTCATGATCATGACTACAACGATGTCGATGTCGACGATGATCCTAGTATTGCTACGTGTACTTGTACTGCTGATACCAACGCTAATGCTTCGTGTACTGCTACGGATACTGATACTGACACTACTTCTAATACTGCCAATGCCACTAACCATACTAATGATTCTGCAGAAACAAATGGGACACACGCAGACCCAGACGCATACTGGCACACTACCTACGACACCTCCTCCACGAATACACACTTATCCTCGCTCTTACATGAGGGGAAACAACTGTACGATCAAGGACAATACGAGAAAGCCTACAGTGTCCAAGTGGAGGCATTAGCCGTCATCTCACCCCTCAGGTCCACATTCAGAACCACTAAACGTACCACTGTGCCTTTACCAAGTCACAATCAAGATCAAGATCATGACGACGAGGGCGGTGACGGTGACGGCAATGCCAAATCACAAAGTTTCAACCCCAGCTTTGAGAGGCTGGACGCCATGATTCGATTCGAACTTGCCAATATCCAATATGCCATGGCAAGAGAAAACATTTTAACGCTCCCAGACGCAGACCCAAGTATTGAACATGATTCCAAGTGTCCAACTGACAGCCAAAATCACAACACATCCGCACCAGCATCCGTAATACTCTCCCACCTCCACGATCAAGTCCAAAACGCCAAATGCAGAATAGCCATGGTAAACCACCAATATTACATACACGAACTTCAAGCCGTAGAAGAATCCTCTGACAGCTCAGATTGGAACCAGATCTACAACAAATTGTATATACTCCACAACCTAGGAAAATTGTGTGACCAGGATCTTCATTTTTATGACGATGCTTTAAAGTATTACCAGCATGCATTGAGCATCGAGGAAGCTGTTTTGGACGCTTTCAAGAAGTCTAATGCGCACCGTACTAATGGGAATGATGTCGTGGGTAAGAGTGCAGGTTGGAGTTCAAGTCCCAGGGGTGATTTCGATTGGGATGTGAGAGAATTCACGCAGAGGGTTCGTGGGACGAGGAAGAAGATTGGATCTATTTACTATACTTCAGGGAGGTTTGACCTTGCTCTGCTCTCTAGTTTTTCATAGTAAAATTGCTGCATTTGCTATCGCATTTATTTGTATAAGTTCGTTTCGATTCTTCAAAATGATATTATTTTGGGCTGCGTCGAACGACACTGAATAATATTCTATTTCTATATTCAATTGCAAAATCAAATTAATACCCCACTCGGACTTGGTACGAGGAGGAGCATTTGATGAAACATTTAGAATGTAACATGTACACTAGATAATAAATGACAACATTTATGGAAGCTAGAATCTTTCTTCGATTCAATGCGAAACATCAATTTCAGAATGGAACGAGATCAAGCAAACTATCTATTTGGGAATTGAAAGTATACTGTAAAAGCCATAGTATGTACATCCTGACAATCAATCATGAGCTGCTGCTCGCATACAGTATTGTGTTGAATGCTTGCCTGCACGCTAGCAGATCTCTCTGTCTCTCTCTGTCTCTGCATAGTACATGGTAGGTACAGTACATACCATACCAGTCAGTAGGGATAGGTTTCACCAACACCAACAACAGGCGACGTTAAGTCCAGAGAGTTATCGGGTCAACAACGCAAGAAAATCGTTTTCAGCTCAAGCATTTCAGGAGCAAATCCCCACAAACACTTATTGAAAAAATCATTCACTGTTCATTCATGTTTCCACACAAGACTTGAATGGCTTACCTTGGGCTCCAAGGATCTGACATTCCAGACTAAGATAAGTGACTCAATTTGGCGCGAACACAAAAATACCGTTGGGATTTCTGACTTTGTTGAGGCAATAATATAAAAAATGTCTACGATCGCCACTGACAAATCAGATATGACCTTGAAAGCTCTTCAGATTCATTGATACGCTAACCATACTGTGGGACGATTCGACCTCGATTTCGTCAACTTTTCAATGTACTAAAACTATGACCTTGAAAGTTCTTCAGATTCGTTGATTCGACCTCTATCTAACCATACTCGTACATTTGACCTCAATTTTGTTTTTCAATGTACTAACAACATTAGTGATTTAGTGCGAGTCTTGTAACATTTTAATCGAGGGCAATAGGTTATGTTCAACGGAAGATTTTTATGGAGTCACTAATGGTTGTCTTAGTCTGGAATGTCAGATCCTTGGACTTTTATCAAACTGCCCATTATTCTACCGGGTATGATACATACAGCAGGCCTCCTCCTCGCACAATTATTACTTATTACTGGTGTACGTACGAGTACTTTTGTGACAAAATCAGAGCATGGGGCGGGAAGTAGAAACAAAGACAGTGATGACGGTCATGTGCCTAATTCTGGTTATTTTTTTCATCTCCATTACTTTTATAATACTTCTTGGATTCTTCTGCCTATTTGGTGCAGCACCAGGCGCAAGAAGAGATTGGTACTACTTTCCTTTTGGGGGCACCTACCCTCCGGCGGGACTAAGTCACACTGTTCTTACCACGGTTTCCGACAGTAGGTGTAGTGTGGAGGTGTCCCGTGTTTCTTCGACTGATCAGTGTGAGGAGAAGGACGACGAGGAACAGTACCAGCAGGAGGAAGAAAACGCGACGAAAAGTGCTTCAAGAAATATGAGAAATCACTAAAAAATACTTGTACGAGCTTGGTACGAGGTGCTAATACCGCCACCAAAAGCGAGTAAAAAGTAGCAGCCCGTCTAGAAAAAAAACTACAGAAGGATTACTCATCTCATTGTCGAATTTCTTTGCTGCCGGCCGCTAGGTAAAAGACAAAGTTGGGGTATCTGAAAAGTAACACGCAAGAATGCTGTTTGTGTACACCACTGGTAGTTCAAATTTCGGTTTTGGCATAGAAATATGGATCTTCGCGCGACAAAGAGCGTCGTTTCTTCCTCACTCAGGTGGTGTAAGAATGCAGGAAAATAACAAACAGGGTTAGAATTGAACGTACGAATTTCAAATTGGTTGTCAGCTGTGAAAAAAATGAAACAATTCATTTAGGTTAATTTTGCTTGCGGTGAAATACGTTTAATCGTCTAAGAGGTCAATGGTGAACTTTCATTATCACGCATTTCCACAGCAGTCGATTGCAATAGTAGAATTGTTGCTTTCCTTCTCATTGCCATCGGGAGCTGTTTTTGGCTTCTGTTTGAGGGGATTGTCAACAACAACATTTTGACAACATGGCGTGCTTCCTTCTAACGAAGCTTCACCTGATTCTTTTTCTCCAGTTAAATCTGTCCAGTTGGATAAAACGTGCCCGCAAACCAAACCGACGATTACGCTGCAAAAGAGAGGACCAGAGTACGTCATGATTATCAACATAACAAGATAACTTGTAGTCAATTGTAAAGCGTATAATAACGCAGCATAGGCCATTTTTGTCTTTCCATTCTCAAACTTTCTAAGCATTTCCCTGCGTTGGCGTATGATGAACTCAACAAGCATTCCAAACGCGATGGTACCGAAACAAGCTCCAATGAGAGCTCCTCTCGTTGTCACTACCCATGATGAGAAGAGGTAAACAACGCATGTTTTGCTTTCCCATTCAAAACCTTGCATATACATTCCGCTCGCTCCGTAACAGTATCGTTCTTCCAGAAGATCGCTAGTATAATCGTCAGCTTCTAGGTAGGTTTGAACCCCTTCTGTATTTCTGAACCAATGGTTCGCACAGCCGGATTGGTGGATACCTCCAGCAGTCCCAGTTGAATCAGAGCATGCTGCAACAGCTGCTTTGAGGTCCTTTTGTGAGGCGAGTACAAACGGGTCGAGGCAATAAAGAGATTCTCCCCCTGTGAGGTGTTCGTCCACGGTCTTTTCACTGTCTGGAAGGTCAATGCAGCTTAGCCAGCAGAAAAAACTGTTCACATTATTACATTCTTCAGGACCGCCTAGAGTGAAAGCAGTAGACATGAAAATGGTGAGAGGGGGTATTGTGGAACTACACGTAGTGGTGATTTACAAGGGAGTCAAGAGTCAGCCACTTACCAACATGCTGAAGCCGACGACGAAAAGGTGTAGAATAATTATTCGCGGATGGGAGACCAACGCTACTTCCAACGACAACACTGTCAGGATGAGACTTATCGTCTCCAAAGCGACGTCCACCACTGTGCACAGATGACTTCTTTAATTCTGCAAAAGTAAGAGCCTCGGGTACAGTTTGAACAATACTTTCTGCGGGGACTTGAAGCATCATCCCATACCAAGCGCGCTCGTCCCCACCAGACATTTTGACAGCATGCCTTGTGGCACGAAGCTTCAATGATGCTGGGGTGTGTAACCATGACTCTGCCCCTGCTCCAAGCATTATAGCTACAATAACTTCACCGTCTTGATTTTCTGGAAATGATGCTTGAACCTCAGTTGTCGATCCATGCAATTTAAGGCGAAAAGAATCATCACGATCTTGGTGGTCATGGCATGACTTAGCTGGCAGAAAAGCGAGTAACAAACCTCCATCAGTGTGCCAGTCGAGAGCCTGGTCTACAGGTGTCTTCTCGCCCGCATTTGTGCTATAACGTTTGGAGTAAGAGTGGAAGTGTTCCAAGTTAACAGAGTCCTGAACAATTTCAGAAATGGTCGTATAAGAGTGTCCATTTCTAGTGGTCAAGATAGAATTGTCGGAAGCAGTGCCCAAAGCTTCACGAATCAAACGGTCCAAGGCTGGAACAAATAGATCGCTGGCGGCCTGGGAAACATAGTCCCTTGCTCTTTCCATGCTGCGAAAGGTATCATCACCACATTTTTCATTGATATCTTTCTCTGGCAATGAAAGGGGGTGATCAGTGCCCACAGTGGCAGTAGCAATCGTAGACCGCGTTGTGAGACCATCGGCGAGAAGGATTTTGTCACCGCCATGAATTTCGGGGCCTAGATCTTCACGGCAATGGCATATCCCCTCGAGCAGATCATTTCGTTCACTTGTAGGGATACGAATGGCAAGTAGACCAGTGCTGGTAAGGGTCTCGTGGAGGAGCTTATCTTTTAGTCCTCGCTGAAGGTCTTCTGGTGTGAAAGTTGGGACAGGCCATTCTTGTGCTCCTTGTACCAAAGCTACTAAGGAGAATGCAGCCAACTTCTTGAATGCAGAAATTAGCATGTTCGTGAATAATTGTGGGTGTTGATGTCGGGAGTGCAGCTTTGCTAGGAGGGAATTAAGTGTGTATATCAGTTGAAGTGATTTGGCAAGATTGGTTCAAGAGCTCTCATCCTGTCAGACAAGTCCATCCATCTGCTGTGCAGCATTCGAGAGCAGGATACTAACGATTTCACATTGTTGCGTCATATTCTTTTATTCATGAAAGCTTACTTATAGGTATTAGGCTATTTTTGAATTTGATGCTTGAATTTTGTCTATGTGAACGTCTTTGTCTCAAACATTAATTTCTCTTTTGAGTAGATGACCCTTTCTATTCTCTTCTCTTCTTGCTTGTTCTTCTTTCACTTCCTTTCACTTTTTGCCAAACCATCATCAACCAACACTCATTTTTGTTCCCTTCCATTTCTCATTTTTAGAACATGTCAGCAATCACTCTCGCGGATGTTGATGATTACATCAATCCGTCACAGGCTTGTATCAATCCACTTTTTACTTCAGGTAAAGATAGAAGCAATAAAAATGGCAAAGGGGGCATAAAGGCTACGTCGACTTCTTTGGAAGTTGAAGCAGATGGATCACAACTGTCATCTGTCGTGAAACCAAAGAAAGTTGTGAGAAGAAGACGGCGAACCCCCCTTAATCTCAATCAAGCACAACCACCACAACCACTTGATAACGGTAGCCTTCAAGAATTGCAAAAAGGTCAAACATCGTCGAAACGGCCGACTATTTCCTATGCCATGGATGATTTTGGCACATCTACAGAAACCACAAATACGAGTACGTCTCAAATCAAAGCAAAGAAAACAGAAAAGGCAACCGTATCTGTAGCTGATTGTCTTGCTTGTAGTGGATGCATTACTTCTGCCGAAGCAGTGTTTGTCACAACACAGCACTCCATCAAAACGCTAGTGGAAAAGTGTACCCCGCCTCAAAGTGGCGAAAGAAGAATTGTTTTCACAATCAGTCCTGCTGCCATTGCTGATTTGACTCGTGTGCTCACTGCACCTCAATTCGATGAACAAGGGGAAGATGCGTGTGGGAAACCAAAACTTCGGACAGATTTGGTATATCGCAAATTGGCGGCATTCCTACAGCAAAAATTTAATGCAGAAGTTATACTAGATGGTACGATACCGCAAAGAATTGCTCTTTACGAGTCTGCATTGGAATTTTGCCATCGCTATCAATTCGTTCATGGCGACCAACAAGGCAGGCTATCCGACGGTATTAATTCGCTGGAGCAGAAAATTCTTGATGCTCGAATAGATATCGCGACTCCTACTATTGCTTTATCTGCAACGGAAACAAGGTTCCTCCTACGAAGCAAAGAATCTGATGAGCTCGAAGCCATAGAAGTGAAACACGATGCGGGGATTGATTCACGTCTCAAATTTATGCATTCGTCCACGGCTTCCTCTAAACTTAGGTCGGATGTAAAGCCTAGCCATGTACTACCGATGCTGGCCTCTTCTTGTCCTGGATTCGTCTGTTACGTCGAAAAGACGGTGAAAGATGCTATACCTAATTTATGCTCTGTCAAAAGTCCAATGGCAATAGCCGGAAGTATCTTCAAACATGGCCTCATGAGAAGATTAAAAGACCCCAGTAAGACTTATGGGGTGCGTGATAACATCATAGAGAATAATGAATCTGGCAAGGACATTTATCACGTATCCATCATGCCATGCCACGACAAGAAACTTGAAGCAGAGAGAAAGGATCTCGCATGGGAGACATTCAATGAGCAGCACGAGTCTCTTGTTCCAGACGTAGACTTGGTCGTCACCACAAATGAGATTTTGACTTTCATGACAGATACTGCTATGGAAAAAGAGGCTGCTTCATCGGGCGATGTGGATGATAATATTGTGCGTCTGAAAAAGGTGCAAGAATACTTTCAAGGTTTACCATCGGTGGAATCCATCAAGTCTGACTTCGAAGGTGTTTTAGTGACAAATGGTGAATATTCATTGGATCAAACTTTGACGGGGGGTGTTTCAACAATGAAGGGTTCAGGGTCCTATGCTGATTTTATCTTCAGGTTTGCTTCCAGCGCATTATTTGGGCATAACATACCATTAACTGAGAAATTGCCGTGGAAGAAATCTGGAGATAATGTTCACCGCCGAAGTCGTTCAAGAGTATCTCAAAGTGGGAGCAATCCTCTAGGTGATTCCAATGAAGTGTGTCTCTATCGTCATGTCAATGGTACCTATTCTTTTGAGAGAAAAGATAGCACAAACGATGAAGCTGTACTTTTTTTCTCTACAGCATATGGCTTTAAGAACATCCAATTAATTATGCAACGAGTTTCCACTGGTGACATGAAAATGCATGGTTATCATTACGTTGAAGTAATGGCATGTCCCTCAGGGTGTGCGAATGGTGGAGGGCAGACTCACGCTGCCAGTGGTAATAGACGAGAAAGGCCTTCAGACATGAGAGACCGGGTGAACAAGACTAGGCAGTTTATTGATGATATTGTACCGTGGCTAAAGGCCAGTGAATTAAGTGAGATAGGTATTTCTGAACCAAAGGATTTGTTGCACACCCGTTTCCATGTAGTTCCAAAGCTTGAATTATCTACCGGTGCTACGGCTGGTGTCGCTGTTGAAAATACTCAGTGGTAGATACGAGAGTACACATACAATTGCAAGATATTAAAAATTATAATTGTTAATAAAAGTTTCTACGTGTAGATGAAACGCCATAAATTGCGTGTTTTCAATGGAGATATTCACGTTGAACATGGTGCGCCAGTCCCTTTCTCCCAAAAAGATGAAAAACAATCTATGTGATCAAATCCATTTTTTGTCTACCACGGCCTCTCCCCCTTCCCCCTCTTCTTTGGCCAGCACGACCTCTGCCTCTGCCACTTCTTCGTGGTTGATAATCTGCAGACTTGCTGTTTTTCTCAGCTTCTTCGTCCGAATCCGCCGCACCGTCCCCCTTTTCGTCGTCCGCTTCTGATTTAGAGCCGGGAGATAATATCTTTTGCAACTGCATTATAGCATTCTTCACAGCTTCATTTTTACCACTGATGATAAGTTGTGTTGTGCATGGAGCATCAATCTTCTTCTTCTTGGGGGTTTCGGAATTTGTGTCTTCAGCTTCAGGAGGCACACTGTCGCCTTCCTCGTTAACGTTAGCGCCGGTATCGTCAAGTACCTCCGAAAATTTCTTTCTTCGAATGACAGTATTGGTCGATTTGCCGACGATCCGTATTCTTCCGAGTGACGGTACCAAATGATACAATTCTGGGGGGACGGTAATTGTCTTTTCCACATACTTTGATTCTTTCTTGGAAGTGACTGCAATCGATATCCCTGGTCCATTCGTAGGAGATGATGGGGCATTTTTATTTCCATTTGCATCCAATTCCGTTGACATTCCCTCTCCATTTCCATTTGCGTTGGGACTCTTATCAGTGATTGTCGTCAGGGGTAGACTGCAAACAACCCTCAACATGTGCGCCAGACACTTTTCGACATTATCCAGGTTCCCTTCCAACTGCACAATATTGATATTAGCCGAAGTAGTCTTCTCCATGTTACGATGAGGCACCATAATCCTGACATTATAATGAGCACTCAAATTCGCGATCGTCAGACCCTTCTTGCCAATAATGACAGAATGCTTAGCGCGATGAATGGGTATATCCAGAACGACGTCGTCCATACCGGTGCATGTCTCCGAGGGTACACGTACATCCAAGTCTTCCTCGATGTGAGTGTGAGACGTATGATCTGGTAAACCAGTATTGAGTAATGGGACTAGAAGTCTAGCGGCTGCAAAGGAACCGCATGGGTCTCCTCGGATCATGACGGGTGTCCACAGATCTCTATCTTCTGCTGCTTCGTCTTTTCCTTGTGCATTCTCGACAGAGTTTTGAGTGTCATCGTATAAATGCTGTGCGTTCAGATCGTCCTCATGGTCGGGGCTAGCATTCGATCCCGATCCAGATCCCGATGCAGACGCTGATCCAGATGCAGGTCCAGATGCAGGTCCAGACGCACCCCCGTGTGAAACGACACTGAGACGAACTTCATTCCCATGATGCATACTCTTCTTCATGGCCTTTCTCTGGATGTGAAGTATGTTCTTCCCCCCGCGCCCAATGACAGCTCCAACTCGAGAAGGAGGGATGTAGCATGTAAAGAGGCATTGTTGTGTTGGGTGAGCGATGGCTTTACGGTATTGGTAGATCATGCGTGTTGGATCTGTAGTTGTAGTTGTGGTTATGGCAGTGGCTGTGACAGTGGCCATATCTGTGGATGCTGCTTCCAGGAAGCTGGGTGGTGACGATGATCCTCCTTCGGTTGGGTTCGAGTCGAAGTCGGTGTTGGTGTTGAGCGGTCTTATACGATGCCGCGAGGCCCTGTTTCCTCGTTCCGATGATGATTTCATTTTAGAGCAAGGAATTTGAGGATCTTGGGCTGCCTGTGAAAAATTGAAATCGGGTTTGCAACTTGCAACTTGCAACTACTTGTAGCTGTCTGCTTTTGTTCGGCAGGTCAGGAGTTTGATCCTTTTTCGATCCTTTTCCTATGGACAATTTTGGAAATTATCAACCAAACAGATAACCGATAAAATACCCGGCACGGTAAATGATGTTTCCTAGATAGAGTAGCTGATCACGTTCAAGAGATAAGATTCAATGATTGATAGCAGCGTGATGTGGGTGTGTCATGTATGTTTCTCATGCATGCATGTGTCGAAGTGAGAATGAATGGAATGAATCAGTGATCAGTGTGCTCTTTGCGCTACGGTACGGCTCCTGGACACTCTCTGTCCATCCGCCGCCCGTTCACATTTTTACTGAAATTCAAAATGAAGGCAAATCAGGGTGATAAAATATGACTATGTACGGTATGGTACGGTGCCGGGTACGGTAATGGGTACATGACACAACCTGCACCCATCACAAAGTCAAAGTTGTCAACGGTAAAGCATTATGTTTGTAGAGGATTGCCGATTCGCTTTTGTGGTCAGTTACAAGAACATGATTGTAATAAATAAACGTTGACTTGTACACGTAGTGTCGTACTTTTTATGTTTCATCATTTTGAAAGTTATTGTGTTTTTCGTCTACGGGCCATTGCTTCCTCTGCTCTCTTCTTGAGCATTTCCATCTTCTCTGCCTTGCGCTTACCCTCTGCTTCGGCTGTGTTTTCGTCTATTTCTTTCTCCTCCACTGCTGCTTTACTTTTGGCAGCTTCTGCTTTGGCTTCCTTTCTTTTTTTCAGCGCTTCCTCTGCTCGTTCCTTTAATTTCGCCATTTTTTCTTCTTTACGCCGGGCTTCGTCTGCAGCTGCTGTGGCCGCTTCTATGGCAGCATGTAATTCATCATCTTCCGTGCCGTCTTCGATGTCATTGTTCATTGTTCCTGAAGTGCTATCCATATCCATATCCAT
>Ga0115005_10004588_pt1 | contig 10924 bp, 8 predicted proteins | sample ArcOceMetagenome_FD_87163 | JGI IMG/M metagenome (GOLD analysis project Ga0115005, IMG submission 87163) | Marine eukaryotic phytoplankton communities from Arctic Ocean - Arctic Ocean - Greenland ARC118M Metagenome | ecosystem: Environmental > Aquatic > Marine > Oceanic | place: Arctic Ocean...
CACCAGCACCAGCACCAGCACCACTAGTAGTAGCAAACAATCTCTTCAAAACACCCCCAATCATCCTCATGACAGGAATAAACAACCTCAAAGCCCCCGCATCATCCGCCCCCCGAATCCTCTCACTCACATGCCTCAACGCCGGCCTAATCACCGCACTACTACTAATAACCGCCCGACTAGCAATCGCTCCATCAGCATGTACATCCGTAAAAGCTCCAGGAACAGTACATGCCGTACTACCCTCCACCCAATACCGCAATAACATGGCCCTCTTCTTCTCCTTGGCAATCAACCTTTGTTTCCAGAGGTATGCGTCATTTTCCGATTGTGAGACTTTATCCTGAAGATTCTTATTTTGGTTTCCGTACAGTGCTCCTGTATATTTATTCATGTGGATACCAGTCTGTTCGACGAGGTGGTGGTCAAGATAAGATCCTGGTGATTTATATTCGGAATGGAGGTTGTGAAAGAATCCAAGTGCTGCTGCTCGTTTAGAGGGTATAAGGTCACTCTGTGCCGATTCTAATAATACGGGAAAGATGAGTTCTTCATTGAGGCGATGATGGATTTCTTCAAGGGCTAGATCAATGGTGGGTCGATAGGCGGATTGATGCCATTTGGATCTGGCAGTGGCGGGACCAGTGTGTGCTGCGATTTCTAGTACGGGACGAAGAATGTCCTTGAGTTCGGAATGAATGTTGATATCAATCTCGTTACTGTTACTAGAAGTTTTGATGCCGGAGTGGAGTTTGAATTCATTGAGGGAGGAGACGATGCGTGTTTCGAGGTCATCGATGGAGGAGAGGAGTGGGTCAATGGATGTGGTGGGTTCGTCAAGGTGGTCGATGGAGGATGTGGAGGATGCCTGGGAATAGTTGTCATCGTCCGAATCGTCCATTTGCATGTTCGTGTGTTGGTTCTTGTTGCGATTCATTGTATTGTTGTTGTTGTTGTTGTTACTGTTGTTGTATTGATGTATTGCTGTCAGTCAGTCACTCAATGAACTACTTTTCTTTCTTTGGTTCTGATATTAATATTAAATACTGAGCGACTGGCTATTAATAATAACTGGTGATGATCAATCTATGATATAATAAAGTCTGCAGTACTTTAGGATTGATGTGATTACTCTATGTACCGTAATGAAGAAAGACAAGCAATACAATATATTATATGACAATGAATGAACGATGAACGATGAACGATGAATGAACATGATTGATTTTGTATCGCTTGCTTTTTGCTTGCTCGCTCGTTGCTCGTTGGATTGTTGGAAGCAACCCAATTGTTTATAACCACAATTCGTCAGGGATACGGAGTCTGTCATGGTCGGATTGAGGAATGTTACTTTAAATAACCTGTAATCTAAATTACATTTACTATGAGTAGAAGAACATTAGGATTTTGCCACTTGGAAGACCTCCTCCTCCCTCCTCCTGCTGAAAGACAAACAACAAACACAAACAACAAGCGAAACAACACACAACACTCAAACAACACACGAGGCACGAGGAGGCGACGAAAAACAACACGAGACAATTTGAAACGCAAAGCCATCATTATAATACAAGCAGGCATACCATACTGTCGTTACTTGTACACTGCATCACTCTTGAATGAATGACTGAATAAATCAAAATGAGAAAGAGCAACACCATTACACGTACACGCACCACACGTACTACACGTACACGCACACGCACACGTACACGTACACGTAACCATGCAGGAATGCAAATCATTAAACTTCTCCTGCTACTGCACATCCAAATCCAAATAATCCAAATCCCTTCTGTATTACTCGTTCATGCCAAACGACATCATGATGGAAGAACCACCACCAGTAGTACCCGTAAAGCCAGCAGTAGTCGCCATCGTTCTTCTTCTTCCACACAAACACAAACACAACCACAAACTACAAATCCATCACTGGAACTAAAACGCATTCGACAAAGGAATATTAATTCACGAAATCAAGGAAATGAAATCATTCCCAAAAAGAAAATACCAGGAACGCAAATCACTGGAGCAGGGCATCATAACAAACGCAATCGATCCATTTTTCGTCCTTCTGCTTCATTGTCATCTGCATCTTCCACAAGGAGGAGTAGGAGTGAGAATAGGAGTAGCAAGAGTAGCAAAAGTAGGAGTCATTCGAGTAGCAGCAAAGGAATAAATACAAAAGGCATGTATGCGAGAATTACACCCGGGGGTAAACTACTATTCTATATTCCCAAACATGATCAAGTGATTTCCCTCGCAGTGGCCTCCGAACAGCCAAGTGCTACTAGTACTACTACTCCAAAACTTGACATTCGATATGTGCCGCAAACAGCATCCCAATCGCTAAAAGATAAAATAGAGGGACAGGAACAGGGACAGGGTTGGATACCGCTAGAAGGAATCTATGGCATCTACATGCTTCCATCAGGACCACATCTCGTTCTCATTACAGAATGTGAGGAGACGTATAAAATCCATGCTTCCATGGATAACAATGATCATACGAATAATGCTGCTGCTGATGATCGTGATGATGATAGCGATCGTGATATCCATGACAGTGATACAAAGGACAAACAGGACAATGAACCATTTATGAACCTGCAACGCATTGTGGCAATGGAAATTGTCAGAATACCCCATTCCGATGGACGAAGGAGGCATAAAAGGACAGAAGAGAGGAGACAATTTGGTGTCCTGAGGAATTCGCTTAAGGAACATGAATTTTATTATGTCAAGGGGAGAGATGGAGACATGGGCATGGATATGGAAAGTGGTCATATTCCAGTGGTTCAGGATGTGACGCATACTTTGCAGAGATCATTCGTGCATTGGACAGAATGGAATGAGAGATATGCACAGAAACAGGAACGGGAACTGGAACTGGAACTGGAACGCGATCGCGATCGCGAACATGCTTTAGTAGAACATAAGAAAAGAGAAAATGAGTCAGTTCAAAAGGAAGCGATTGAAGTAGAGGTACCCATGCCAAAAGAATTGATGAATGCTACAATCCAAGAACTTGGTTCCAATTTGAACTCATCTCTTTCCGTCATGGTCCCTTCCAACATCATGGAGGGGAATGTGAATGGCAATGATGATGTCGGTGTTGGTGAAGATGGCATAGGGGATAATGATGGAAAATCTAGTTTGCTGTGGACCTGGTTCAGTAGTCTCAAGAGTACACCTACGAGTATACAACCTACACCTGATGTAGAGGAATCGAGCGTGCACGAATCTGGGGAAGTCAATTTGGACCAATGTGCTAGTGCCACAACCGTAGAAGTGTCAGATATACATAGAGATCACGATTCCTACGAATACGAAGATGGTAATGATTGCAATTCTGATTCCGGTAGTGAAGTGAATGACAAATTTGATTCCAGCCCGAAATCATGGTGGTCTACTATGCAAAAGAACGACAACAAAGATAGCGATAGTGGTCAGTGTATGTTTCAAAGGCCCGATTCCCGCTTTTTTTGGAATGAAGAATGTGTTATGCCACTTCTATGCAATCACGAGGAACAGAATGACGGCACGTCGTCATCATCATCATCGTCGCCGTCGGCATGTCATTTGCTTCTCGACTGTACAATTCCAGTGACATCGGCATTTGTTGGGATTCAAAGAAATATCGCCCTGGCTCCGAATGCAACAACGGGGGCACCATTTTCAGTCAAATATGATCAATTACTGCTTAGCCGTAGATCAAAGTATAGGGCAGGGACGAGATTCACCAAACGAGGCGCCGATGGTCGGGGAGATGTTGCAAATTTTGCCGAGACGGAACAAATTTGCATCGTTCGTAATGACACATCCGATGATGTAATTCCTCGCGTTCAAGAACTTTATTCGCACGTTCAAACTCGAGGATCGATTCCTCTTCGTTGGTCTAGTCCCACAGACATCAAGACATATCGGCCAAGGGTTATGATTGGAACTAATCCTTTGGCCCAAGCAAGAGCATTGAGAAACCACCTCATCGATCAACTATCTCTGTACAGCACTTTTGCCGATGTTGGACAGAAACGTGGTGCGACACTTGCGTTTATCAACCTCATTGACAAGCACAGCGACCAAGGCCGTCTTGGGAGAGCATTTGGTGCGGTATTAGATGCAGTTCTGACAACATATCAAGACGAAAAAGGCACAAATGAAGACATCGTACCTTCACTGCTGAAACCTAGCTCTGTCTCTAATGTTTGGTTTGACTTTCATGCAGAATGTAAGAAAGGAAGGTGGGATAGGCTCAAATATTTATTGGACGACGTTCGTCCATGCCTAGATAACCACGGGTACTTTTGTGCAATACCAGAAGCTAATTCGTCATGGGAAATATTAGGCTTACAGAATGGAGTCGTGAGGACCAATTGTATGGATTGCCTTGATAGGACCAATGTTGTGCAAAGCATGTTTGGAAGATACATTCTGTACCAGCAGTTTTGCGACAGATTTGGCCTAAAGGCAAAAACCAAGAGGAAACTTCCCATTGGGTACAATGTTATTTTTAACAGAAAAATGGCAACTTTGCCTTGGAATACAGGCGAACTTGCTCATCGCTTCTTGTGGGCTGATAACGCAGACGCTATTTCTCGTCTATACGCAGGAACTCCGGCTTTGAAAGGTGACTTCACAAGAACTGGCAAGCGTACTAAGAGAGGCGCTCTAGACGATGGTGTCAATTCAGTTACTAGGTTTTACCTTAATAACTTTTTGGACGCCGATCGTCAGGAAGGAATGGATTTACTCACTGGATATGCAAAGTTTGACACAAGTGAAGAGCAAAGTAGATTGGATAACTATCGACCAAGGACTTCTCCGCGAAAGTCAAAGAACAGAATTATGGATTTGTTCCGCCGAGAAAAAAAGTTGGACGCAATTGCCTTAGATTCAAGGCTCAGCCTTACTTGGTTACCCGGGGATCTACAAAACCACATGCGGAGCTCAGCTTTGTCTTCTCTAGCGCTGCAGGATGTGGATGCAGGAGCAGAAGGGGTGTCACTGTCTTCGGCACTTCGAGACGTTGATAGGCGTGCAATGCTGGATGATCCATGGTGGGTGAATGATAGTGATGACGAGGACCAAAAGGAATCCATCAAGAAGAAGAAAATACTTGTGTCGAGGCAATTGTCGATTATCAAATCATCAAGCAGTGGCACCTCACTTGCCGCACTCATTGCCTCCATCAAAGCCCCCATGACTACAGCAGTTGCATACATCTGTTTCATAATACCAGGATTGCTGGGAAATGAATAAATCTATATACTCTAAACAAACGAAATAAATTACTACCGCATCGTTATCGTTATTAGACCTTGCCATTCGCACTGCCAATCAGCAGAGGTTCGGAGCCAGGCGCTAAGTCCATGTTCTGCCCACTCTTTTTTGGATGAAGGATTAATTTCCAAACCAGGCTGTAACGTGGGCTTAATCCAGCAGATTCATTTGGAGCCACAACAGTATGTGTTACATCTTGATCCATCATTACGCATCGTCCCGGAGAAGGAAATACTTGATGCGTTTCACCAGTTGGAGGATCAAAGAACTGAGTTGGGGCGCCCCATTCTTCACTCCACTCATCATTTAAATACAGTAGACAGCTAACAAAACGTGGTTTACCCGGAACTCTATTGAAATATCTCCCATATACATCTGTCCAAGGTGCTGTATAATTGCAAACAGATATACGACGTTGGTTTTATTTCGACTTGAATAAAATCTAGTTCATAGGCAGATGTACTTACACGGAGGTGCTTGATTTGGATCTGCATCAATATGATATGAAAACGAATCACCGTGCGTTGGTGCATTTGCTGTAAGTGGCGAGACACATGCACCAAGAAAAGCTTCTGGAAGCCTGCATACATCAAAGTCCGAAAAGAGATTGGAAATAATTTTCTCAACTTTGACAATTGCAGGGTGTTCATTATAGCAAAGCTCTTCAATTGCTTCATCTGTAAGACCCCAGCATTGAGTCGGTGCCTCGTCTTCGTCAGGTATGTCAAGCAGTCCTGGAATGCAACAAATGTTAGTGTTTCACAACTATGGAATAACCATTCATCTAATTGAAAGACTCCTCACCTCCTCTGATCCAACGTTTTGGGTCTGGGCCAAGAGATTTATCATTCCACTGGGGTGCGCCCCCTTCCCTTTTATTGACGACGTCCAGCAATCTTTCCCTCAAGTCGCTATCTACAAAGTCGTCAAATACCAAGATACTTGACGTGTCAAAATGTTCCTCGTTAGTATATGGATCAGGGACCATTGCCCCATCAATCTCCACATGTTCTCTTGGCATTGTAACTTTCTTTTCACCAATCTCAGCAGCATCTACAACCATTGGAGATCGCAGCCCATACGTAGTCACTTCTTTTTCCACAATTGCCTGACAAATCGGTTGCAAATCGGTTGCATCATTATTTCTATTTCGAAATGAAGGTTGCACTGACACCAATATAGGTTGACTCAAACCATTTCCAACTAATGAATCCATCTGTTGTGAAATGGCATTCTTGAACGGTTCCAATCTCTCATCATTCAATGTCCAATCATTTGCAATATTATTCAAGCTTAAAAGAAGCACTCTTCCAGTAGCTCCATGTATTGATTTTGGGACAGCCGGATTGGAATCGGCGCACACGTTGTCAGTTATAAACTCTATTCCAAAGTTATCATGCAGCGCTTCGTTAGCTACATCCAATGCGATAGAAACCTCTTTTTGTGTCAATCCTGCACATCCAATTGCTTCAATATGGACGACTTCTTTATTACTGTCAAGCGGAACTTCTGCCCTAGCTTTCAGAGGTTGCTGAAAACGTGAAGTTTTCCCGATCAACGCAGTTCCAAGTGAAAATGAATAAACATTAGGGACATGAGAAAATAAGGCCAACGCTACGATTGCGATCTGACTGATAGAAATCATCTCTACCTTAGCACTGAAAGCTGAAAACTGTGGCTAATGATCGACAGGATAGGTTCGTGTGTGTGGTGTGTGTGATATTATGTGTTTGTGGTTGGTGGCAGTTTTATTTGTCATCATTTTCATTTTTCCGCGCGAATGAGGAATTTGAAATTGCTTGCTGTTGTGGTGATGAAAATCTATTTGCACAAACGTGTCATACTCGTCATCATTCCGTCATCATTACGAAGAGGGGGCTGCGAATTCTACCCCTTACTTAGCTGTGGGTGTCTTCCTACCGTACTACGTCACTCTTGAAAATCTGGGATCCAGAGTAGGTAAAGCAGTGTGCTGCTGCAAAGATGCGAAACACCCTCATTCAACTTCTCCTGTAGTATTGAGGTGCTCAACGCCCATATCATTCTACTTGCAAGCTTTTCGTTAGGAATTTAGAAGTTTGAAGAAAAGTAAGTCTATTTGTGCAGTGGTACGAATCCAGGGAGGGAGTTTCGCGAAAGAAAGCTGTCGCATACGATTTTTTCAAAACGGTGTCAACACATATCTTTCTCAAAGCATTTTATACAGTAACTTGAATGGGTAAAATCGACCTTTCCCCAAGTATGTAAATTGAGTCTTTTCTAATTAGTTTTGTCATATCCTCATCAAATAGAATAAATTATCATGGCAGAGGCAACCTTATCACCCGCATCGAATACACACAGAAGATTTGTTAATGTTGCTTCCTATGTGAAAGAACTTGGGGGTGACAAAAATCATGTCATTGAGAAAGTCCTCATCGCGAATAACGGCGTTGGAGCAGTTAAATGCATTCGTTCAGTTCGTCGCTGGGCTTATGATGTTTTCGGAGATGAGAAAGCTATTCAATTTGTTGTCATGGCTACCCCCGAGGATCTGAGGTAAGAAAAGTTCTCTAAACGACCAAGTGCAACTTGAAAATGACGTTTGTGTTGTTGGTATTTTCAAATTCTCAAACAACACTTTCTGTAAATCCCAACAGAGCAAATGCAGAATATATTCGAATGGCAGATGTTATTGTGGATGTGCCAGGAGGATCAAATAATCACAACTACGCAAACGTTACTCTTATCGTGGAACTTGCTCGTTTGCATGGTGTCCATGCTGTTTGGGCAGGATGGGGTCACGCAAGTGAAAATCCCGTTCTCCCAGACTCTTTGGCAAAGTCCAGTCCTCCCATCAAATTTATTGGACCAGCAGGTCCACCAATGAGAGCGCTTGGAGATAAGATTGGAAGTACCATCATTGCTCAGACAGCTGGCGTTCCATGCATCTCTTGGAATGGTGACGGCATTCTTGCTAATTACGACAGGGCGACTGGCTGCTTACCAGAAGACGCATACCAAAAGGGAACTATTAATTCAGCAAGTGAGGCATGCGATGCATCACAGAGAATTGGATTTCCAGTCATGATCAAGGCGTCAGAAGGTGGTGGGGGGAAGGGCATCCGTATGGTTGACAATGTAGAAGATGTCGCCAACGCGTACAGACAGGTATGCGGAGAAGTTCCTGGATCTCCGATCTTTATTATGAAGTTATCATCGAATTCCCGTCACTTGGAAGTTCAGCTATTGGCCGATGAGTATGGTAACGCAGTTGCTTTGAATGGTCGTGATTGTTCAGTCCAGCGTCGTCACCAAAAGATTATCGAAGAAGGACCTCCTACTGCTGCTGCCCCAGACGTTTGGGACCAAATGGAGAAGGCTGCGGTTGCGCTTGCAAAAGCAGTCGGGTATGCGAACGCAGGTACTGTAGAGTATCTGTACTCAGAACCTGATCAAAAATTCTACTTTCTTGAGCTTAACCCAAGATTGCAAGTAGAGCATCCCGTGACAGAAATGATCACAAAGGCAAACCTGCCTGCTGCCCAGCTTCAGGTTGCCATGGGAATCAAGCTTTACAATATCCCTGATATTCGCAAACTATATGGGAAGAATCGTTTTGAGGATTCCTACGGTGATTCAGCCGTCATTGACTTCGATAATGTAAAGCGTCTCCCCGCTTTTGGCCACTGTATTGCTGTTCGTATCACAGCGGAAAACGCCGAAGCAGGATTCAAGCCGACAAGTGGAGGAATTCAAGAGTTGAATTTCCGGTCTACACCAAATGTTTGGGGCTATTTCAGCATGGACAGTTCAGGTTCTATTCATGAGTATGCAGATTCTCAGTTCGGTCATCTCTTTGCCAGTGGTAATGATAGGGAAGAAGCAAGACGCAATATGGTTCTTGCTCTAAAGGAGCTATCAATTAGAGGTGATATTAGCACAACTGTTGATTATATTTCCAAACTGATTGAGTTCGATGATTTTGTCGAGAACAATATTGATACCGGCTGGCTTGACAGGCTCATCAAGGCCAATGTCGATGGAATTGGTTCCGAAGGAGGGATGAAGAGGTCGATGTCGAGTGCAAAGTTGAACTCTCTTCCCGACGATGTCAAGGCGGTCATTGGAGGTCTAATTGTTGCCTTTGATGCTTGCACTTCCGACGAAGAGCAGTTTCGCACCTCCTTGACGAAGGGTCAACTGCCATCCCAATCTCTATTATCAATGGAACGAGATGTAGAGTTAATTTTGGATGGAGTGAAGTACATGCTTTGCTGCAGAAGGAATAGTTCCAATCGCTTCGCAGTGTCTGTTTCAGGGTTCCCCGAGAAAGATGTCGTCGCGAATATTCGAAGACTGAGTGATGGTGGTTATCTCACCGAGATTGGAGGAAAGAGTATTGTTGCGTACTTGACAAGCCGTGGTGACGCAGCGTCGGGTATGAGAATCACAATCGGAGGCGTAACAGTGTCTTTTTCCCCAGATTATGATCCTACGTGTTTGAGAACAGATGTCGCCGGGAAACTCGTGAAAAAGCTCGTGGAAGATGGTGCTCATTTGAAGAAGGGAGATGCATATTGTGAAATCGAGGTTATGAAAATGTTTATGCCATTGAAAGTAACCGAAGCCGGAATCATTTCCTGGCAGAATAACGAAGGCGCTCCACTAAGTCCTGGTGATCTCATTGGAAGCCTCGAGCTGGACTGCCCTGATAATGTTGCAACCACTATATTGTTCCATGGTGATCTTCACGTCGACGGTTTTGGCGTGGGTTCGAGGAAGAATAGCAAGAACAGACCCCACATTGTGTTGAGAAATGCATTTGAATCATTGCAGAGTGGAATGTCAGGTTATATTGTGAGCAATGACAACTTGGAAGCTGCATTCAACGACCTCCTCGAGGCAGTGACTAATCCACTTTTACCTGTGTATGAAATTGAAGAGCCCCTTTCTGTGCTGAGTGGACGCCTTGATGCGAAAATTTTCGAGACCTTGAAGAAAGATGTTTCAGACTCCAAAGCTGAATCCGGCAACAACAGACAGTAAGTGCGAGCCGTAAGAGCAAACCCCATTCTTTTCTCTTCCTCACAATATTTCATTCAGTTTTCCGGCTGCAGAGTTCTGTAAAAAAATCACTGATTTCAGTAATGGAATTTCAGATCCTTCCGAGAAATCTGCTTTCAACGCGCTGGTGACACCATTGATGGACACAGCAGCGCCTTACACTTGCTCGAACGACAGTATTGTTGTTGGATCGGAGAGGGCTTTGCAAGGATTCCTTCAAATCCTTCGAAAGTGGACAGAAGTCGAGCGCTGGTTTTGCGATGGAAAATCTTATGCAGATGCTGTTGATATTCTCAGAAAGGCAAACGCTGATGATGTTGAGCACGTTCTTGAAGTCTGTCGCACCCATGCCGGCTTGAAGCTGTCTTCTAAAATTGTGGGGACAATCATTGACAACATTGCAGATGCCTTTCGTGTTGAGCATAGGGATGTATCTTCAAAATCAATTGTTGCTGGCGCACACAGTCTGGGAGATGCTTCTCCATGTCTTTCAGAAATTGGTTCCATGGGCTGTGTTCAATACTCTAGTGTCGCTCTACAGGCTCGAAAGTTGTTATTGCAGGAGAGCTTGCCTAGTATCGAGACAAGAAAGGCA
>Ga0115005_10004590_pt1 | contig 10918 bp, 3 predicted proteins | sample ArcOceMetagenome_FD_87163 | JGI IMG/M metagenome (GOLD analysis project Ga0115005, IMG submission 87163) | Marine eukaryotic phytoplankton communities from Arctic Ocean - Arctic Ocean - Greenland ARC118M Metagenome | ecosystem: Environmental > Aquatic > Marine > Oceanic | place: Arctic Ocean...
ACAGTGTTTTGCTCATTGTTGGTGTAGAGCAGTGCCGCCACCGACCCAAACAATTGTGCCCCTGGCTAGTCACACCCTTGCCCATCAATTTACAGACTTCACGCTACAACCGTCCACACCTTCACTGGATCAAGAAAATGGCCTCCTACTCACTGGACGACGACGGACTGTTGCCGTCGTTGCTGCCCATTTTACAAGACGACCAAGTTGAATTGACAACAGATCAATTGAATTCCTTAGTCAATACCCGATGTGACCCAGATGTACAATCCCACAATCTTTTATCAGTGATTGTGAGTGATAGAATTCCACACAAAATAAATGTCTCCTCCTCCTCCTCCTCCACCACCACCTCGTCCACCAGCAGCAGCAACAGCCCCACTTCTTCCGCAGCAACCTTTGCCGCCACGTCTCAGAATATATTGGGCTGGGTCGGTGCCAACGCTACCATCTTTTCCATGGTCGAGTGGGCTGCTTTTTTATCGACCTACTTGCGCTCCGACGATCCAGATGCCACGTTCGAACCTTCCATCAGTGATGTTCAAACTTCCGATTTCCTTCCGTATTTGCGTCGCATCAATGCCGAATACAACGCGTACCGCAATGCAATGACCAGGCAAACCGAACGGCATGGCAAAGGAGTTGACGCCACTGCCGTACGGGCCGCGTTTCGTGCTACAAGCATGAACGGCAGTCAACATTCTACGAAATCCTCTGAAATGGAAGAATTGGTTTTGTTAACAAGACCCAAAGCAAAAGACATGATGGAAGCAGAAAAACATTTGGAATTAACATTGGCTACTGTGCCAAGAATGTTTTTTGAAAGTGAATACGATTTTACCCACCCGGATACCTTTTTGGCCGTCACGGAAATGCCTGGTATTGTTCAATCCATTGTCCGAGAATCGTTGCCCATTAAATTATCCTCTTATTTAGACATGGTGGAATTGAGTTTGTGCAAACAAGTCTCCGTACGAGCGGGTGCGTTTTACCGGGCACAAGCCTCACTGCGGGATTCGCATGGACGGGTCAAAGTGGTTGCTTCCAAAATCAAGGAATTAAGATCAAATTTAGTCGGCATCAAATCCAAAAATGTCATTAAACCATTGCATTTGTTGCGGTTGCAAAGAAGAGTAAACAATTTAAAAAAAGTCAAACAAGTCATGGAATTAGTAGTCGAAGTACAAGCCACGAAAGAAGTCATTGTCGGCATGTTAAACGTCTCTGAATTTCATTCGGCGTTGGATGTGGTTGAAAACACTCGTTTGATTGTCAATACCAAATTAATCAGAATAAGGGGATTAGAATCGTATCGACGGCAATTGGAAGAGTACGAAGATTTGATAGTTCGAACAATGGCTTCAAGGTTGGAAGTGGCGGCGGTTGGGTACCACCCCGACGACCCATTGGGTGAAAAGAATTTAAACGCACAATTAAAACCCTTGGTCAGTGGGTTGTTGCGTACCCATAAATTAGAATATGTGTTGATGGAACAGAAAAAAAGAATGCAAGCAGAAATAATGAATGTTGGTAAAACTGTAGTACGCACGTATTTATCGACTTCCTACGACGATGGTGGTGGGGGTGCTGCTGGAGATGGGGGAACGAGGGGTACCAGCAACAAGAGCAACAACAGCAACAAAAGAAGAAGCAACGATGGCAGGGACATTGGCACGAGTGACGACGAGGACGACACCAGGCACGACGGGGACACTCAAGATGACCAAGATTGGAAAACAGCATCAACAACATTGAAAGAATTGAACAGTGTACAATTCGTTTCCTTTTTAGAATTGTTGTTTGAACATTTCTTAATTGTTATTATGCAATCCACAACAGTGCACAAATTTTTAATGACAGCACTGGATTTGTCCGTCGTTCGAAAAGAAGAAGAAACACAAGAAGAAGAAGACATTCCCATGGAGGAAGAGAAAGCAGAGAAAGCAGCGAAAGCAGAGAAAGAAGAGGGAGAAGAGGGAGAAGAGGGAGGGAAAGGAGGACATCGAACAACAACCACGGCGATGGATGGTGCTTCAGCCATGGAGGCACGTCGGCCCAGTTTAAAAGGCGTCACATCAACGACGGTGATAACGCAAAAGGAACAATTGGATTTGCAAGGATCCAGTTTAGAAGTGGTGACCGCAACATGTACCAAAGCTGAAAAATCAATTGCCGGTGTACTCAGTAAAAGAAAAGAGAAACACACTTCCATGAGTATACTCCAAATGAAACAATTGTGGGACACGTGCATTCGTTTTGCAACCAAATGTGAAAAAAAATGCGGCGATCGAATGGTAAAAAACCTCGGTTTTATCGATGGATATTATGGTTGTTGTTTGATACAATCGTGTGATGTTCTAATATATCATGTCACCCCCTCCCCCCTTTTTTTCCTTTTCCTTCTTCTTTTCCTTCTTTGAAAAGAAATGTTTCAATATACGCAGTGTCTTGTTGGACCAAACAAAATTATTGTTAAATGTCATGCACGATCGCAACAAATCAACATTAGAAAGAGTGTTGGATCGTGAAAAATGGAAGCAAATTGATGTGACTGTTCGGACTCAATTAAAATTATACCACATTCAAAACAACAGTCATGACACAACATCAACAAGTAGTCGCAACACTTCCTCTTCCACTACTTCTGCTTCGTCGGCCAGACATGCGGTATTCAACGACAAGCAATATTTTGTAGTTGGTGCAATGTCCACATTAATTAATTTAATTGATGAATATTTACAATGTTCAAGGCAATTTCCATCGCTGAGCCATCAAATATTACCAAAATTGATAGAAATTTTAAAAATATTCAATACCGAAACCAAAAGATTAATTTTAAAAGCAGAGGCCAGAGAAAGCACAGCTAAATTATCATCCATCACCATCAAACATTTAGCTGTTGCTTCTCAATGCATTGAATTAACAAGTTCTTTAATCCCAAGTTTAAGATTGTCCTTGGCTTCGTACATGCAACCAAAATTTCATTCTTTACTACATGGTAAAATTTTCTTGTCAATGTTTTATTTCTTTTTTGTTCCTTCCTGTTCCTTTTTGTGCTTGATTTAAAATCTTACCCTTTTTCAATGTTCCTTTTTCTTTTACCAGGCATGGAAAAAATTAAAAAATTTTACAATACTCATAAAGAACAATTGTTTCAAAAATTTGTGTCGTTGATTGAAGATTTGATGGATTCATCGTTTCAATCGGGTGATGTTACGGAAGCAGGCCCACCAATTCATACGTTAAGTTGGGATGAACCTGCCATTGAAGAATCTACAAGACTCGAAGCAAGCAATGATGCGAACAAAGCAGAGGACAGTACAACGTCACAGCAGACCACTTCCTCCGCCTCATCGACAAGTCAACCCAATGAAATTCAAGAAACATCCAGTGCAATGAAATATTTTTTGCACAAGATTCGCATATTGCACAAGATGTTGTCCAAATATTTGCCACCAATACAATTACAAGATGTCTTTGCTCGAATCATAAGTTCAATCAATACCAAATTTCCAAAAATTTATGCCTCTGTGCAACCAATGACCGATTTAGGAAAACAAAAAGTATGCAATGAAATCAGAGTCTTGTTAAAAGTATTGCGATCTTTGGATGGCTTGAGAGAACCAGGCAACACCTTACAAATTCATTTTCGTTCAAGATTTGGTGTTGCTGCTTCCCAATTGTTATGAAAAATTTAAACCACGTGGTCATGGATGTACACAGGTCTAGGTATACACGTGAAGCTTCGCACGTGTGTACACGTACAGAACCTAAAGAGTAATTATACGGGTATTATTAGTTATTATATATATAATATATATATAGTCCTATGATACCCGGTACCTGTACGAATCGTACACACGTATCCCAAATTTATTGTACACAGGTTTAATTGTTTATATTTTGTACGTTCACAATTGTGGTACCCGTTACCTGTGCTGACCTGTGATACACAGGTTACCGTATTATTTCAAAATTTCAAAAATTGTCGTCTTCCTCCTCTTCACTCCCCAGCAAATGACTTTCATCACCAGCGCCGTCACCATTGTTGCGAATCAACATGGCCTTTTCGATGTCTCGCATCACTTGTTGTTCTCTTGCTTCCGCTATAAGTTTCGTCCACTTTCGCAATTGAATGCGACCTCGCACTGAAGCTTGAATTGTTTTAACCGATTGGACATGTGCTATTGTATAATAACCAACGTTGTTGCCGTACTCATCGTATCGAATTAATACTTTCATTTTGGTATCATTGGACATTTCACGCACGATTTTATTTTGAACTTGTTCTTGCACTTGCTTTGATTTTCGGTCTAATTTCTTCATGACCAAAGATCCACCGGCCGCTTTGATTTTTTCTTCAAAATTTTGTGTACCGTCCATGGCCAAACTGGCCAAAGCTTTTTTCGTTTGCACAAATGTAATGTAACCATCGATTGAATTGATTTGTAATTTTTGAATCATTTGATTACGAAATTTTCTCAATGATTTGTGGTGCAGATTTTCCAAGGGGATATTTTTTAATCCCAATGGATAGTCAATTTCATCAAGCAATGCAGGCAATTTTTCTGCCAACATTTGACCCGACCCTACAGTATCAATTTTGGCCCATTCATCGTCAAAATCACTCAATATTTCCGGTGTTACTTTGCTTTCTGACATGGAACATTGTTCACTGAAATTATCCAAAATAATCGCGATGAATAAATTGACTAAAATATAATTCAATGTTGTAAAAGACATTACCATGATGAAAAAAGAAAAAAATTCATTTCCGCAATTGCCGTCGTTAGGATTAATTGTACCCCCTTGCCTTGGATTGCAGTAAGGTGGGTGTATATTGAGGTCATGCATTAAACCGTTGTAACTTTCACCGGACGACAAGCGCCACATTGTATTGAACGATAAAAAAAATGTGCCGAAATTTGCATCTGTGGTCAATAATTCGCCCGGTTTAATGTTACCAAACGTGTTCATTGCAAAACAGGAAAAGATAAACATGAACAATGTCATGATGATCGCCACGTTTTTCAATGCTGGAAATGAAAAAATCAATGTTTTGAACAAATTCAATAATCCTGTGACATTTCGAACCAAGCGCACCATTCTTGCGACCCGAAAAATACGAAACAATGAAGCCAACGACGGTGGCAACGCACCCGTTTGGGCTACCCAAGTCAAAATGACTAAAAAAAAATCAAAAATGTTCCATGGGTCATAAAAATATTGTTTGTCAATCGCGACCCATTTGATCAGCATTTCAAGGGTAAAAATAATATTAAACGTCCACATTGCCCCCAAAAGTATATCATGCATCACGACAGGTTGGTCAAAGTGACTTGAGCCCATGAACATTACATTCAACAATATGCACAACATTATGAAATAATCAAATTGCGGTTGAATGACCAAGTCATAAAAAGGTTTTCGAAACGACAGGCCGGTTTTGGGTGGGGTTAAATTTTTTTTTGCTTTTGAATTCAATGCCATTTTCATGGTTTCAACCCATATCTTTTGATCATCTGTCAATAACCCAGACCCTTCGCTTGCGGCTTTATTCTCATTGTATTTTTCAATGATCACACCAATGAACACATTCAACATGACAAACGCAATCATAAATTGAACCATAAAGTACCACGCAAATGTAAAATGAGGATGACTTCGGGGCAACGGTTGTTGTCCAATACCACGTGCATCAATTGTTGTCACCATGATGTCAGGCCACATTTCACCCGAAGCAACTTCAAACACCGTTGTCAAAGAATTACCAAAGGTGTCAAAATTAACAGCGTTTGACTCCCAAACACGTGGGAAATAAGACCCCGTTTCACCATTCAAGTGACATTGTTGAATGGAATCCAAGGCAAACTCCGGTGTCTGCTTTGAGAATGCAAATGAACCCCATTCTTCCGTGGTGAATGTTGTTTGCAATCGATGATGGGGCAGCAGTTCACATTGTGTGCCAGAAATGTTAAACCAACCCACACAGTCAGGAAAGGTCAATGCATTTTCATCATTGCACCCAGCAACACTGCCCACAAAAAATTGTTGGCCTAAAATACCAAGAATCATCATGAACAGCAAGGTGACCAACATCACCGTCCCAATCGACTCCGCCGCTTGAAACAAGGAATTAACCACCAACCGTAAACCAGGATCACGTTTGATCACGCGAAGAGGTCGAAGGGCACGACCAATACGAAGTGCACGCAGCGCTTTCAATTCACCACTGCCCCCAAGGGTACCACATATACCCATCACAAGTGGTCCAGTAAATGTTGCAACAATGCTGATGATGACAATTAAACAATCAAGAACATTCCAGGGATTTCTCAAATAGGAATGTTCATGAAATGCAAATCCCAAAGCTATAATTTTAGTGACCATTTCTATTGTAAATATAAATGAAATCACAAGATCACTGTACAACAAGAATTGATAATAATTCATACTGTTGCCTTGGTCAAAATAACCAACCCAGGACAGAGGTGTGGTGGATGTACACGACTCTGAAAATGTTTCTTCGTTGGAGGCATTGTAACAGGCACAGGTTGACACCCAAGGTTCATCCATGGCAAGAAATATACTGCTAATGATAATTAAAATTAAAATCAGATTGTCAAACGATTTGTTGGTGGCCAATGCAAAGGCAAGTTTACGAAACGAATGGGACGGTGGTAAACAAAACAAGGATTTGCCAAAAAGAACGGGGGTATCGTCGGGTACTCCATGCATGATGTTGTCCAAATCTTCGTCTTCTTCGTGTTTTTGTTCTCCTCCTTTTTCACGTGTCCCGGTGGGGTTCTTTTTTGGAGTCACCTCAGACGCATGTGAGACATTGACATTTATAATATGTTTCCCACGTACATGCATGAGGGTATCTTCTTGAAAAGAAGAACGCATTTCAATTTTACTTTTGAGTGTAACAGGTGAAGTTCTTCCCTTTTGGCGTTGTTGTTCTAATGCTGCTGCTTCCACAGTAAGATCAAGAACATCTTGGTCGTGTTCAATATTTCCCTCTTCAAATTTAGCCAACAAGATTGCCAAAAACAGATTAAAAATCATGTAATTTCCAATGAACGTCAGGGCAAGAAAATAGCTCCACCCAACCACACCATTGCTGTGGTAAGAGGCCCATAAAAGATCGTTCCAATTTTCACCAGTCAGAACTTGAAAGACCGTCATAAAACCATCACCAAAACTATCAAAATTTGCCCGTGGTACAGCATCGGCGGAACCAAATGTTTCAACGTTCCATTGCCCACCAAATATTTCCATCCCAAGCAATGTGAAAATAAACATCATGAGTGCTGCCAACGCAGCAGCTACTGACACGTCCAACAAGCTGGCCATGATAGTAATCAACAATTGCTGCAACGATTCCCAACTTTTAGCCAATCGTAAGACACGAAGCAAACGAAAAGTACGCAAGACCGATAAACCAGAAATACCAGCAAGTCCTAAACTCGTTGTGATAATATCCAAGAGACTAAACATGACAATCGTAAAATCAAATTTGTTAAAACTGTCCTTCCAATAACCTCTTGGACTCAAACCAACCATTTTTATAATCATTTCACCAGTGAAGATGACTGTAAAAATATAATTGGTCACCTCTAAAAAGGTGGTTAACGCTGCTGGTTGAGACATTGCTTCACCCAACATTTTGTTTTGTGAATCCAATGTCTTGTTGTAATTATAGGTGGCACGGTACAAGGTCCAATTGTGGTATTCCAGTGCCATAGTCACTGTATTGATTAAAATAGCAATGGTAATGAACATCCCGAAAGATGTACTAATGGCAAGTTTGTACCAATGGTTTCGAACACAGGGTGGGCCCCATGGTTCGGGGACGGGATCGCCAGTCAATTCACTTTTTTGACGCTCTTCACGTTTTCGTTTTCGGGTGATCATTTCGGCTTCTTCTCGGTTTTGTACTTGAATACCTCTCATGCCCAAATAAACCAATTCTTGATCAATCAGTGCACACTCGTCGGCGTCTTGGCGTATTCTTTCGTTTTCAAATTCTTCCCATATGACGGCCAAGGTTAAATTCAACATGAACATGGACCCAATTAAATACAACAGTGTAAAATAAATGCCTTCGACAAAAAAAGCCATGAATGGACTCTGGTACGACCAAACTTGATTGACATTGTACATGGAATCAACCCACCCCTCCAATGTAATGGAGGCAAAAATCCACAAAATAGCATTGCCCAAATTGTCAAAACTTGACAAATCATAATTGGGATTTTCTCCATAACGACACATCATGGAAGGAATTCCTTTGGTCAAACCATTGACGAGAGAAATGTTGGTCAAATTTTTGGTTGACCATGTTTGTGCACCATATATTCGATCGTCACACACGCGAGCAAACGTTTTAGCGGAATTGACTCGGGCTACTGTCGTTGAATTGTCTAAAAAATTTGACCATGCTGCACCGTCAATCATTGTGTTGGAATCCAATGAAGTGTAAAAGAGAGTAGAAATCACATCGTATTGTTCCCCACTCAGTTCAACAAGTGGGTCAGCGCCAACGGCCACACGATCGAAATACGAAGGATGTTCGACAGGTATATAATCAAGCCCACAATACACTCCTTCTTGGGCTGGATCAAGAACATATTCATTTGAATTGGCGTCAAAATAATAACAACTTCCATGCAACAAACCGCTCCAAAGTTGAGTACCAACAATGCCCCACAAGAGCAATACAAACACCACCAAGAGTAACACATAGACCATTGGTGCAAACGATCGTAACAAAGAACGAACGAGAAGTTTCATGGAGGGTGCTTTGTTCAGAGCACGCAAAGGTCTTAATACACGAAATGTCCGAAGCACAGCAACGCCTGGTCCGACACCCGACAATTCAATGTAGGCGGCAATGACAACAATGAAATCCAACCAGTTCCATGGGTCCCGAAGGTAGGAACCAGGCATGTGGTACAAGGGTTTTGGTTTGGTCATAATAAAACCCATGGCAATAATTTTGACAATCATTTCCAAAGTAAAACAAACGGTGAATATGACATCGGCAATGTTTTTAGCATCTAACACGACAGTATCAGCACACAATTGTGGTTGAAGCACAAGTTCCGAGGGACCATTGGTTGGATACGTCTCTGGTTTTTGTTCGGTATAAATGCCATGCGTTGTTGCCCATTCGACCGGAACACAACATTTCATAGTTGTCGTGCGCCAAGGCCAATAATGATCCACATTGAAATTGGCTGGATGGTACGGATATTTTGCGTGTTTGTCTTTTTCATTGCGCCACATCGCATAACCGGCCGCACTGCATTTCCCTTGCCCAAGTGCTGCCGTCGTGCTGCTCAAACCCGCTGCTGTGTTGCAGTCCGTCTGGTTTCGAGTGTCCAACGAATGAAAAGATTTGACCGTGGTGGACAACGTTGTGCCATCAGCAGCACAACCCTGCTGAGGTTCAGACCACGAAGACACAAAACTACCACCTTCTGCCAATGTTTGACCGGTACGGCAACAAGGTGCATAGGGAGACCCAACAATCATAAACATACAATTGATCAGAATCAATGTTAATATGAAATTATCAAACGCCCAATGGTGCACGATTTTAATTGCTACCATGCGTACTGGATCTTCTGGACTCATGCAACAGGACGAAGTACCGTCATACACGGGATCAGGTGCATGTATTGATTCTTTGACATGGCTCAAGTGTTCTTGAAATTTTTCCCAACCCCACTGCGTCTTTGGTTTTGGAGCCAAAGCACGTTGTGTGTTTTCATCCACCACAAACAATTCATCGTCTTGGACACATGTTCTTTCTTTTCCATCTTCTTTTACAACCGCCATGACAACATCTTGATCGTTTTGCAAACGAGAACTGGCGTATTCAAAAGCATGGCTCTCGTTGGATATGGCAGCCAACACAATCTCTTTGTCGTCCCGAAGACGTCGGGTGGCGTATTTTAAAGCATCACCGTTTTGAGAGACGGCCACTTTTACAATGTCACGGGCATCTCGAAGTTCATTGTCGGCATGTTTAAGTGCACAACCGTCTTTCGAGACCGCTGTTTTCACCAGGGATGGGTGGGCTTTTTGTACGGCAGAGGCCAGATCTAAACGCCCTCCACGAATGGCGACTTGAATGATTTGAACATCGTTTTGAAGTCGATCAGATGCATATTCCAACGATCTCCCGTTGTTGGCGACCGCGGCCAGAACTATTTCTTTGTCGTCTTTTAGTTCCTTGGACGCCATCATCAAAGCATAACTGTCCACGGTGACGGCAGCCAACAAGGAGGTTTTGTTATGTTTCATGTCCGCAGACCGATACCCCTTGCTGGTAGTAGGCAAACGCACGATTTGTTCCGGTGTTGCCCGGTTCGGAGGGCGAGATTTGATGGGCACTGGCTTTGTCGGGCTAAGTTCGATTTCGTGGTGTGGGGACGACGAAGTTGGGGACGTTACTTGCATCTTCGATTGACTTTGTTTGACAACCATTAATTTCGCTTCGTACGACTGTTGTCTTTTGTAACGCAATTGCAGCTCTCTTTTTATTTTGGTGGTAGACATCTCTTTGTCGTTTTACTGTGTCGCAGAGGTCATGTGTGTTGATTACTTGGTTGGTTACTGGGTGGTTTGTTCAGGGGGTGTTCACCGAACACTGTTCGGTATTCGTGTGTCTTGCGGCCCGGCCTCCGGCCCCCTCTTTATCAACGACCAGCGACGCTTTGCAACGTAAACGCATGTTCTTAGGGGTTGTACTAGCGGCTGCTGTCGCAGCATCCACAGCAGCCTCCACCCCAATCACACCCTTTTCTCCACTCTGTCTCATTGATCCAACGTTGCCACAGTGTGCCCAGTACATACGAGGGGTTGCTCCGGCCAATTGTTCCAACGTCAGTCCCGCTTGCGAACAAGA
>Ga0115005_10004592_pt1 | contig 10916 bp, 8 predicted proteins | sample ArcOceMetagenome_FD_87163 | JGI IMG/M metagenome (GOLD analysis project Ga0115005, IMG submission 87163) | Marine eukaryotic phytoplankton communities from Arctic Ocean - Arctic Ocean - Greenland ARC118M Metagenome | ecosystem: Environmental > Aquatic > Marine > Oceanic | place: Arctic Ocean...
CGCAGCTTTGCTAAATACAAAGCTGCGCTTTAATGTATGCAGTCCAATCACTGATCCTGTGGCGGTTGGGCTGTATTCAAAATAACACCGGAAAAGGAATTTCCATGAACCGCGTTTTACCAACAAGTACCGCCCTATTATTACTTGTCTTAAGCAACAGCAGTCTTTCCAGCGAACAATCACCTCTCTATTTAGGTCTTAGTGGAATCCTCACCTCTTATAAAAGCGCACCTCTAGATACAAATTTCCCGGTGGAATCTAACCAGCGCATCGATGACAGCTCGTCTATGTTGGAGCTCCAGCTGGGCTATCAACTCAACCCCAAAATTTCCTTTGAATTAGCCTATGCCGATTTTGGGAAAGTGACCGAAGAGTTAAAAACCAACCCGGACATATTTTTTATTGGACAACCAGATTTCACGGAACAGGTGAAGTTCAAACAATACTCTGCAAGGATTCTTTACGAGAAACCTGCATCAAACAAGCTAAGCCTCTTCGGATTATTGGGATATACATACTTTGACGCCGAGCAAAAACGTCCTGCGTTTCCGGTATTTAGTTTTAGTGAAGATCTTCGTCGAATTGTAAGTCTTGATGATGGGGTTAGCTATGGTCTTGGTGGCAAGTACACTTTTAATGAAAAGTACCGCGCAAAGTTAATGTGGAAAAAATCGGAGACAAGTGGTTTTGATGTTGGGGCGGTTCATTTGGGTGTTGAAATGGCGTTGAGCAAGAAGTGACCAATCCTGTTAGTTTACGCCATCTGGGTGCTACAAGAGATTTCAAATATCCCCATTGTTGTTATTCGATTAAATTGGATTTATAAATACGTTATGAATTCGATCCATCCAAAAAAACATAGGCATCATTTGGGAGTTAAGAGCTCGTTAGAGTCAAAATCAAATTATAAGCAGTCAGCAGAGCTAAAGGTAACGGCCATTCGAGCGTGCTCTTAGTGATCATAGTTGTGAAGGATAATTTATGATAAGTTACTCCCAGCTTTGGTCTATACAGGAGCCAATTCTCGCGATGTGTTTAGTTGTTGAGGGCTATATTCGCTACTCGGGGAAGATGGCAACTTGGAGGGATTTATCTGCGAATTGGTGGACAAACTTACAGCTAATAAAATGGAAAAATCGAGCAGTAATTAATAGGCGATTTCTGAGGCTATATAATGCAGTTTATGGGGAACAGTTATTTTCAGTACGTCGCCTATCCAGCGTGACAATAAGTTCCTTAATATTCACTTTTCTGTTTTATATCTTTTTTACTCGCCTTACCATATTACATGGCATGCCAGACTATATTCCAATTTCAAATGGTTACTTTTTAAATTTTTTTAACTATTATGAAACGGGAATCGAGAAGCAGCATCCTTTATTTATACTAGCTGTGCTTTTTGATTCACTCGGTATTAATGTTCTCCCAGATTTTTTGTCGGTCGCAGAAACTGGTTGGATTCTTAAAAAAGCAACAAAAAATAATTCTAATATTTTAGGCTTATTCTTACTTGATTTATTGTTGACCACACTCATATGTTTTTTTCTCATATCGTTGCATATCTCTGTACCGCATTTATCATACCTGGGAATATAAGATATTTATCAATGGACATTGTAAAGTATAACTATTCAATTTATAACGGAATTGGCGTTAGTAAGCTTGCTTTTATTTTAACCACATATATCACATCATTTTTTTGGTTATGTTTTGTTTGTTCCGTACTATTTTTTGGTTTGGCAAAACGTATTTCAAAGTTTTCCGTTCTAATTCTCGAGTCAAAATTAGCTCAGAAACTTCCGCTTAGTCTAATTGTTGGCATTCCTTGCTTGCTGTCATGGCCGGTTTTATTTTTATTAAACATAATTTCCTGATAAGCAGTTGTATGCAGATTTCAAAGATCAGTTTTGAAGTGTCGCCACTGAAAAAGTTAGGGTCAGACTCACATATTCATTATTGTAGGATTTACCCATGCCAGAAAATATTGATGACAGCCGAACCGCCCTCGCGATACCGCCACTTTTACGTTTAGCATTTCGCCCGCTATTCCTTGGCGGCACGATATTTTCCATTATCACCATCGCCTGGTGGTCCTACTTCTGGTTAAACTCCTTTAACTGGCAGCCCTATGGCGGTCCAATTTGGTGGCACGGACACGAAATGTTATTCGGGTTCGGCGCATCGATTGTGGTTGGATTTCTACTCACTGCCGTACAAACCTGGACCGGTGTTATTGGCCTAAGAGGTAGGCCTTTATTGGTTCTGACCCTTGCTTGGCTATTGGGTCGCCTGTTGTTAGCTTTCGGAGCAGGTTTACCCCTGAGGTTAGTTATGGCCGGTGATCTGTTGTTTCTGATCTTCGCGGCTATTGCTATGGCCTACCCGTTATTTAAAGCCAAGCAAAGACAAAATATGATCTTTGTGCCGATACTCGCGATACTGGCTCTGCTTAATGGCGTTAGCCACTGGGGCGTTGTGACTAATCAGCCCGAGATGGCACAGGTCTCGCTACATGGCGCGATCATGATGTTCGTATTGATCATCGCTATTCTGGGTGGTCGGGTAATTCCCTTCTTTACCGCCAATGGTGCAGGAGTCGAGAAGAAACCACCGATCAAGTGGCTTGAGATTGTAAGCATCACCAGCATTGTTTTTCTAGTAGCCATCGCTTTTGCGGGTTTTAACAAAGTCCCCAACAACCTACTACTAACAGTCAGTAGCATTGCCGCAATCGCAATCGCAAACGGTTGGCGCTTCCTACGCTGGAACGGTCAGCATTGCGCAAAAATCCCACTGCTCTGGTCACTGCATCTCTCCTATGCCTTTATTCCACTGGGCTTTATTGTGCTGACTCTATACGCGGTTGGTTATACCGCCAGCCTGAGCGCCGCTCTGCATTGTTTTACAGCCGGGGCCATGGGCGGCATGATTCTAGCTATGATCTCCCGAGTGACGCTTGGGCATACAGGAAGGCCGTTACAACCCCCAAAACTGATGTCTGTCGGCTATATTGCGATTATTGCTGGTGCGTTCTTAAGAGTGATTTTCCCTGGGTGGTTCCCTGAGGGATCAAGCTGGGCGATTGGTCTTGCGGGTGGGTTGTGGGTATTGGGCTATGGTATATATGTTTTTTATTATGGGCCAATACTGGTGGCTGCTAGAGCTGACGGGAGGCCCGGATAGTCTGAGAATATCCGGGTCTGGCACTAATCATGATTTGCTCGGTAGAAAATATATTACTTGTGACAGACAAGATCTATGTTGATACCAAAATGGTCAAGGAGCGTCTTGAACTCGATTTTCATAAGAATAATCTGAATTCCTGTTTAGAAAGTTCGAGTCTATTTCTGATTATTAACTGGTCAGCTTGTCTTATTACTTCATTCTCATCTTTCGTAGTAACTGTCCGGCTAAACAGTGACTATCTGTACAAAGATAATCTCACTTTAGGCGTATACATGTAGCATCTTTGCTATGACTTATTTGTTTATATATACAGCAGTGATTTTACAGACCCCAGAAAGTTTAGGAAGAGCATCGTCAACCTCCACCTTCATTGTTTTATCTGCCATAAATGCCGCAAGCATAGTGGATATAATATGTGTATCTTCGATAGAGATATCCGCAGAATCCCCTCTGCAGCTAGATGTTCCCCATGCAGATGATTCGTCGAAATATATTCTGGTGTTTCCGTTATAGCTAGGAGAATTAACCCTGTTATTTGAAGCTGGATGCCATGTTTTTATTGTAAGTTGAGTTCTTTCGAAGGGTTCGGAAAGCAGACTTTGACTGCAAAAAATCAAAAATAAAACTGCGATGTATTTCATTATTTTTCCTATCTCTATTCTAATTGATAAGTGTCCGAGGCCATCGGACTTATGGTTACTTTCGGGTCGTTTATGGGACAGGGGCTTTCTTAAATTAAGGCTTAGAAAATCTAGTCTGGCGAGCCAGGAAAATCAGAAAGAGATTTTTTGCGGCTAGAAATTTTTTCCCTGCCTGTCCATAGCTTACTTGGTGTCTAGATACCTACACATGATCCTTAGCAAAGAACTATAGATTTCAACCTGACTCTTATCAATACCGTTGGTCGCTTCCCAAGGAATCAGGGCTAGGGTCGAGTGTGAATCTGCCTCCGGCGAATAGGATTGCGATTCTTTATGTGCGATCTTAATTGTACTGGCGCTCAACTGTCACAGCATTGACGGACTAATTTCGTAACCCTCTAGCTGGATTTAAGTAGACGATAATCTACCTTTAAGCACTGAGATAAGATGATGGAAATGGATATCATGATAGATAAAGATCGTGTCAGAAAGTTTCGCAGTCAGCACGCATGGTCGCAAGATCATCTCGCATCAGTGTCAGGACTTAGCCTGCGAACAATCCAGAGAATCGAGAATGATGGTGGTTGTTCCTTAGAATCTAAGAAAGCCTTAGCCGCGGTCTTCAATATCAAGCCCAGTGATTTGGATATTCATGTTGATGCAATCCGAAATTTGGCCGCCAGCAAGCGGGGCTGTATGTTCGGCTTTGCGGGTGCTACTGCAGGGCTTGTCTGCGCCTATATCGGTATAACCCTGTCTCTTATGTCCGGACAGAGTACATCCGCTGAGGCAGGGTTTTACTACGCGGCAGTAGGTGCTTTTTATGGCACCTGCTGTGGTGTTATTGGTGCGCTTTCAAATAAGCGCAAAGCCAATATCGCCTGACTCTAAATCTAAGCCTAATCTTGGGTTTCTGGTTCGCTTGGAGCCTTCTTAGCCAAGAGCTGAAATCCCTTCAAAACATTCAACGCTTCATAAAGTTGATTATCGTCGGTGATATCTTCATCGCGATCTTTAGCTTTCTCCTTTTTACTATCAGCCTGCTCCAAGTGTCCATCAAGATCCGCTTCGCGCACTTGCTTACGCTTTTTGTAGAGACGTATCTCCGCAGGCTCGACGATAATATCGGGCACAATTCCCTCGGCTTGAATGGAGCGGCCATTAGGCGTGAAGTAGCGGGCTGTAGTCAGTTTGACGGCGCGGCCATCGCCCAACGGAATGACGGTTTGCACTGAACCTTTACCAAAGCTCTGTGTACCAATAATCGCTGCTCGCTGATGATCTTGCAGTGCTCCGGCGACGATCTCTGAGGCTGATGCGCTGCCGCCATTTATCAGTACCACTATGGGTGTGCCTTCCAAGAGATCGCCGCTTTCGGCGTCGAAGCTGATGTTGGCACTGGGTAGGCGGCCTTCGGTGTAGACCACTGTGCCGCCGTCGAGGACGGCGTCGGCGATTTCAACTGAGGCTGGCACTAGTCCGCCGGGATTGTTGCGCAGGTCGATGATGAGGCCTTTTAGGGCGGGTTCTTCTTCCTTTAGTGAGAGCAGCTCTTTTTTGAAATCTTTACCGGAGCTGACTTGGAATTGTGAGACGCGGACGTAGCCATAGCCGGGTTCAATGATGCGGCTGCGTACTGAGCTGACTTGGATGGTGCCGCGGACGACTGTGATATCCAGAGGACCGTCTTCAGCTTCGCGGAATACTGTTAGTTTGATGCTGGTGCCTTTTTCGCCGCGCAGTTTGTCGATGGCTTTTTGCACTGCCATGCCGCGCACTGGGGTGCCGTCTACTTCGACGATAAAGTCTCCGGCTTCTATGCCGGCTTTGGCGGCTGGGCTGTCGTCGATGGGGGCTATGACTTTGATCATGCCTCGCTCGGAGCCTACTCGCAGTCCTAGGCCGCCGTATTCGCCGGTGGCGCTTTCCTGGAGTTGTTCATAGTCGGTTTGGTTTAAATAGACGGAGTGGGGGTCGAGTTCGAGTAATAGTCCGGCGATGGCGTTTTCAAGCAGTTCGGTGTCGGCGACTTCTTCTACATAGCCACGACGGATCTGTTCGAACACTTGGGTAAATAGGCGCAGTTCGCGAAGTGGCAGGCGTTCTTCTTGGGTGGTTTGCTGGTCGGTTGCTTTGGGTTCGGTTTCTGCATTGGCTGTGGCTAAGGGCAGTATGCCAATCAGGGCCGCTGCCAATGTGGTAATGAAGTACTTTGTATACATAGATTATCTGTCCTAATGGCGGCTTGGGGTGCTGCTTTGTAGTATTTTTTAATATGATCTACCAGTTGGAACCCTTTGACGCGGCTTAGTTAAGAGTTGACTTTATTTAGCGTTTGCCGAGCCATTTTTTTGGGTCGGCGGGCTGGCCTTTTTTGCGTATTTCAAAGTACAGCGCGGGCTTATCTAAGCCTCCGGTGTCGCCGGCTCGGGCGATGGTTTCATTGCTTAATACCCAGTCGCCTGTGTCTTTTATTAGCTCTTCATTGTGGGCGTAGAGACTCATGTAGCCATCGCCGTGGTTCAGAATAATTAATAGCCCAAATCCACGCATGTAGTTGGAAAAGATCACTTGGCCGTCGTGCACTGCGGCTACTGACTCGCCGATTTTGGCACCGATCAACCAACCATCCCAGTTCAAGGATCCGCTGCGTTTGCTGCCGAAGCTGTGGGCGACTTTACCTTTGAGGGGCCAGCTGAGCAGCCCTTTTTGTGAGGCGAAGCTCTGGCCTCCTGGAGGGGTTTTTAGGGCCATTTGTTTCACTACGCTGCGAACATTTTTTAACAGTTCTTCGAGTTCGCTGCGTTGCTTGAGCAGTTTATCCAGTTTGGATTTGTCGCTCTGGAGTGAAGCGTTAAGCTGTTTCAATGTGGTTTGGCGGCGTTTGTTGTTGGCTAGCAGTTGCTGCTGATCTTTCTCTAACTCTGCTTTGGCGCTGTCCAGGGAGCGTTTCTCTTCGCTGACCTGATTGTGCACTGTGGATAGCTGTTCTACGTCGCCCATATATTGAGCGATTTTCTCGTTGCGCGCATCAACCACGTAGTTGTAGTACTTGAAGAGGCGGGCTAGCTGCTGCGGGTCTTCTTGGTTGAGCAGTAATTTGATTGGTTCTTGGGCGCCCATTTTATAAGCGGTGGCGAGCTGTTCGCTGACGGCGGCATTTTGTTTTTGGATGCCCAGTTTTAATTCAGTCTGCTGTTTACCGAGATCGGCGAGCTTGGCGTTGCGGGTATTAATTTGGCTGTTGAGTAAGCGGATTTTCTTGCTGCTAGCAGAGGCGGCGATTTCATTCCTTTTCAGTTCGGCGACTAAGTTGTTCTTATCCTTGTCGCGCTTGTTGAGCTGTTTTTCAAGACTACTGATGGCATTCTTTAGATCGGCCAGCTTGGCCTTCTCGTCCTCGGCGGCGGTTGCCTGAAGGGGCAATAGCAACAGAGCACAGCTGAGGGCTGTGCTGATGATTGCCGGGGAGAGTTTCATCGAGTGCTCGTCATTAAGTGCTTTTCATTTAGGTATTCTTCATTTAAGTATTGCGGATCAACGAACGACCCGTCATCTCAGCTGGCTGTGGCAGATCCATCAGTGCAAGCATGGTAGGCGCTATATCAGCAAGGGAACCTCCGTCATCAAGCGTAAGTGTGCGTTTACCAACGTAGACCAGCGGTACTGGCAATGTAGTGTGCTGAGTGTGGGGCTGCTGGTTGGCGTCGTCGTACATTTCTTCCACGTTGCCGTGGTCTGCGGTAATCAAGATTTCTCCGCCGACCTTTTCTGCTGCGGCTATCACTTGGGCCAGACTGAGGTCGATGGCTTCTACGGCTTTGATTGAGGCTTCAAAGTTGCCTGTATGGCCTACCTGATCGCAGTTGGCGTAGTTGCAGATAATGGTGTCGAACTTGCCGGAGCCAATGGCTTCCACCAGTTTCTCGGTAACTTCTGGGGCGCTCATTTCTGGCTGGTCGTCGTAGGTGGCGATATTCGGCGAGGGCACCAGTATGCGTTCTTCGAGATCATAGAGTGACTCGCGGCCACCGCTGAAAAAGAAGGTTACGTGGGCGTATTTTTCTGTCTCGGCGATTCTGAGCTGACGCTTGCCTTGCTGTGCCAGATAGTCGCCCATGGAGTTAACCAGTGGGATCGGCGGGTAGGCGCAGGGGGCGTCGATATTGTCTTGGTATTCGGTGGTCTGGACGAAGGTCGAGAGCTGCGGTGTGGCAGTGCGTTCGAAACCGTCGAAGTCTTTATTGGTTAGGGCGTGGGCGATCTCACGGGCGCGATCGGGGCGGAAGTTCATAAAGATCACGGCGTCGCCATCTTCTATGGCGACTGGTGCTTCGTCTTCTGCACAAATAGTGGTGGCATGAACAAATTCGTCGTTTTCGTTGCGGGCATAAGCGTCGCTGAGGGCGGTGACTGCATCGCGGGCGCTGTAGTCTGCCTGGCCTGTGGTGACAAGGTTGTAGGCTTCGGCGACTCGGTCCCAGCGGTTGTCGCGGTCGAGTGCAAAGAAACGGCCACAGACTGAGGCGATTCTGCCAACACCGAGTTTTTCGATCAGTGCTTGGGTTTTCTCAAGTGAGGGTTTGGCGCTGCGCGGTGGGCAGTCGCGGCCGTCGAGAAAGGCGTGGAGGTAGATTTTGTCGGCTCCGCGCTGGGCGGCCATTTCTATCATGGCGTTGATATGATCTTCGTGGCTATGAACGCCGCCGGGTGAGAGCAGGCCCATAATATGCACGGCGTTGCCTGTGCTCTGGGCTTTGTCGATGGCGTCGCAGTAAACCGGGTTGGTGAAAAAGTCACCGTCGCTAATGGCTTTGTTGATGCGGGTGAAGTTTTGGTAGACCACTCGTCCAGCACCCAACGTCATATGCCCTACTTCTGAATTGCCCATCTGGCCTTCTGGTAGACCCACCTCCATGCCGGAGGTGTGGATCAGAGTCTTGGGGCGCTCCTGCCACAGTGCCTGCCAGACCGGCGCGTCGGCGTTGCTGATGGCGTTGTGGGTTGTGATATCGCTGTAGCCGAAGCCGTCGAGAATCAGGAGTATTAAGGGTTTGTGCTGTTCAGTCATGGGCATTGTCTTCTAAGTGTGTTCTCTAGAGTGTCTTTTAGGTTTTATATAGAGCTCATTTGATTTTAAAGCCCCGCGCGGCTTTTGACTATGCTCGCGCGGGAATATCCGCAGGTTATTCTGCCCGCTACTCGGTTTCTAGTGCTTCCCAGCGCTGGTAGCACTGATTGAGCTGCTCTTGCACTGTCGCTAGGTTCTTTTCAATGGCTGCAGTCACTGAGCGCTCGGCTTGGTAGAAGTCGGGCTGATTCATCTGCTCAGAGATAGCGCCAATTTCAGTTTCCAGGCGTTCTATTTCCGCTGGCAGTTTGTCCAGTTCGCGCTGTACTTTATAGGAGCGTTTTTTTACTGGGGCATCGGTTTTGCTTGAGGCCTTGGTTGCTGTTGCGGAGGCTTTCCCCGTGGTGGGCGTCTGCTCGGCTTTGCGCTGGCGCAGCCAATCATCGTAGCCGCCGATATATTGGTTGATCACTGCATTGCCTTCAAAGACCAAGGTGCTGGTGACTACATTATTCAGAAAGGATCGATCGTGACTCACTAGGAGTACCGTGCCCTTGTAGTCGATCAGCAGTTCTTCCAGTAGATCCAATGTGTCTATATCCAGATCGTTGGTCGGCTCATCGAGTACCAGAATATTGGAGGGTCGAGTGAACAGCTTGGCCAGTAACAGTCGGTTGCGCTCTCCACCGGAAAGGGCGCTAACGGGCTGGCGACAACGGTCGGGGCTAAAGAGAAAATCCTGTAAATAGCTGATAACGTGTCGCGATTTGCCGCCAACTTCGAGCATATCCCGGCCGCCGGAGACATTGTCCTGTACTGTTTTGGTTTCGTCTAGGGCTGCACGATACTGATCAAAGTAGGCAATATTGAGATTGGTGCCGGTTTTGATCTTGCCTTGCTGGGGTTCTAATTGACCCAGTAGCAGCTTCAATAAAGTGGTTTTGCCGACGCCATTTCGCCCGATCAGGCCGACTTTGTCGCCGCGCTGAATCAGTGTGGAGAAGGATTTAACCACGGCATTTCCGTCATCAAAGGCGAAGCTGATGTCGTTGGCTTCGGCAACGATCTTGCCAGATTTGTCTGCCTGCTGAATATCCATCTTGGCGGTGCCTACCTGCTTGCGACGGGCGGCGTGTTCGACACGCAATGCTTCCAGGGCACGAACTCGGCCTTCGTTACGGGTGCGGCGGGCTTTAATGCCCTGACGAATCCACACTTCTTCTTGAGAGAGGCGTTTATCGAATAGCGCATTGTGGCGATCTTCGGTTTCCAGCATGTCTTTCTTACGCTGAATATAGGTGGCGTAGTTACAGTTAAATTCTGCCAGCTGGCCGCGATCAATTTCTACAAAGCGGGTGGCCAGGTTGTTCATAAAGCGACGGTCGTGACTGATAAATAACAGTGCGCCCTCCCACTTCAGTAGAAACGCCTCGACCCATTGAATGGCGTCGATATCCAGGTGGTTGGTTGGCTCGTCAAGTAGCAGCAGGTCGGGCTTGCAGACCAGTGCTCGGGCCAATAGTACCCGGCGCTTGTAACCACCGGAGAGGCTTGAGATATCCACATCAGGATTGAGCTCCATGGTGGTGACTATGGCTTCGACCCGCTGATTGATATCCCAGCCGTCGACGCGCTCTAGTTCACCCTGAACCTCTTCCAGTTCGTTCATCACTTTGTCGCTGGGATCTGAACCCAGCTGCAGAATCAGGTGGTGATAGCGTGCTGCGAGCTTGCCCTCTTCTCCCAGACCTTCAGCGATCACGTCAAATACGGAACCGGTGGCGTCGTGGGGAACCGACTGTTCCAACTGGGCAATTTTGACGCCGGCGGCGCGCTTCAGCACACCTTCGTCGGCAGTGACCTGGCCTGTAAGAATTTTTAGCAGGGTCGATTTGCCGGCACCGTTTCGGCCGATCAGGCAGATGCGTTCGCCGGGTTCGATAACCAGATTGATACGGTCAATCAGTGGCGGCTGACCATAGCTGAGATAGATGTCTTGCAGTGTGACAAGTGGCATA